>OJCB01000536.1_pt1 | contig 14073 bp, 12 predicted proteins | sample 1591501 | NCBI WGS metagenome assembly OJCB01 (sample SAMN05416813, study PRJEB24817) | seawater metagenome | isolation source: Sea water | place: Canada:Atlantic | collected 2013-07 | reverse complement strand
CGAGATCAGCCTCGGTCTCGTGGGCTCGGAGATGTGTATAAGAGACAGGCGTTTCCTTTGCCGACGAAGGCCTGATTGCCTTTGCGGAAGAGGACGAAAACACGGATTCCGCTGTCGACGTCGCCGATTTCGTTCCCCAATCCCTGCAACAACGCACTTTTCGTCCCGTTACGGGATTTGCACAGCCGACGATCAAGAAAACCACCGACAGCCGCGGGCAGGTTGGTAGTATGAACCGTCGCACCAAACCAAAATTTCAACCGTTCAAAAACCTCTTCAAAAAGAAACGAAGATGACAATTTGTCAGACATATTATCACCGGATAAAACCAGTGTTATGTGCCGATCGCGAGAAAACGGATCTAAAGATCCCTGCCTCTCCTCCAGTCGGGAGGGCTGGCTTAATAACTTTTAACCAATTTGAAACGTCAAAATGTTTAGCAAAATACGAAAGTTTTTTGGTCCCAAAAAACTAGCTGAAGGAAACAAAATTGTAGTCAACTGTGAAAAACTCGAAACGCGCGTCGCCCTCCTGGAGGGAGGCTCGCTGGAAGAGTATACAGTAGAGCGTGCCAACGATGTAAATATCGTCGGCTCCATCTACAGAGGAGTCATCCGCAATATCGAACCCGGCCTCAGTGCCATGTTCGTGGATATCGGGCTGGAGAAAAACGCATTTCTCCACTTCTGGGATGCCATCCCCGAAGCACTCGATTCCGGGATGGAGGAAATCCATCGTCACGGGAAAAAGAAAGGGAAGAAGAAACGGATTCAGTCCCAGGATATTCCCAAACTCTATCCGGTTGGTTCGGAAGTGCTCGTCCAGGTGACAAAAGGGCCGATAGGAAACAAAGGACCACGGATCACGACCAATATCTCCCTTCCCGGCCGATACATGGTGCTCATGCCGCGGAATGACCAACTCGGAATCTCCAGGAAGATCGAGGATCCTAAAGAACGTTCACGACTCCGCAAGATCATGAGCGACAAGCTCACGGTTCCTGAAGGAATGGGCGTAATTCTCCGCACCGTTTCCTCCGGTCAGAAGGTCCGCTATTTTGTTCGTGACCTCGCCATCCTGGTCGACCAGTGGTACGACATTGACGAAAAGGCGGATTCTGGAAAAGGGGCCATGTGTGTCTTTCAGGAGCCTGACCTCATTGAACGTACGGTCCGGGATTTTCTCACCGACGAAATTCAAGAGGTTCTCGTGGATGACGCGGAATCAGCCGAACGGATGAAGCAGTTGATCAGCATCATCTCGCGCCGGTCGATGAAAAAGATCCAGCATTTCAACACGCCGGAGCCGATTTTTGAGAAACTGGGTATTCAAAGACAAATCGACGATGCCTTTTACCGTCAGGTTTGGCTTCCAAGCGGTGGCTATCTCGTCATCGACGAAACGGAAGCGCTCATCGCGATCGATGTGAACACCGGTCGTGCCAAAACGCAGGATAAAATGATCTTGCAGACCAATATTGAAGCGGCCGAGGCCGTCGCACGACAATTGCGCCTGCGAAATATTGGCGGCCTCATCGTCGTCGATTTCATTGATATGCGGCAACGCCGCGATCAAATGGCAGTTTATAAAGTCGTTCGCGATCGACTCAAGTCGGACAAAGCGAAGACTCAGATCCTGCAGATTTCGCAGCTTGGGCTGATGGAAATGACCCGTCAGCGACTTCATGAAAGCCTCAGTATCACCGTCAATGAACCCTGTCACTTTTGTCAGGGCCGTGGCGTTGTGAAAAGTGCTGAGTCCATGAGTGTTGATCTGCAGCGTCGCATCAACGGGATTCTTGCAAAAGATGAAGGAGTTTATCGAGAGTTGCTCGTAATCGTTCACCCCGACGTGTTGGAACGCCTTCGTTCTCAAGATGGCGAGCTTTTCGTAGAGCTGGAACGCAGGCACAATGCCCGTCTGACCTTCCGCGCCGATGCCTCCTACTATCGTGAACAGGTCGTTGTCGCAGATGCGAAAACGCAAAAGGAGATCCGGGACTGAGGTGATTGGTGATTCGTGAAAAACCTGCGTTTTCTTTTATCAGAAACTCATTTACGAATCGCCTAAATCTTAATACCTTAATTCTGCATCATTTGCTGCTCCGCTCGTCTAACGAGCGGACACCCTTAACCCCAACAGTGCTTATGACTTCGCAGACCCTTATCCGGTTTCTACTTCTTCCTGCCTTTTTCGCAGCTACACTTTCCGTAGAGGCTCAGTTTCGACGCCCCGGTCTGGCCACTGTCAAAAAGGAAGACCGCACCAAAAGTTCTCTGAATAAGGAGGACGGAGCTATCTATCTCGAAGGGATGGTGAATCAGGAAGTAAAAGTCCGGGTGACCAAATCGGCTCCGACCTATTCCAACCTGACCGCAGAGCGGTGGCTCGGAAACGTCTTTCCCAATCAAAATGCTGTCCTGCTTGCAGTCAGCGACAAAGCCTATCGCGTCCGCGCCAAGGCGAAACAGGGCCAGGTCGCCGGCTGGGTAAGCAAAGCTGCCATCGAAGGACTCGCTCCGGGATTTGAAGCAAAGCTGCGAAAATACTACGATCGCTACATGATCGTTCAGGAACTGATCGAGAATAATCAGGTCGCACTCGGTATGACCATCGAAGAAGTGGCCGCATCGATCGGACCTCCCAACACCCGCAGCTCCACCGTGGAACAGAGCGGCCGGACAGATATTCTGGAATATATTTCCTTCGAGAGAGTTCCCCGCACCGTGACCACTTACAATTCCTTCGGAGTCCCCGTTCCCACCACACAGTATGTTGAAGTGGAAAACGGGCGCGTCACCATCGAGTTTTCGAATAACATGGTCTCATTGATCAAAGAGTCTGAAGGCGTCGATCTCTCGAAAAACGGCGGTATGGTTAATGTTCCGCCGCTGGTTTACCTGTTTTAGGACAAAATTACGAAATCCCGCGGACCCCGAGGTCCGTATTTAAGACTGAGCATTCCCGCTCAGTCTTTTGCTTTTTTATGAGAGCATTTTAAGGTTTTGACGTCTGACAACGCAGGCCGAGACAGAATTCTGAGCTGACGAGGCTTTTGAACAGTTGAAATAATCTCCAAACCAATCATCATTGAATTATTATGGCACACGAACTACCCGAACTACCCTACGCATACGATGCTCTCGCGCCTCACATCGACGCGCAGACCATGGAAATCCACCACAGCAAACACCACAATGCCTACGTGACGAACCTCAATGCCGCGATTGAGGGCAATGCGGAGCTGGAAGAAAAACCTATCTGCCAGTTGATCGCCAACCTTGACGATGTTCCTGAAAACATCCGTGGTGCTGTCCGCAACAACGGGGGCGGACATCTCAATCACTCCTTCTTTTGGAAAATTATGGGACCAAACGGCGGCGGACCACCAACCGGCGCGGTTGGTGATGCGATCAACAGCTCTTTCGGATCTCTCGACGGACTTAAGGAACAATTTAAAAAGGCCGCCATGACCCGCTTCGGATCCGGCTGGGCCTGGGTCGCAGTAACTGATAGCGGACTCGCCGTGACCAGTACCCCCAATCAGGACAATCCTATCATGGGCAAAGCCGCCGATTGCTGCGGACATCGTCCTATCATTGGACTCGACGTTTGGGAACACGCCTACTACCTCAATTACCAGAACCGCCGTCCCGACTACGTCGACGCCTTCTGGAACGTCATCAATTGGGATGCGGTGAATGAGAACTACGCAGCTGCTTGCGAAGGCTGAGAAGCGTAGATCTACAATTTCTGTCTCGTTGACGGATTACAAGGGAGGCGGCTCGAAAGAGTTCGCCTCTTTTTTTGTATCTAAAAAGCCCTCTGGATTAATGCCTTACCCGGAAAATTCTTCCAGCTGTAGAGACCGTGGATTTTATCTTTTCCGGCAACATTTAGGATTCTTTTGCCTCAAGTAGCTTAATAATATATCAATATTAAGAGAGGTTTAGCACCTTTGAGGAAAAAGGAATAGAAAATAGAAGAAAAGGATTGATCGACCACTACATGTGGTGCTATTATCTGGATATTACCCGAAAGACCACAAGATATTGTGTTTTTAACAGGTTCTTAAGAGTTTATTCAGAACTTATTCACATTTTCGGTCACTCACTGATTTTCAATCAAACTTAATTAAATTCGTCTCACTCTCTGTTTTACAACAATTTTTAGGCCCATTTTGACTCAGTAGTTTTTCCGGGGAGCGAACTTTAGATTTAATTTCACCCGGAGCCCGGATACCCAAGCTCAATTCAAACCCAATACCGAAAAAAAGATATAATGGAAACCCATTTCAAAGTAGGTCCCCGCACATTTATTCTTGATCAAGCCAAAGCGGAAGCCGCCCTGGCCGGAAAACGCATCATCAATGGTCGAAAATCTGAAGCCTTCAACCTTCTTCCTCTGAAGTATCAGTGGGCTTACGATCTTTACCGGACAATGAAGAATAATCATTGGGAGCCGGAAGATATCCAGATGCAAAAGGATATTGAGCAATGGCAGGGAACTGAACTGACTGACTCAGATCGCTGGATCATCCGAATGGGTATCGGCTACTTTTCCGCTGCCGAAGGTATTGTCGGAGACAACATTCTTCACGTTGTCCGCGAGCTGGTCACCGCTCCTGAATTGAAACTGGTTCTCGGAAGACATGCTCATGAGGAAAATATCCATGCAGACAGTCTCCTTTACATGATCTCCAGCCTCGGCATCAATCCGCACGAATGCGAAGCGATGTTTGAACAGATCCCAACGATCAAGAGTAAGAACGAGTTCGTCACCCGCGTTTCCCATGAACTCCGTCGCGATGTCGATCTCACCGACCCCGCCAACAAGCGGAAATTGGCCCGGAACATTTTTGTGTTCGGCCAGTGCATGGAAGGCACCCAGTTCTACGGACTTTTTGGAATGATTCTGAGCCTCAAGCGCCAGAATAAGTTTCCCGGTATCGGACAAATGTTCCAGTACACCCTTCGTGACGAATCCAATCACATCGAAGTGTTCCGGAATCTCTTCATGGACCTCATCCAGGAGAACATGGAAATCTGGGATGCCGATTTTAAAGAGGAGCTTGCCGAAACAATGCGTGAAGCGGTTGCTCTTGAAAAAGATTTCATCAAAGATTGTCTCCCCGTCAGTTCAGTGGGGCTCAATGTGGAGGACTTCTGTACATACATCGACTACATCGCAAATCGCCGGATGGAAGGCGTCGGGCTGAACGCTCTGACTCCCGGCGCGACCAACCCTTTCCCATGGCTCGCTGAGTCGATGGATATGAAACGGGAAGGCAATTTCTTTGAAACCAAAGTCACGGAGTATCAGAAAGCGTCCGCTCTCGACGGCACCAGCTACGACGACGACGAACTTTAGAAACCCCGCTTTGCACCGCAGACGATTCAAGAGGGTTGCGACATCGATTTCACCCTCTTGAATCAGCTCACCACCCACTCCCCTTTCCCGCCCAACACGCACACAAACTGACAGGATCCCACCGAGAAGATCCACCCATCGAATTACTGGATTCACCACCCATAACACCCCGAAAATGATTACTAGAGAATTTATAGAACAGGACATGGAGCTGCAACGCTGCGCAGCCACTCCTCAAGAAATGAAACCGCGCTTCAACTGGCGCGATATGGCTTCCACCAGTCAGGAAATTCCGCCTTCACGCATTTATGTGCAGGCCGGAGAAAGCCAAAGTGATTTCAGTGTCGAAGAGATTGCCGAAACAGTAGGAAAAGCCCTCACTGATCTTGCACTTTCGAGGAATCAGGATGAATCCGAAATTTTTACCGACACGAACCGTCAGCTGGTTACCACGATTTCGAAGGCCGTCACAAAAACTCTCGTGGAAAAAGTCGACGCCGAAGATGTTGAAGGCCCGGTGGTTTTGAGCCAGCAAGAGCTCACCAACCTGATCGAAAAGGTGCTGGTGAAACAAAATCTGCATGATGTCGCCAAAAGCTTGATCATCCGGAAGAAAGCCGCAGACGCCCGTCACGGAGTCAATCTTTCCAGTAACGAAAAACCACTCTGCAAAGTTATTCGCCGAAACGGTGAAGTGGTCGGATGGAACGCCAACAAAATCGAAGTAGCCGTTCGCAGTTCTTTCCTTTCTCTGGGAATGGATTCGTCTCCCGCTGCTGACGTTTCCAAGGCTTTGACCGAACGTATTGCACGGAGTGGCCAGGAATACATCCGTATCGAAGATCTCCAGGACCGGGTTCAGGAGGAGTTGATGCGTCAGAACTACTTCAAAATTGCAGAGGCCTATATCCTTTATCGCGCCCACCGCTCCCAGACCCGCCTTCTGGAAAAAGAGGAAGTCACTCCTCAACTGGACGAGAGCTCACAGGGCTCCATGATTGTTGTGAATCGGGCCGACGGATCCAGTGATCTCTGGGACGGGGTCGATCTGCGCAAGCGAATCCAATTCGCTTCCACCGGTCTCGACCTTTGCATCGACTCCGAGCAGATCGAGCAGGAACTGCGCCGGGCGTTCTTCTCCGAAATGTCTGAAGACGACCTCAAGAAGACGATCATTCTCAATGCGAAAAGCCTGATCGAGAAAGACAGCGGTTTCGCCCGTTTCGCTGCGCGGATCCTTCTTACCTACATCTACGAAGAAGTTCTCGGTTGGGACATTGTCACCGACGGCGTTCAAAAGCTGGGTGAATTTCATCGCAAGGCTTTCAAGGCCAATCTCGTCAGGGGTGTCAAGATTGAGCGGATCTCCGAGCGGATGCTCGATTACAATTTGGACAGACTGGCGGCAGCCATCGATCCCGCTGCGGATCTCGATTTCGATTATCTCGGAATTCAGACTTTATACGATCGCTACCTCATCATCGATAAAACCAGTGAAAATCACCGGCGCCTTGAAGTTCCCCAGCTTTTCTGGATGCGAGTTTCCATGGGCCTGATGGTGGGTGAAGAAGAAAATGCGGAGGACAAGATCGTTGACCTTTACCAACTTTACGCAAGCCGTCGCTTCTGCTCTTCGACTCCTACTCTCTTCAACGCCGGCACACTCCACAGCCAGCTTTCCTCCTGCTACCTTTACAAAGTGGACGACAGCATCGAGTCCATCATGCAGCGTGGTATCGCGGAGAATGCCTACCTTTCCAAATGGGCCGGCGGCCTCGGCGGATCCTGGACCTCGGTCCGTGGAACAGGCAGTTATATTCAAGGAACCAATGGCGAAAGCCAGGGAGTCATTCCCTTCCTGAAACTCCACAACGACCAGCTCGTTGCCGTCAATCAGGGCGGGAAACGTCGCGGCTCCGGTTGCGCCTATCTTGAATCCTGGCACAACGACATCAATGATTTCCTCGAGCTTCGACGAAATGTGGGTGACGAACGCCGTCGCGCTCACGACATGAACACAGCGAACTGGATTCCTGACTTGTTCATGAAACGGATGGAAGGCCGCCAGAACTGGACTCTTTTCCGCTCCAACGAAACTCCAGACCTTCACGACCTTTTCGGAAGCGCTTTTGAGAAACGTTACGAAGAGTATGAAGCAAAGGCTCAGGCTGGTGAAATCTTCGGCCGCGAAGTTCCCGCGATCGATCTCTGGAAGAACATGCTCAAAATGATCTTCGAAACCGGGCACCCCTGGATCACTTTCAAAGATCCCTGCAATGTCCGAAGCCCTCAGGATCACGCTGGAATCATCCACAGTTCGAACCTTTGCACCGAGATCACACTCAACACTTCCCATGAAGAGACTGCGGTTTGTAACCTTGGATCCATCGTCCTGGATTCCCACCTCAAAGAGGATGGCGCTCTCGATCTGGAGAAATTGCGCGAAACCGTTCAGATCGCTGTGCGTGCTCTCGACAATGTGATTGATATCAACTTCTATCCGACTGATGCAGCGAAAAACGCGAACTCACGCCATCGCCCGGTCGGCCTTGGAGTGATGGGACTGCAGAATGCACTCTTCGTACGCGACACCCCGTTTGCCAGTGAGGAAGCCGTTGAGTTCAACGATGAATTCATGGAAGCCATCGCTTACTTTGCCTACGAAGCATCGAGTGATCTTGCTGCAGAGCGAGGAAGCTACTCCTCTTTCGAGGGTTCAAAATGGGATCGCGGACTTATGCCGCTCGACACCCTTCAGCAGCTCGAAGAAGAACGTGGCCAAGCCATCGAGGTGCCTCGCGGATCCAAAATGGACTGGGATGCTCTTCGCGAGAAAATCAAGAAGCAGGGCATGCGGAACAGCAACGTTCTCGCCATCGCACCGACTGCTACGATTTCCAACATCATGGGAAGCACACCGTGTATTGAGCCGACCTACAAGAATCTCTTCGTGAAAGGGAACCTCTCCGGCGACTTTATCGTTCTCAACGGTCACTTGGTGAATGATCTCAAGGACCTCGACCTTTGGGACGAGGATATGGTTGAGCGACTCAAATACCATGATGGTGAAGTAGCGGATATCGACGAAATCCCTGCTGATCTTAAGAAAAAATATGCGACCGCTTTTGCGATCGACTATCAGTGGTTCATCGATGCAGCAGCCCGACGTCAGAAGTGGATCGATCAGTCTCAATCCGTGAATCTTTTCCTGGGAACTCCGGATCTGAAAACACTTTCCCACATGTATCGTGCTGCGTGGCACCAAGGGCTCAAGACCACCTACTACTTGCGCACCCTCCAAGCCAGCAACATCGAGAAAGCCTCGATCAAAGTGGACAAAGAAGTCCGTCACATTGCTCCGGACGAAGGGAAGGAATTCACAGAGGATGAGAAACAGGCCTGCTCACTGGAAGCCCTCATGAACGGCGAAGAGTGCGAAGCCTGTCAGTAATCAGCACATTCACTGTTTTAACATTCACTAAATGACAAAAGAGCGACCTTCGGGTCGCTCTTTTTTTTTGCAGGTGGATGCTGGATAAAGCTTTCTACTTCGCCACCGGCAAACCCGAATCACTCCAGTCAAGAAAACCACCGTTCAGATGGTAGATTCTGGAGAACCCCAAGTCTCTGAATGTCGGCAATGAGGCACCGCTCCTTCCCCCGCTCCGGCAGTGAACGATGTAGGACTTGCCCATATCCAGTTTCCCAATTTCAGCTTTGAAAGTGGCGTTTTTGAAATCGATGTTCTTTGCGCCATCGATATGACCTTCTGAGAATTCTTCAGGAGTCCGGATATCCAGAACAAGGATCCCGGGATCATCTTTCAGCAATTTTGCCGCAGAGGCTGCGTCTACATTTTGAACTTCAGTGACTGCGGGTACCGCTGGATTTTCAGATTCAACTTCGTTCGGCTTATCGCAGGCAACGAGAGTGGCGAGAATTGATAGGGATAGGATGATACGTATTTTCATAAACAGAGCCTAACATATTCCCGATCACACGAAATTCCGTCATTCCGGAATGACTTGGCGACACTTTTAGTTCACAGTTTGCCCCCATGGGACTTTTTCTCGCTTCGATCATTCTCGGCATCGTGCCGATGGTCGTCTATGCCCTGATCGTCTGGCGTCTGGATCGTTGGGAAAAGGAACCCTTCCCGCTCATGTTAGCGGCCTTTTTCTGGGGATTCATTCCCTCTGCGATATTTGCTCTCATCTCCCAGGTGATTCTCGGCATCCCGCTGGAAATGAGCGGTCGAGAACCCACTTTGATGGATGAACTGACGCAGGCGAGTATTCACGCACCGGTGACGGAGGAATTTATCAAGGCCTTCGGAGTCTGGCTGGTCATGCGCATTTTCCGTAGAGAAGTCGATTCGATTCTCGACGGCATGATCTACGGCAGCATGGTCGGCTTCGGCTTTTCGGCGATCGAGAACATCCTCTACTTTTCCTCTCAGCCCGACCCTGGCAGCCTCGCAGTTCTCTTTTTCCTCCGGGCGTTTATCTTTGGATTTCTTCACGCGATGTTCACGGGTTTGACAGGCACCGGCCTGGCGCTCGGTAAATTCACCCGCATTCCTTTGATGAAAATTGGCTGGCCTCTTCTGGGGCTCGCCGCTGCGATGGCAACCCATGCACTCCATAACTATTTTGCCACCATTGGGGGAGAATCCCTCCTCTATGCAATCCTCGGATGTGCTCTGGGAGTCTGTTTCTTTGGAGTTCTTATAGGGGTTTGCCTCTTTCATGAGAACAAGTGGATCCAAATCCATCTCGCCGACGAAGTGGATGACGGGGTCATTTTTGCCCAGCAGGCGCGGGACGCTGCAGCCTATTGGAAACGAAGCAGCTTCAACATTTTTTCTCTTGGCCTTACCGGTTATTTCAAAAGAAGGCGACTCCTTCATCGAGCGACAAAACTGGCCTACCGGAAACAGAGAGCCGCCCGCGTTGGGGACCTTCCTCACCTCGAGGAAACCATCGGCAAACTAAGAGAGGAAGTAAGAGCTCTCAGCCGACTTGACCCTCTGGTGGTGTCAGGAGCAATCGTAGGCGGACAACGCCTGCCTCCGCCACTGCCTCCGCGAAGAGCAGTGCCTCCCCCACTGCCTCATCAGCAGTGAGGAGCCGACATTCATCCGCGACCAGGATTCCCGGCGGCATTCATTTTCTCTTTCGCGTCCACAACTGGCGCCTTTGAAGTTTGAGCACTCTCTCCTCAATGAAAATACAACTCTGCGGTTAATTCAGGTTTCGATGGCCAGAAATCCCGATCGATGCGAAAATAGCGACGATGAAATTTGCTCTTACTGCATTCCTCCTCGCCACTGTACTGGTCCATCCATTCAAGCTATCAGCCCAGGATTCCAACGCGCTTTCGATCGCCGTCGTCGATCTGGTAAAGGTGTTTGAAAGCCATCCCAAAACAGCAGCAGCCTCTTCAAAGCTCACCGACGAACGCGAAGCTTCGCGGGCGGACTTCAAAGAAAAATCCAATACTCTGAAAGAGATTCTGCAAAAACATCAGGAGCTAATCCGGGCGGGCAAAAAGGAGGAAGCCGCTGAAAAGTTAAAGGACGCCAACGAAGCAGAGAAAGCGGTCGCTACCCTGCGCACTACCGGTCTTCGGGATCTGGAGGAAAGGTTTCGAAAGACGAAAGTCGAAATCATGGGTGACATCCGCAAAGCGGTCAGGCAATTCAATGCCGACGGCAAGTATTCGCTGGTATTTGATCAGTCCTCCACTTCATCAAATGGGCTCCCTCAAGTTGTTCACGCCCCCGGAGCAACGGAGATCACCGAGGAAATTATCGCCTTCATCAAGAAGTCTTCTCAGGAAAAAGGAGAAAAGAAGAAGTGAGTCGCGTCATTCTTCCAGTGGATCGACTGGCCGAACTCTGGCCCGATCATTTACGCGGACAACGCCTCGGTGCGCTTCTTCACTCGGCATCCGTCAATGCCGACCTCAAACCGACTTTGTCTGTTCTTGAGGACACAACTGCGAACGGAAAGTTTGAATTGACCGCCTTGTTCGGTCCTCAGCACGGATTTGAAAGCACCACCCAGGACAACATGATCGAATGGGCGGGGTTTTCTCACCCACGTCTCGGAATTCCTGTATACAGCTTGTATGGCGAGCATCGCGAGCCTCCTCCAGAGATGCTTGAAAATATCGACACTTTGTTTGTCGATCTCGTTGATGTGGGAAGTCGATACTACACCTTCATCTGGACGCTTTTCCTCTGCATGAAAGCCTGCGAAGCCGCGGGGAAAACAGTCATCGTTGCCGATCGACCCAACCCTCTTGGGTGTTCGATTAAAGAGGGGCTACCCCAAAATCCGGACTATCTCTCTTTTGTCGGACTTCACCCTCTCCCCAACCGTCACGGAAAGACGATCGGCGAATTGGCCCTTCAGTTTCGCGATGAACTCTTTCCCAACTGCAATCTGATAGTTCTGCCGATGGATAACTATGCTCCGGATATGTTCTACGATGACACCGGACTTCCCTGGGTAATGCCATCACCGAACATGCCTACACTTGATACCGCGATTGTTTACCCGGGAATGTGTCTACTCGAAGGAACCAACATCTCGGAAGCAAGGGGCACGACGCGCCCCTTCGAGCTGTTTGGTGCTCCCTGGATTAAAGGCCATGCATTGACGGAAAAATTGAATCAACTTGGGCTTCCCGGAGTTCATTTCAGAGAAGTCGCATTCGAACCTAAGTTTCAGAAATTTGCCGATCAAGTCTGCCGCGGATCGCAAATGCACGTGACGGATCGTGACAGCTTCCTGCCCTACCGAACCGGCTTGGAAATTTTGAATCGAATCCGGAACGACTATCCGGATGATTTTGCCTGGAAACAGCCTCCCTACGAATACGAACACGAAAAACTCCCTATCGAAATCCTCTGCGGTCGGCCGCTTGATGAGATTTTTGAAGCTCCTCATTTATAGAACGATAAAATGAATTCCAAACCCTTGTCATTCGCTCCAATTTTCGCGGCAGTTTCCTTACTCGCCTTCACCTCGATATCTGCCCGGGCAGCCGGTCCTGACGTGACCTGGCGGGAGATCCTGGCGACACCGATTCTCGATGAAGGTCTCCTCCAGTCGCCCGAAGGATTCAACGACGTAGTTCCTCCCCGCTCTGTCGCCGTCGAGGGAATCCGTCCTTTTACAGAAGTTCTTAAAGCAGTCTACGAGACTTTCGATAAGCCACCGGAAACTCACTATTTTTTCTGCACGGTTTACTACACGCCCCAGGAAAGCGGCTTCTCTGCCTATCGTGGATTCAATACCACTCCGGCTTCCCTGAAAGCGTTGCCTTCAAGGAAATACCCGTCCGATTTTGTCAAAGCTACTTACGTCGAGGGCTTCGGTCGGCTCGCGGAACCGGACAAGGGTCGTCCCTACCTTGCCTACAACGGACGCTTTCATACGCGGATTCTGGGAAACCGGAATAACACGCTTCTGGATCGCGAATCTATCGCTGTGCATCGTGGCAATCCGCTTTTTGGAAAAGGAACCCGCGCCTGGATTCTTGACCCCGAACTCTACAACCAGTTCGGGGCGGTGCGTTTTCAGGTTGATGATACCGGTGGCGGACTCTATCGAAGTCAGATCGATATGTACTGGGGAGAGGACGACCCTCTCGGGCCCGGGGCTGACATCTGGCGCCCAGCGTCCTGCGACGTCGCAGTTCGATGGATGGTTCCGGTGCTGGTTTGGAAGTAGCCTTGAGAAATTTTCACTTTCCGATGCGGTCGCGGTAGGGGCCGGGCGATGAATCCGGTATCGGGATCGCGCCGACCGTTTTCCTGTAATACTCGTCGGCGTCTGAATAACCGATCACAGCATAGGCATAGCCATCCTCACTCATGGCATGAAGAGAGCGCAGCAGTAGCGCGGATCCAATTCCTTTTCCACGAGCGGATTCGTCAACACCAGTAGGACCGAAGAAACCCTTGAAGGTGGTGTTATGGCAGGAAAACCCGACGATGCTTGCTTCTTTATCCAGAGCAATGAAACAACTGATCGCTTGACTGGAGAAAGCCATTCTTACTTCATCTGCCCAACATTTTCCGAAGCGATCCTCAACCCAAGTGACGAGTAGATGGCGCTCAATCACAAGCGGACGCTTGATGATGATGCCCGCTTCAGCAACGCGGTCGATCGCATGCTGCAAAGGAGGAAGGTCGTAGAGTTTTACGAGTAGGTCGGCCATGGAGAGGAAACTGAACTCTACAGAGTAACCCTATCCTGTTTTTCCGGCGATGCATTTTTTCGGGGGCATCAGTTCAACAGGACTCGTCTCTACCTCATCAGCTTCACTGCCGTTCCATAGGCCAAAAGCTCTGCCGCCCCTTGCATCACTGGTGAAGTGACGAATCTCACTCCCACCACTGCATCCGCCCCGGGAGAGCGGGCTTCTTCGGTCATACGGTCGAGAGATTGCTCGCGGCTTTCGGCGATTTGCTTGTCTTGGATAGACCCTCGAAGTTCAACAAAATGACTCCGGATTATGCAGCGAGAAAGTGCGAATGAATCTACTGAAGTTCGATTCTACAAGAGGAAGCTTCTAGCCCTTCCCATCCGAAACTTGAATTTTCCCCACCTTCGTTCCAGCCGGCAAATCTTTGATCTGTTCATGCCTGTCTCTTATACACATCTGACGCTGCCGACGAAGAGGATAGTG
>OJCB01000534.1_pt1 | contig 14083 bp, 8 predicted proteins | sample 1591501 | NCBI WGS metagenome assembly OJCB01 (sample SAMN05416813, study PRJEB24817) | seawater metagenome | isolation source: Sea water | place: Canada:Atlantic | collected 2013-07 | reverse complement strand
CCAGGGCGGAATCCAGTATTTCGTTGATGGCGATTCGACTCTCAATGCGGGAGGCTTGGCTTTTTCCCAGGAACTGATCTACAGGAATTACCGGTTTGTGGGGTGAGGTGTAGGGGAGGTAAAGGAAGAATGGCTTCTCGCCCGATTGCGCTTTGATCCATTCCAGCGATTTATCAGTAAAGCGGCTCAGGCATTCCACATCGACAAAGTCCGGTGCCACTTCAAGATCCCCCTTTTTCTTGGGAGTCTTCTCATACGGCGGCATGATCCGGTAGTCACTGATCGCGATGTCATTCGGCTTCTTTCGGGTAAAAAGTGTCGGAGGAACCGCAGCATGCCGTTGATCAAACCAAGCCAGAACACCGTAGTTCATCGAAGCGGGGATGCCCCAGAAGTAATCGAATCCTTTATCGAGCGGCATGTCTTTGACTGGTTGGCTCCAGTCGCGATTATTCCACTCGCCGGGGAAATCCATCCCGAGATGCCATTTGCCGACCATGGCGGTGTCGTATCCATTGTCGCGCAAAAGCGAGGGCAGGGTCATCCGGTCATCGCTGATGAGGCAGGCGACTTCCGCGCCGAAAACTCCCTTTTTTAAAGTGGTGCGCCAACTGTATCGGCCGGTCAGCAATCCATAACGGGAAGGAGTACAAACCGTGTCCGAACAATGCGCATCGGTGAAGGTCATTCCCTCCGCAGCGAGGCGATCCAGAGCTGGAGTTGAAAACTTCGAGTCCGGATTTAAGCAGCTGGCGTCGCCGTACCCCTGATCATCGGTGTAGATGAGAATGATATTCGGCTTCTCGGCTGCCACTGTGGTCGAGGCAAGTAGTAGTGCGCCAAACAGGTGGAGAATGCTCAATAATTTATGCATTCCACAACTGAGCATTCATTGATCCGAATTGTAAACCGGCGAGTTCTGAGAAATCGCCGTATTTTTGAACTTGCTCAGATCATTTTGCACGGGTAAGTGAGGCCAGAAATTCTGAACCAACTTCCTGATTTTTTCGAATATGACGGCCCCTGTATCCACCATTATCTACACTAAAACCGACGAAGCTCCTTTTCTGGCGACACATTCGCTACTGCCTGTCGTTGAGGCTTTTGCGGGTTCTGCAGGAGTCAATATTGAGACGCGTGATATCTCTCTGGCCGCACGGATCCTCGCAGTTTTTCCGGAGAAATTAAACGACGATCAGAAAGTTGCGGACCATCTCGCTGAACTTGGAGCACTCGCGAAAACACCGGAAGCGAATATTATCAAGCTTCCGAACATCAGTGCTTCGGTCCCGCAATTGATTTCAGCAATCAAGGAACTGCAGGCCAAAGGGTATGACATTCCGGATTACCCTGAAGAGCCTCAGAATGACGAAGAGAAGGATGCCAAGTCCCGCTATGACAAGGTGAAAGGCAGTGCTGTGAATCCTGTTTTGCGTGAAGGAAATTCCGATCGGCGAGCTCCCAAAGCGGTCAAAGAATACGCCCGCAGCAATCCTCACTCAATGGGTGCCTGGAGTGGTGATTCCAAAACTCATGTATCAACCATGGAAGAGGGAGATTTCTGCTCCAACGAGAAGTCAGTCACCGTCGATGATGCGACCGAGGTAAAAATCGAGCACGTCGCTGCCGATGGAAGTGTCACGGTATTGAAAGAAGCTTTTCCGCTTTTGGTTGGTGAAATCATCGACGCAACTGCCATGAGCAAAGACAAGCTGGTCGCTTTTCTCGGAGAGCAAGTCGCCGATGCCAAAGAGCAGGGGATCCTTTTTTCGCTTCACATGAAGGCCACCATGATGAAAGTGTCCGACCCCATTATTTTCGGTCATGCTGTTCGTGTTTACTTTGCTGATCTCTACGCGAAGCATGGTGAAACACTTGATGAGCTTGGGATCGATGAGAAGAATGGCTTCGGCGATTTGGTAGCAAAAATTAGCGGACTTCCCGATGACAAACGCGAAGCAATCGAAGCCGATATTCGCGCCTGCTACGAAAACGGACCTGATCTTGCCATGGTGAATTCCGACAAAGGAATTACCAATCTTCATGTCCCAAGTGACATCATTATCGATGCCTCCATGCCGGCGATGATCCGTACTTCCGGTCAGATGTGGGACAAGGATGGAAAACAACAGGATTCTAAAGCGGTCATCCCCGACAGCAGTTACGCCGGTGTTTATCAGGCTGTGATCGATTTCTGCAAAGAGCATGGTGCTTTTGATCCGACCACGATGGGGACGGTGCCCAATGTCGGGCTGATGGCTCAAAAAGCTGAGGAGTATGGTTCTCACGATAAGACCTTTGAAATTGCGTCGGCTGGAACAGTGCGCGTCGTCAACTCTGCCGGCGAGACATTGATCGAGCATTCTGTCAGCGAAGGTGACATATGGCGCGCCTGTCAGACGAAGGACGCACCAATCCGGGATTGGGTGAAGCTTGCTGTGAATCGCGCCCGCGCTACCGGCACTCCAACTGTTTTCTGGCTCGATGAGAACCGCGCTCACGATGCGCAGCTCATTGCAAAAGTGGAGAGCTACCTCAAGGATCACAATACCGATAGTCTGGATCTTCGGATTCTTCCTCCGGTTGAAGCGACGCAATTCACTCTCGAAAGAATCGCGAAAGGAGAAGATACGATTTCAGTGACCGGGAATGTCCTTCGTGACTACCTGACTGATTTGTTTCCGATTCTCGAAGTCGGCACCAGCGCAAAAATGCTCTCAATCGTTCCGCTAATGAACGGCGGAGGATTGTTCGAAACAGGAGCCGGCGGATCAGCGCCGAAGCATGTGCAGCAATTTGTTGAAGAAGGTCACCTTCGCTGGGATTCGCTCGGCGAATTTCTCGCCCTGGCTGTTTCTCTTGAACATCTCGCCGAAAATTTCGACAATCCGAAAGCTGCCCTCCTTGGTAAGACTCTCGACGATGCCTCGACGAAATATTTGCTCAACAACAAGTCTCCGTCCCGGAAAGTGAACGAACTCGATAACCGGGGGACGCATTTTTACCTAGCTCTCTATTGGGCTGAGGCTCTGGCGAATCAAAGTGAGGATACTGAGCTTCGCGACAAGTTTGCACCATTCGCTGCCCAACTGGCTGAGAACGAAAATGCGATTATCGAAGAACTCGCCGCTGCTCAGGGATCGGCCGTGGATATTGGAGGTTATTACATTTCCGATGAAGCTGCTACCGGGGAAGCGATGCGACCGAGTGCGACTTTCAATGGGATCATTGCTTCTATTTCCTGAAGAGAAAGAAGAAAGCGAATCCCTCAGTTTCCGGATACCGCATCAAGGCGTTTGATGTTTTCCTGCATCACTGTCAGGAAATCGCCCGTGTCGGGTCGGTTTCCGCAGGGATCAAAAACCACGCTGTCGATTCCGAGAGACTTCAGTTTCTCAATGGATTCGGAAGGGGGCGTTTGTTCCCACAGCATGACGCTTGCGGGGTGGCGGCTGATTAACTCCTTCAACTCTTCGAGATTTTCGCCGCTTAGTTCCGTATCCGGCTCCCAATGCAAATACTTGATATTCAAATCGTATCGTCTCGCCAGATATTGATACACCGGGTGTGAGGCCAGAATCGGTCGGTCGTTTAGAGTATTCCCGATTTCTCTCATTTGCGTATGCCACTTGTCCATTTCGTCCGCGAGTTTATTGAATCGATCCCTGATTCCTTTTTCATCGGAGGGAGCCAATTCAATTAAAGCGTCCCGGACTGCCTCCAACTGCCAGATCGCCTGCTGAAAATCGAGCCAGGTTGTCGATGCTGTCCCGGCGTGGGTATGTGAATCACCATCACCGTGGGTATGGCTTACTGAAGTCTCCTCGGCAATGAAATCACCGGAAAATGCTTTAGAAGTATCGATTTGAGTCGACTCCGGAAGGCTGACCGTTTTTGTCCACTTTGCGTAAGTCGCGCCATTTCTCAGAATCAGATTTGCCGATTGAAACCTCGCTATTTCCTCATCAGACAGTTTCCAAAAAGCCGGGTCGCCCTCGAGTTCCGGAAACAGGACTTCCACATTTCCCGAAGCAAGAATTTCAGAGAAAGTGGCTAGAGGATAGTTGACTGCCGCAACTACAGGCGCTCCGACCGGACCACTTCGTGAAACCGGCTTTTCGGAACAAGCGGGGAGAAAGGCGAAAGTAAGCGTCAAAAGGATAATTCTCATAGAGCAGGATTGGACATTCAACGGATTCAATCGCAGTATCAAGAGGGGAGAATACGTAATTCAATGGGCCACGATCACGATCACCATTCCAGTAGCAGTAATCTGAAGGTTGCGTTTTTCCTCAATCTGGTATTTACCGTGATCGAATTATTCGGCGGGATCTGGACGAACAGCATCGCCATTTTGACCGATGTCATTCACGACTTCGGCGATTCCGTTTCCCTCGGACTGGCCTGGTATTTCGACCGATTGTCGCAACACGAAAGGACTGCCCGGCATACTTATGGATACCGGCGTTTCCGGCTTTTAGGCGGCCTTGTCACCGGACTGGTTTTGTTGATCGGATTGGGGTTCGTTCTCTATCATGCCGTCCTCCGCCTGAATGAACCCGCCGAAGTCCGTGTTTCAGGCATGTTCGTTTTGGCCTTTTTAGGAATTGCTTTCAACGGGGCTGCCGTCTTGCGAATGAATAGTGGAACATCGCTGACCGAGAAATTGGTCAGTTGGCATCTGCTCGAAGACTTGCTCGGTTGGGTGGCGGTTTTGATTGGTGCGGCCGTCATTGCCATTTGGAATCTACCCATTGTTGATCCAATTCTTTCGATAGGGATTTCGATGATCGTTCTTTGGAATGTGGGACGAAATTTAAAAAAGGTCATTCTCGTATTGCTTCAGGCCACTCCAGAGGACTTCGACATTGATCGTTTCGAGGAAGAAGGGCTAAAGATTCCCGGTGTGGATTCATTTCATCACATTCATTGCTGGTCCATTGATGGCGAAAGCCATGTCTTTAGTGCTCACGTTGTGCTTAGCGACCAGTCCGGGGATCTGGTGGAGGTGAAGCGAAGAGTTCGCGAACTCATCGATGACGAAACCTTTGAACACATCACTCTGGAAATCGAGTTGCCGTCGGAGGATTGCTCACAAGGTGAGACTCCCGATCATGACCACGAGTAATCGGTCCTGACATAGTTCCTCACAGATGGGCGCTTCCTCTTACCCTTTTTGAGGTAATGTTTCGTGACCTTGAAAGATGCGGCTCTCATCGAAATCTAATTTTTCGCAGGCATTGAATTGCATGAAGTCTTCAAGTGTAGCGCTCAATGCGAGTCTGAATCCGTCGATATTTCGAAGTGAAGATTCGAGATGGAGACTCCGAATTTGTAGCGTCTTCGTTTTCCGTTCGGCCTTGCAATCCATCCGGGCGACGAAGCGGCCATCCCATAAAATGGGCAGGCTGAAATAGCCGAATTTTCGTTTTGACGCGGTCACATAACATTCGATCTGATAATCGAAAGCAAAGAGGTCACGCATCCGCTGGCGCTGGATGAGTAGATTATCGAAGGGCGATAGAATTTTCAGTTTGCTTCGGGCGAGGGGTTTGTTGAGAAGCACAAGCGATTCGGGCAGGGCGAAATATTTCAATTCTCCGACCTGAATACGGATCAATTCGCCATTCTCGGACATTTCTTCCAAGGAGCCGAGAATCGCAGGTTTCACTCCTTTGATGAGGTAACTGAAGTCCTGAGCTTGAGCTAACCCGTTGGCTTCCATAAACCGTCGGATCATGAATCGGGCGTGTTCCTTTTCGGTCGGTACCGTGGCATCGATTCCTTCCGGCAGGACTCGCTCCGTTAAGTCGTAGACTTTGTGAAAATTCTGCCGGCGGGAAATCATGAGATCTCCCTGCATGAAAAGATTTTCCAGAGCTTTCTTAGCGGGCTTGCTTTGCCATTCTCCGGTCTTCTGGCCGCTGTGTTCGAAGTCTTTCGCCATCAGGGGGCCTTCGGCTTGAATCCGATCACTTACGAACCCCATCAATTTTTCATCGCGCGAAAACCAGTGACTCTGTTCGCCGGATTTGATGGCCTGCTTACGAGGCAGGCTGTAGCGAAAATCGCGCATCGGCAGGTAGGCCGCGGCATGAGACCAATATTCAAATGCCGATTTGTCAGCAAGCAGTTGATCGATATGGCTGTTCTGATAGCGGGGGTTCCGGTTCCACAAGGTGTGGTGGTGTGCCCGATCGACTACGGAGATGGTATCAATTTGGATATAGCCAAGTTGCTCCAGCGCGGTTTGCGTAGCAGATAGCGCGGTCCCTTTGCGGGGTGGCGACGGCAGTTGCTGGCTGTGTAAAACCAGTTTTCGTGCCTGATCAGATGATAAACTTTCGGGGGCGTTCATGCTTTCAAGTTCGAATCAGCAGGCCATAGTCAACTGACAGCAAGTTCTCTTATTCCAAGTCCGTAACAATTCTCTATCCATTGAAGCAGAGTTCTAAAATTCTTCACAATAAAAACACGAGCATGAAAGCCATCCAATTCCTTAAAGACAGCAGCGAAGCAGGTTCGGCTCGCGAGGTAGAACTGCCGACACCCACTCCGGAAGGGCACGACATTCTCGTAAAAGTCGAAGCAGTTGGCATGAACCCGGTCGATTTCAAAGTTCGTCCCGGAGAAGGGAGCGAACCAAAGACGCTCGGCTTCGATGCGGCGGGAGTCGTGGTGAGTGGGGGAAGTGACGCTACGATTTTTAAAGAAGGTGATTTGGTATACTACGCAGGGGATGTCACCCGACCCGGATCCAATGCGGAATACCAACTCGTGGACGAGCGGATTGTCGGGATCCGTCCGACCTCACTGGATGCCGCAACCAGCGCCGCACTCCCACTGACTGCGCTCACTGCGTGGGAATCACTTTTTCACCGTCTCCGCATCGACTTCGAAACACCTGACAAGAACGCAGGGAAAACTCTTCTGATTATCGGCGGAGCCGGCGGGGTTGGGTCTATGGCAATCCAACTCGCCAAGCTGGCTGGCCTCACTGTCATCGCAACCGCCTCCCGCGATGAAAGCGCCGACTGGTGCCGCAAACTTGGCGCCGATCATATTATCAATCACCACGGAGACATGCCCGGGCAGCTCAGCGAACTCGGCATCGAGAATGTGAACTTTATCGCCAACTACAACGACATCGACCGCTCCTGGGAGGCGATGGGAGAAATGGTAGCTCCGCAAGGCAGCATTGTCCTCATCACCGAACACAGGAACCACCTCGATATGGGCGGACCGTTCAAGGTGAAGTCGGTCACGATCTGCTGGGAGCTGATGTTTACCCGCCCCATGTTCAAGACCGATGACATCATCGAACAGCACAACATTCTGAATCGGGTCGCCGCGCTAATCGACGAGGGAAAACTCCTCGCAACAGCGAATGATAATCTCAGTCCCATCAGCGCCGGGAACATCCTCGAAGGCCATCGTCGTCTCGAATCTGGGAAATCGATAGGCAAACTTGTCGTCTCAGGATGGGAGTAAATGCCTTGATTAGAACGTAAACGGTTAAAGAAACGACCTCGAATTCAACATGTCTTCACTGAAGCCGGCAGCTTGCAAAAGTCAGGGCACGAACTAGTTCTACACTAAATGGACGGAAACCTATTTCTCAACGGATTCATTTACCTCGTAGCCGCAGCACTGGCTGCACCGCTTGGTCGGCGGCTCGGAGTGGGGGCTGTGCTTGGCTATCTCATCATCGGCGCGATCATCGGGCCATCGGCTTTCAGCCTAGTCGGTGAGAATCGCGAAGAGGTCATGCATTTCGCAGAGTTCGGAGTGGTCCTGATGCTCTTTGTGATCGGTTTGGAAATCGATTTGTCGCGGCTTTGGAAAATGCGCGGCCCCATCCTTGGTCTCGGAGGTCTTCAGGTATTGCTGACGACTCTGGTTCTCGCTGCCGCGAGCCTATTGTTGAAAGTAGATTGGCGTGAAGCCCTCGCAATGGGGATGATTCTCGCTCTTTCCTCAACTGCGATTGTGATGCAGAACCTGCGGGAGCGAGGCATCAGTGATACCAGCTCGGGTACGCAGAGTTTTGCCGTTTTGCTCTTTCAGGACATTGCCGTGATTCCGATGATCGCTCTGCTTCCTTTGCTGGCATTTTTGCCTGTCACCAGTAGCGATGGTCACGGAGGGCACGGTCATACCTTGATCGAATCGATCCCGGACTGGAGCCGCGGATTCGTCGTGGTGGGAGCAATCTTGATCGTCGTGGTGATCGGGCGCTTTGTTCTCTCTCCCTGGCTTCGGTGGGTTGCGTCCCTGAAGGTTCCCGAAGCGTTGACATCCACGACTCTGGCGCTGGTTGTCGGAATTGCCCTGCTCATGAACGAGGTCGGTCTATCCCCGGCCTTGGGCACATTTGTCGCCGGAGTTATGCTGGCGAGTAGCGAGTTCCGCCACGAATTGGAGAGTGATATTGACCCGTTCAAGTCCTTACTGCTGGCCGTGTTTTTTATCGCCGTGGGAGCGGGTATCGACTTTGGCCTGATCGCTTCACAGCCTTTTACGATCGGGATGATGGTGGTCGGGCTGATCGGATTGAAAGCCGCCATCCTCTATGGGCTCGCGACATGGTTCAAGATGGCCTTTGATCAACGGCTGCTATTCGCTGCGGCGCTCGCCCAGGGTGGGGAATTCGCCTTTGTGCTGGGAGGTTTTGCTGTGGGTCAGGGTGTCATCGGAGAGGAGCTCGCTGCTCAGATGATCGCCGCGGTCGCACTTTCGATGGCCCTTGCTCCGCCCCTCCTCATTCTCGTTCAAAAAGTCATCCTGCCACGATTCGGAACGACGGAGACGGATGGGGAGGTGCGTTCCCCTGATGTTGAGAACGACAAAGTGAAGGTTCTCCTCGCAGGATTCGGGCGATTTGGCCACCCCATGGGCCGTCTTCTCCGAAGTGCCGGCTGCATGCCTACGGTCTTGGAAAGAGACAGCGATCACGTCGACCTTCTCCGGCGGATTGGATTAAAATGTTACTACGGAGACGCCACCCGCCTCCACCTTCTCAAAGCGGCCGGTGCGGAAGATGCCAAAATTCTCATCCTGGCCATCGATGACGAAGATGAGTCCATTGGAATCATCGAGACTTGTCGCAAGCATTTTCCGCATTTGAAAATCTTCGCCCGGGCCTGTTCCCGGGATCATGCCTATCGTCTGCACGAGGCCGGGGTGCGGTTTTTTGTCGAGCAGCTCGGAACATCACTGGATTGTGCCATCGCAGTGTTGGAAGAACTTGGGCACGAGAGCGGTCATGCGAAAGACGCCGCCCGCCGTTTCAAGATTCATGAGATGGAAGCGATCTGCGATGCGATGCCGCATCGTAATGATGAGAAAGAGTTTATGGGCATGGCCCAGCGCAATTTAGAGGAACTCGACAGTTTGTTGTTGAATGCGCCGCTGCCTATCGGTGGCCAGACCAAGAAGGAGTGATGTGGCTCACTTCCGAAGTAGTGATGTCCGAATCACATTTCGCGATCACTTCCGGCGTTTGAACCGTGTTGGGCGATCGATTTGACCGTATTGAATGATTTTCTTTTCTTTTTTTCGTAAAGAATTCCCAGGAGAATACATCTCTTTATAAAGTGAAAGCCTTGCAGAACGATTCAGAGTCCCGGTTTGAGGAGGAATTGAAGCAGACACAGGTCCCAATTCTTGGGTATCTGGTTCGGCTGTGCGGAAATCTTGCGGATGCGCGTGATCTCTTGCAGGCGACGAATCTTACTGCCTGGGAAAAGCGGGAGAACTTTGAGTTTGGGTCGAGCTTGGCGGCATGGATGCGAGCGATTGCTCTGAACCATTATCGCAACGAATCCAGAAAGTGGAAATCGCGTTCGACCGTGCCCCTGCTTGATTCTGATTTGGAACAGATGGTAGAGACCCGGCATCACGAAAGAGAGTTGGAGGATGCACGCCGACGGAAATTGCTCCAGGCCTGTCTCGACCAATTACCGGATCGCCAACGCGAAGTCGTAGAACAGTTTTATTTAAAAGGCGAGTCTCTCGAGGAGATCGGGCAGGTCAGCAAACGAAAGTCCAATGCGGTGGGGCAGCTTCTCCATCGTGCCCGGCAAAATTTGATCGATTGTGTGAAGCGCGAATCGCACCAGGAACTGGACGGAGAAGGATTAAAAGGAGTGTGATGTCATGAATGAAATCAAAAGGATAGACGAGCTTCTTGCCTTGTTAGTAGAGCGGCCTTTGACGGAGTCGGAACAAGACGAGTTGCAGGAACTGTTGCGGAGTTCTCCGGAGGCGCTCGACCGCTACATTGATCATTGTGAAATAGAGACATGGCTGGCGGCAGCGGGGGACACTATCAAAACACCGGATTTCACCGAGATTTCCGCGACGCGAAAACTGAATGCGGAGGCAAGATCCGGATCGGGTGGTCGTCTTCAGCTAATTGTCGGGGTGGCGGCAGCAATTCTCCTAATGGCCGGAGTCGCCTACTTTGTCTCGAATCCGAAAACTGAAGATCCTTCTCCCGATTTTTCAGGTCCGGTGAAAAATAAGAGAGAGAGCGTAAAAGAGATGGGCCTGGCGGCGAGTGATCCGTCTGGTGGTGATCCCTGGAAAGTGATCAATTCGACAGGTTCCGTGAAGCACCCCGGGATGACGGAGTCTGCTGTCCCTAAAAACGGCAATCATTCGGAACGTCCAGTGAAGTTTAATCGCGATATCCGGCCGATCCTTTCTGAAACCTGTTTTCATTGTCATGGTCCCGATGAGCATGGTCGGAGAGCTGAGCTTCGATTGGACACCTCCGATGGAGCGCTTGCCGACCTTGGTGGGTACCAGGCGATCAAACCGGGTGATCTGAAAAACAGTGAAGCCTGGGGGCGGATCTTGTCTGACGATCCTGACGAACTGATGCCGCCGCCTGAGTCGCATCTGGTTCTGACTGATGATCAGAAATTGACTATCAAACGGTGGATTGAACAGGGGGCAGAATATGAAGGCCATTGGGCGTATCAAGCTCCGGGCAATCCCCCGGTTCCCGGGAAAAGTTCAGATTGGGGGAAGAATGAATTTGATGCCTTTATCTTCGAAAGACTGGCCGAGGAGGGCATGAAGCCTTCGGATGAAGCAGACCCCCGCACGCTGATTCGGCGGCTGTCGTTTGATCTTACCGGACTGCCTCCAGGGAAAGAGGTGGTCGAAGCATTTTTGAAAGATTACAGCGATCTTGGGGAGAAAGCCTGGCAGGATGTAATCACCAGATTGCTCGATTCGCCTCATTTCGGTGAACGTATGGCGGTACCGTGGATGGACCAGTCCCGTTACGCTGACACGAACGGCTATTCGATTGATGGAGGTCGTCACATGTGGCTTTGGAGAGACTGGGTGATTCAAGCCTACAACAGAAACCTTCCCTTTGATCAATTCGCCATAGAGCAGTTGGCGGGTGACTTGTTACCAGATGCAAGTGAGTCACAGAAGGTGGCGACCGGTTTCAATCGGAACCACATGATCACTCACGAAGGCGGAACGATCCCTGAGGAGAATCTGACCAACTACGCCGTCGATCGTGTTAAGACCACAAGCGAAGTTTTTCTGGGCCTGACGATGGCATGTGCGCAGTGTCATGATCACAAGTTTGATCCGATTTCTCAGAAAGAATACTACGAATTCTTTTCCTTCTTCAATGAGTTGAGTGACAAAGGGAACGACGGGAATGCCGGAATTAATGCAGGCCCGAAGATCGACGCGCGAACATCTATTCCTGACACAGAGGTAGAGGAGTTGCGAAAAGAGTTGGCAATCGTGAAGGCAGAGTTTTCTTCGACCACGGCAGGGTTCCCTCAATGGCTTTCCAAAGTCAAACAACGGGAAATTGATCGGGGAAGGGATTTTAAAATTCAGACAATGGAAGTGCTCGACGTTTCCTCACCGAACCGTCCCGGTCCTTTTGAGGCAAAGCCTGATGGATCTGTGGTCCTGACAAAACCTTCCGGGGGGACCAACGCGTTCAGTCATGCCTATCGCATTTCCGGTGACGATTCTGTCGATGGTATCCGGATCCGCTTTTACCCCAGTGGGGAGAAAGAGAAAGTCCTGACTCCCCACCCTGACGGAGTTCCAAAGGTGGCTACAGTTCTCGTGTCTGCAGGGGATCAGCCTGCAAAGCAGGTGGATATTTATCGACAACTTCGTTTTGATCACGTTACAGCCGAATCCTCTGCGGAAGGACATCCGCCGCACGGAATCATCGATGAAACCAGTGTCGATTGGTGGCAGCCCGTCGATAGGAATAAAGAAACACGCTTAACTCTCACTTTCGACAAGCCGGTAGATCCGGCAAAGACGCCATATTTAACGGTGATGGTTTTCTACGGAGTTTCAGGGTCCCTGCCCAGCCATTGGAAAATCGAAGGCTTCAGTGGAATCGATACTGACAGTGTCTTTGATGATGCCGTTGCTACGATTCTTTCCCGAGTGGAGGGAGAGTGGTCAGAGAAAGATCGCGAAACAGTACTGACAAAGTTTCGCAACACAGCCCCCGAACTGGAAGGCGTCCGAATTCGAATCGCCAATCTCGAAGAGCGGGTAAAAATCCTAACGGAGCCGCATTCTACGATGGTAATGAATGTGTCTCCGAAGCCGCGGGTGACGTTCCGCCTCGATCGGGGGCAGTATGATGCGAAATTGGAAAAGGTCTCGTCGGATACACCGAAGGTGCTTCCACCTATGCCGGCTGAGGGGAAAGTGAACCGGCTCGATCTTGCCAGGTGGATGGTTCAATCGGATCATCCATTAACCGCCCGTGTTGCTGTAAATCGAATCTGGTCGATATTCTTTGGAACTGGAATTGTGGCAAGCTCTGCAGATTTTGGTTCCCAGGGAGAATGGCCAAGTCATCCGGAATTGCTCGATTGGATGGCGAATGATTTTGTGGCAAAGGGGTGGGACCAAAAGGCATTGATTCGTAAAATCGTAAGCAGTGCGGCATACCGGCAGGATTCGTCGGCGACGGGGGAACAGCGTGAGAGAGATCCGAAGAATCGGCTACTCGGACGCGGGCCGCGTTTTCGACTTCCGGCTGAATTTATCAGGGATCAGGTTCTGGCGACGAGTGGACTGCTGGTTCCGCGGATCGGTGGTCCCAGCGTTCAACCCTATCAACCCCCGGGATTGTGGAAAGAGGTGAGTCACTTTGGAAGCAGCCCTGCAACCAAGCAGGTCTTTGTTCAGGACAAAGGTGAAAAACTCTACCGGCGTAGCCTTTACACGATCATGAAACGGACGAGTCCCCATCCCGGGATGTCAGCCTTTGATGCTCCCAATCGGGAGATGTGTATCGTCCAGCGCGGAGTGACAAATACACCTCTGCAGGCTCTGGTTACTCTGAACGATCCTCAATTTGCGGAAGCTTCGCGTGTATTTGCAGCAAGGCTGATCCACGAGACGCCGGAGATGAAGGATCGAGATCGCCTCCGCTATGCCTTTGAAGAAGTCACAGGAAGGCCACCTCAGGAATCAGAAATGAATGCCCTGGCGTCTTTGTTGGGTGATGAGTTGGAACGCTTCCGGACTGATCTTTCAGCTTCGGAGAAACTAATCACGGTCGGTGATTCACCGCCGGATGAGGCATTGGATTCAGCGGATCAAGCTGCGTGGACCCAGATTTCGACTCTTCTTTTTAATCTCAGTGAAACCCTTACACGCCTTTAATCGATTATGAGTAATTCCATTCTAGATCAGTTCGGAAAGAAGGAGGCGCAATTGATGACGCGTCGCGCTCTCTTCGGAAATACGGCGGCAGGTCTCGGCGGCATGGCTTTGGGTGATCTGTTAGGTAATGACGGAAGAGCTGCTGATGCAAACGAGCGCCTCGATGTTCTCGAAAGCGGCTCGAGCGAAGGCTTGCCCGGCCTTCCCCACTTTGCCGCGAAAGCGAAACGGGTGATCTACCTTTTTCAATCGGGCGGACCAAGTCATGTCGATCTTTTCGATAACAAGGATTTCCTCGACAAGCATCATGGAAGTGATTTGCCGGACTCCGTTCGGGGTGGGCAACGGCCTGTCTCTTATACACATCTCCGAGCCCACGAGACCGAGGCTGATCTCG
>OJCB01000532.1_pt1 | contig 14136 bp, 8 predicted proteins | sample 1591501 | NCBI WGS metagenome assembly OJCB01 (sample SAMN05416813, study PRJEB24817) | seawater metagenome | isolation source: Sea water | place: Canada:Atlantic | collected 2013-07 | reverse complement strand
CTACCCTCTTCGTCGGCAGCGTCAGATGTGTATAAGAGACAGACATTGCGTTTTCCAGCCGCGAAGACTTCCCTCGCCTTCTCAAATTCCGCCAATTTCTCCGCGTAGAGTGCCTTCTGGTCCACCGAGGAAATGTGAGCATCAGGAACTGGAAGCTCCACCAATTCAGTCGTGCGGTGATTCTGGTTCCCGGCAACCGTTCCCCACAGCGTCTCCGTGCTTTTGAAAATGCCTGCGATCGCGTAGTAGTCGGTGGTGGGAATGGGATCGAACTTGTGGTCGTGGCAGCGTGCACAGGCCACCGTTGTCCCCATGAATCCCCGGGTGGTCGTATCAATCTGCTCGTCGATCAAGTTCATCGCAAAGACCTCCCGATTCTTCTCATTCTGCTTCTTGGGACCAAGCGCCAGGTAACCCGTCGCAATCAGCAGCTCCTGTTTTTCCTCATCAGAACTCGCCGGCAAAAGATCGCCCGCAAGGTGTTCCGTGATAAGCCGGTCGTAGGGCTTGTCCTCATTGAACGAATCGATCACGTAGTTCCTGAATCGCCAGGCGTAGGGATAAACGATATTGAGCGTTCCGCTGGATTCTCCGTAGCGAACGACGTCGAGCCAGTGACGCCCCCATCGCTCCCCGTAGTGTTTTGATCCCAGGAGTTGATCGACTCGCGCAGTGATAGCCTGCTTCGGATCTTTTTCGAATTCCTGATGGAAAGCCTTCACCTCCGGCGGCGTCGGTGGAAGTCCGGTCAAGTCGAAGGTCAGCCGACGGAGTAGACTCAGTGCGTCGGCTTCTCCCACAGGATCGAGCCCCTCAACGCTTCGCTTCTTCTCGACGATTTCATCGATCGTTTTTCCCGAAGGGCGCACCGGTTTCTGATAAGACCAGTGATTCTTACCGGCTTCGATGTCGATCTCGGTCTCGACGAGAAAGGTCTCGCGGACGCGGGGATCCGGAGCTCCCATCTCGAACCACTTGACCAGCTTGTCGATGACATCCTGCGGCATCTTGCTTTTCGGTGGCATCTCGTAATCCGGGTCCGCCCAGGTAATTGCATCGATAAAAAGCGGATACTCCCCCTCGAAGAGCGGTCCGCTGCTACCGCCGTCCCGCATTCCTTCCCGGGTGTCGAGATAAAGACCGCCGCGTGATTCGCCGCCCTCCACCGAGTGACATTCGTAGCAATACTTGATCAGAGCCGGCCGGACGTGAGACTCAAAGTAGTCGAGATGCTCCGGCGGGATGGCATCTTCAGCCTGCAACCCGCTGGAGAGAATGACCAAAAAGGCGAGCTTTAGAATTCGATTCATGGCTGGACGAAAAACAGACTCGAGGGATCTAGCTGCGGATATCATGGGGCTAAAAACACTGGCTTGATAAGAAAGTTTGTAAAAATGGGATGAATCCTGCCATTTGTGGGATGAATCATCCATATTCATTTCAATTTTCGTTGCCATAGCCGAAGGCGGCGCGGCAGTAACGAGGATTACGTGCCTGAATCCGATCCAGTTCCCCCTTCCAGTTACCGTCCCGGACGGAACGCCGCAATCTAGATCGGTGTCCGGATTCTTGTCCTCACCGGGCTCGTGACCCAATATGGCTGGAGCATCACCGACAACTGGCCTCAAGCGTTTAGCAAAGCGATGAGAGACCGGATTGCGCTCGGTCCGCTTGTCTGGTGGTTGGTAAAAGAATATCCTCTGTTTCACGGACAGCGACTTCGGAATTTCGCGTTCCACCTCGTCGCTTCGGACAAAGCGGAGACGAAAAGCATTTGATCACCGTCGTCAGAAACAATGGGCTCACGTCGCTTACCCCGCGCCATGATGTGGTAAATAGCCCCTTCAAATTCAATTCGTGGTGCTCTCAGCATTCTTCACAGGCAACTCTGATGGAACAAAAATCAAGAAATGTCGCCTGACTGCTTAAATAAGGATCGGAAGGGAGCAGTAGTTGCGCAGCCTTCCAGACGACGCAATACTGCACGATGAGGGCATCCCAAAAGTCTCCTTCCCGACGCTACTTTCTGAAATCCGTAGGAGCAACTTTGTCGCTGCCGACGCTCCACTCTTTGCTACCCGATACACTGGGTGCCGGGAGCGCTCTGGCTGCAACGATCTCAGACGCTTCCACCCCGAACCGTATGGTGGCGGTGGCTAACCTGCTCGGGTTTCAGCTGCCTTACCTGTTTCCGGAAACCCCGGGCAAAAATTACGAATCAACCCGCCTCCTCAAGTCACTCGAGGGTTTGCGCGAAGACTACACGCTCTACCGCGGCCTCGATCACGGGGTCAAGGGCGGTCACTTTGCCGTTCACGCCTTTATGTCCGGAGTTCTCAGCATAGACGCCAAGGGGCGGCCGGATGGTAACATCAGTCTCGATCAACTGGCTGCCGAGTCAGCCGCTGGTCGGACGCGTTTTCCCTCACTCACGATCGGGTCTGAATCCGGAATTCATGGAGGTTGTCAGCTTTCCTGGACACGCAGTGGTGTCCGGGTTCCTCCCATTCCGGGTCCGAAGGAATTATTTGAAAGGCTCTTTGTTGGTGAGCCGGTTTCTCAGTTGCTGCAGGTAAAAGACAAGCACGCGCTCCAGGGATCGATTCTTGACGCAATAAGAGGCGATGCGAAGACCTTGCAGAAGCGGATCGACCAGGAAGACCGTGATAAACTGGATGAATATCTCACCTCGGTTCGTGAGGTCGAGCAGCAACTCCAGCTCAAGGAACAGTGGGTGGATGTGCCTAAGCCCGAGGCACCGTTTGATCAGCCGAAAAACAAGAACATGGTGGAAGACCTTCCCTTGCTCTACGACCTCATGGTGTTGGCCCTGCAAACGGATTCAACCCGTATCGCCACTTTAGAAATCGGCGGCGACTTTGAGCCAAAGCATTTGGGACTTGAAAAAGGTTATCACACTCTATCTCACCACGGAAAGAAGCAGGAAAACATCGATCAGCTTCTCGTCCTGGAAGACTATCAAATTCAGCAGTTTGCCCGCTTCCTCGAAAAATTGAAATCCATCCCAGATGGGGAAGGCACTCTATTGGACCACACGTCTGTACTTTTCGGTAGTGGCATGAGCAACGCCAATTCGCATTCAAACTCCAACCTGCCTGTCATCCTCGCCGGCGGAGGCTTCGAGCACGGAGAATTCAAAGATGTTCCGATGGAACGTCACAAGGTGCCGCTTTGTAATTTGTATCTTAGCGTCTTGAATCGTTTTGGTGTCGAGCGGGAAAATTTTGGAACGAGCACTGGAACTTTTGCTTAGGCCTAGTCCGATTTTCTGAAATGAAAATTCAAGTATCAGCGATAGCGCTCCTCGCGCTTGGTGGAAGTGTTTTCGCCGAAGATAAAGAACCCAAGGCTAAGGTCGCGATGGACTTCGTAGCAAACTATTGCTTCGAGTGTCACGACGATTTGACTCAGGAAGGCGAACGCAGCTTTTACGATCTCGAGTTTCCAATCACTGATTTGAAAGGGCTCATCGCAGTCCAGGAGATAATCGATGCGCTCAACTTGGGCGATATGCCGCCGAAAAAAGCGGATCAGCCTGACGATAAAGAGCGCCTTGCTGCGGTCGAGGCGCTCACTGCGCAGGTCGCCGATGTGTATGCAGGCCTCAAAAGCACCGGAGGCCAGACGGTCTTACGGCGTATCAACGAGCGAGAGTATTTAAACACGCTTGAGGACCTGTTCGCGCGCCGCATCGACACCTTTGCACCGACCCGAAACTTCCCCCCGGATCAGACAGACGAACACGTCGATACGATTGGGGATGTGCTCGTTACTTCCGGATTCCTGCTCGATAACTACTTTCACGCGGCGGATCAGGTCGTGGAAAAATCCCTTGGGCAGATCGAAAAACCCGAACTGAAAGAGTGGGCGTTTAAGGATTCGTTTATGCCCGGGAGAGAAATGAGTTTTTCTCACAAAGCGGTTTTCAAAAATCGGTATCTTTGTGTCTACGAGGTGATGAATTCTTCAAATCACGAAGGTGGTTACGGAGGCATCAATGAGTTCAAAGAAGGCGTGCATGCCGATGGTTTTTACGAGGTGAAAGTGTTCGCTCAGCCAATGCATCGCGACTCACACTACGATACGGATATCCTGAAAATGGATCTCTCGGAGCCGTATCGGCTCGGGATTGTGACGGGAAATGGTAGTATTGGTGAATTGCATCACCCTCAGCCTATCGAGCCTCAGCTGGCTGAGGTCACTCTGAAGGATGGTAAGCCGCAATGGTACACGATGAAAGTCTGGCTGGAAAAAGGGCAGCAGCCCCGATTCACCTTTCCGAACGGGATGGCGAACTGTCGTCAGGCCTTCGGTAAGATCGCGAAGGAATACCAGAATGACTGGCCGGACGATGATAAGCACGACGGCAGTATTGTACACGCCCGTCGCATCGTTCTGAAATACGGGAAGATGCCGCATATTCGCATCAGCGAAGTGAAATTGCGGGGACCGCTCTACGACGAGTGGCCGCCTGAGTCTCAACGGATTGTTTTCGGTGAGAATGGATTTCAGAAAGAGAATTCCAAAATGATTCTGACCGAGTTCGCGCAGCGGGCCTTTCGTCGCCCTGTGAAACCCGCAGAGATGAAGCAGTTCATTGATCTCGTTGACGCTCGTACTTCGGCAGGGCATTCCCCACGGCAGGCGACACTGGATGCGATCAAGGGAATTCTCTGTGCGCCGTCGTTCCTCTATCTGAACGAAGCCGCTGCTGAACAGAAGGGCTTGCTCAATGCTCATGACCTCGCAAGTCGTCTTTCCTACTTCCTGAGCGGAACGATGCCGGACGATGAGCTGACAAAACTGGCAGATACCGGTCGCATCCTGAATCGGAAAGTGCTGCTTCAACAGGTCGATCGCCTTCTTGATGACGAGCGCTCGGAGGCCTTTTTTGATGGCTTCCTCGATAGTTGGTTGAACCTCCGGGCACTGGGAGACCAGCCGCCGGATCGAGGTGTCTCAGGCGAGTATTTCTACGACGATCTTGAGGCGGCGATGAAGGAGGAGGTGAAGCATTTTACCCGAAATCTCGTTGAGACAAATGGGGCCATTACCGATTTCCTCAAAAGCGACTACGTGTTTGTGAATTATCCTCTCGCGGAGCTGTATGGGATTCAGGATCAGTTTCCCAATGATGACCGGTACACTTTCCAGAAAGTCAGTCTGACTGATTCCAATCGTGGCGGCTTGTTAGGAATGGCGGCCGTGCATACCGTCAGCGCGAATGGGATTGAGACCTCTCCTGTGGTCCGGGGCATCTATATTCTGGAGAATGTGCTAGGCTCACCGCCTCCGAAGCCACCGGATGAAGTGCCAGAACTGGAGCCGGATACACGCGGCGCGACCACGGTTCGGGACCAGCTTCTCAAGCATCGTGAGATAAAAACCTGTGCAGCCTGTCACGTGAGCATCGATCCTCCCGGGTTTGCCCTGGAGAATTTTGATCCGATCGGGCGCTGGAGATCAAAATACCCAGATCATCGAGGACGTGCCGGTCAGGGGGCAAAGATCGATGCTTCGGGAGAAACCACAGACGGCACGCCTTTTGCGGGCCCGACTGAATTCAAGGGCTACCTCATGAAGCGAAAAGATGTTTTCACCCGACATCTCGCCGAGCGCCTTTTAACCTACGGAACTGGACGCCGCGTCGAAGCCCTGGATCGTCTTTCCGTCGACCAAGTCGTGAAAGCGACTAAGGCGGATGACTACGGCCTGCGCACCATGATCCGGGAGGTCGTCGTGAGTGACTACTTTCTGTCGCGGTAAAGACTCCGTCCAGGGCCTCTCCCTATGAGCCAACTCTTCTGCCATTTAATCCATGATTGGCGTCGGAATTTGAACGACTTCAGCCCAAGGTGCTGCTCTATCGCCCGATTAAAACCTCTCAGGAGAAACTACCTCTCGTCGTGACCTTGCACGGCTCTGGTGGAGGCCGACGTGACATTGAGCAGAAAAAGTGGCAGGGCACGATCAGACAATTCCTCCCGCCGGAGAATCAGAAGTATGAGGCCCTCGTTCTGGAGCCTCAAGGCGATGGAGAGTGGGATCCTGACTCTCTCCAAGCGATGTTGGACTATGTGATCCGCGAGAATCCTGATGTGGATACAAATCGGATCTACTGCATGGGATACAGCATGGGTGGCAAAGGCACCTGGGAGTGGGCCATGCACTATCCCAATCGTTTTGCCGCGATCATTCCCAAGGGCTTCATTCTGGACCTCAGCAAAATCGACGGCATGGTTGACCTGCCGATCTGGGCGATGGTGGGAGACAAAGATTCCAAGCCCCGGGTGGAGGGAATCCCGGCGATGGAAAAGGCGCTGAAGGAGCTGGGTTCAACCGTGGTAAAGATCTCGGTGTTCGAAGGGGCCAATCACGCGACGGGTGCCGGGCGCTCCAAGGATGAGCCGGGCGTGTTGGAGTGGTTGTTCTCGTGGGCGCGTGCGTGAGCCGGCGGTGAAAGTGGGATGTAGTGAGATAGTGGGCAGCAGTGAATGGCACGGTTTTAAGCTTGATTTAGAGGCCCAAAGGGCCGGCTTCAACCTGCCCTACGAAGCGATTTGAAGTCGCACCTTCAGCGCTCCCTGGTTTTTTACCATCAAACCTGGGGCGTTGCCCCAGGCTAGTTTGAATCTGGCCCGTTGGGCCGCTAGCAGCCTGTCGAAAAACCACCCTAATACCCTGCCACTCTTGCCTGACCCCTGCTATTCCCCTCGCGCAAACCCAAGCATCCAATCCACCAATTCTATTGAACTGAACACCGCGGCATTGCCTTGGCTATGACTCGCGCCCGGGAACTCGGTGTGTTTCACATTGGGATTTCCGGCCGTGAGCAGGCGCTTCACCATCTCTTTGATACCGGCCGTTCTGGGTCCGTCGTCCCCTCCCGCCATGCCCCAGATCGGCAAGTTCACGAGACGGGCCGGATCTCCCGTTTCATCAACCGGACACCCACAGGGTGCTGCCGCTGCGAATCGCTCCGGCGATTCGTTGATCCAATTCCAGGTTCCCACCCCGCCCATACTATGGCCCATCACGTAGAGGCGATTTTCGTCGACCTCGGGGTGGTTTTCCAAAACGTAGTCCAGCATCACATTCAGCGAAGCGGGCTCCCAGCTATCGAAAGCATTGGGCTCGAGCAGAATGAACTCCTTGGCCGCCAGCTCCGCCAGTCTGAGTCCCTTGACCTCTGCGGATCGAGTGAGTTGATCGGGCAAACTCATCTTTTTACCGCCTGCTCCGTGCAATGAAATCAACAGCGGCAGTCTTCCCTCAGGGCGCTTCACCGGATACGCCACGAAAGCGATCTTCTTCAAGACTCCTAATTGTCCCTGCAACGCGTCCGGCCACTCGATGAGTTCCACCTCGACGTTTTCGAATCGCTGGTTAACTGCCGCCAGCGCCTCGTCCAGTTCCACATCGTTTACCTCGGCCTGCACCGACCGTTTCTGGCGAAACAACCAATCCCAGACATCATCCGTTTTGTCAGGGCGATCGGATGCATACTCGGTGACGTAGCCCTTCTCAGGATCGTCCCCCGGGTAATTGAATGAAAGCGTGGGAGCATGGCCCATCCCGGTGACCGTCGTCAGCTTCGTGTTGGCACCGAGTTTCTGGAGGCGTTCAAATGGATGACGTGAGCCAACGTAGTCCACGACCTTGTCATCCTTGTCGTGGAAGATCCAGAGCGGCACGTTCTTGATTCGGCTGGCATCGAGCCAGGGAAAGAAGATACCGGCCGAAGGAATCGCGGCGGCAAAACGTTCGGGATGCTGGTAGACGGCGGTAAAGGTTCCCGCGCCGCCCATGGAGTGACCGAGGCAATAGACACGGTTAGCGTCGATCTTGTATTTCTCGGACAGCTCGGTGTCGATGTATTCGAGAACCCTGCCAAGCACACCAATCTGGATCTGCGGGTCGTTGGAATTCTCAGCGACGGCAGCGGCGATCTCGAGGGCACGTTTGCCGTATTTTTGCATGCCCTCGGGGAGGTCATCGATTTTTACCGCTTCAGGATCGGGCAGGACGCTGTGCTTGGCGGAAGGATCGAACCACGAAGTGGGCGACTGCGGGGCGAGGACAAAACAGGGATGTTTGCGACGGAGAGCGTCTTCGGTCAGCCATTCATTCCAGTTGCGCAGGTTTTTGATGTTCCCAGTGCCTCGGCCTCCGGCGCCGTGCAGGCTGAGAATGAGCGGGTAGGTTATTTCCGGGTCGAAGTCGATGGGTTTCATCAGACGGTACTGGACGCCTTTGAATTCACCGGGTTCGTAGAGAGCAACGGTCTCAGCGGAGACCGAACTCTTGGGCGCGCGCTGATTTTGCGCGGACGCAGGCAGAGCCGCAATGAGCAGTGCCAGCGCGGTGACGGGAAAGAGATTTTGCATGATGTCTAATATCTTAAAGGGCTACGGCTGTGCTTGGTAATTTTTTTACTGCGGCGGCGGTAAACTTTCCGCTCTTCGAGGTCGCAGATTCGCCGCCGCCGATGGTGTTTTCCTGGGCGAAGCCTGCCGTCGTCCTGCTTGTCCAGGGGCCTGTCCCTAAGAGGTCTTTTCTTCGCCAAATTTGACATTTTGTCGCCCCGCCTTACTCAGCGCGTAGATTTGGGGCGCGATGATGGCTGTCCAGCCAACGAGGGCCAGGGCCGGGATCCAGATCGGCAGCAACGTGAAAGCCGCGATCCATACTGCGATGAAGATCACAGCGCGCAATTGCGCAATACGATATTGCCTCCGTATTTTGCTCAAGGGAGAATTGCGAGCCTCCATAACGAAGAAGTTCGGTTTCAGGAACCAACCGCTGGCGAATAGCAAAGTGATGAAAAGGATCCAGGGCATGTTGTTGCTGTCAAGTTCTGCTGCGTCATCCAATGGCGCGTCAGGCGCGTCGGCCGGTTTCCCCAGTTCGGCCTGCACGCTGTTCCAAACGTGTGTAGCGGTTACTCTGCAGATGGCGCCGCCGATGTTCTTGCTGCTCGGAAGACTTCTCCACCGGTACAACACACGTCCTTCACGGGTAAACGCGAGCGCTCCGGGCTGGAAGATCCCTTTGGGGTGGGAGAGCGACCTGCTTATCTCCGGACGGAAGTCGGGGAGATGGCGCCAAATGAAGAGCGAGAGCCAGCTGCGCTCGTTGCACTCGGCCAGGATTTCATGGTGCGGATCGCCGACGTGATCGAAGCCTGTTTTCCATTCCTTCTGCGCATTAATCGCCAGCGAGTGCGGTTCACTGGTGACGGCGTAGATCTCGCCGCCCGCCTCACGAATCGCTTTGACGATGCCTTCTTGCTTATAGCCGAGCAATTCGCGACGGCAGGGAGGACACCAAAAGCCACGGTAGAAGACGAGCACGATGAAGGCATGTTTAGCGGCTACGGCATCAAGCCACCCCGTGCGAACTCCCGCCGGAGGATCGAGCAGCGGAGCCGGCGAGCCGGGGTCGGGGGCGGTTTCATTGAGATGCGCCACATCGAAGCCATCCTTCGAGGGCATAAGCGCGAAGCGCTCACATAGACACACCTCCTGCCCATCCTGGCTCCCGCACAGAATCAGCTCGAACTCGCGCCTGGCCGTGGCTGAAACTCGCGCACCAACGTCATCGGGATCGACAATCCCGGTCAACTTGAACTCACTGCCGCGTTCCTTGGAAAACCAAGCACGGGCGGCCTCGGCTTCTGCAGCCAATGCATCCGGGATTACCTCGACTACTTCAGGCATGCTTCAATCTCCAATCTCCTTTGATCTCGATGAGCTTCTGCCGCGTCGTGCTCGTCACCGTGTCCACATGCCAGTCCTGCAGGATCTTGGTCTCGAGCGTGCTCTCATCGAGAATCTCTTCGGTGCTGAAGAGGGAGTCGACGGTCGCGGGGGCGGCGAGTGTGGACGTTGTCAGCCACGCCGCTGAAATGACGCAATACGACAGGGCGGCGAGTTGATTCAGGATCTTGTATTTCATGAGTCTTGCACGGGAATCATTTCCCCGTAAAACACCGAAGCGGTTGGTTCGTTACAGAAAACGTCATGAGGGGACCAACAATTAGCTCTATAGACCCTTCAATTCACCGATCGACAGTTTGCCGTCGCCATTGGCATCAAACTGTTTGAACCGTTTGGTCAGAGCAGGAACGTTGCGATCCTTCGGGTTGCCGATGAATTCCTCCAGGGTGACCACCCCGTCATCGTTGCGGTCACGGGCCTTGAAGAACTTCTCCGGAGTCCGGGCGTCCGAGCTGGGAGTGGGAGCCTTGGGCGTGGCGGCGGGCTTTTCTTTCGGGGAAGGCCCTGAAGTTTCGGGCACCGGATACTCGGCGTTGATGTTGGCGAAATGGTCGATCAACTCCGCCTTGAGGGAGGCATACACCTCAGGGAGCTCCTTTCGCAGATCAGTTTTCTCGGCGACGTCTTTGCTGAGGTCGAAGAGGGCGAGATCGGTGTGCTCCAATGCTGCGATTTCAGCCGCCCAATCCGGGGAGTGCTCCCTCCCGACATCGGCCCAGAGTTTGTAGTCCCCTTTTCGCAGTCCTATGTTGCCCCACAACTCGAAGATCATAGATCGCTCGGGGATGGTATCCTTTCCCGCCGAAAGCATATGCGGCATGAGCGACATCCCGCGGACCGGGTTCTTGCCATTCATTTCTGGAACAGGGATGCCCGCAGCATCCAGCAGGGTGGCAAAGATGTCGCAGTGCATGGTCTGGGCATCCGAGACGGTTCCTTGGGGCAGTCGGCCTTTCCAGTTCATCAGGAAGGGAACGTTCAGCCCACCTTGATAGGTCGTCGCCTTGCCTCCCTGGAAGGGTCCATTGTTGCCGGGGAACCTTCCGCCAGCGGCGGCCTCTTCCATGGTGCAGCCGCCGTTGTCGCTGACGAAGACGACGAGCGTATTTTCGGCGACGCCCAGTTCATCCAGCAGGTCGACGAGGCGGCCGATGTGGTGATCCATGTGTTCGAGAATCGCGACGTAGTCGCTGCGCAGGAAACTGACACCCCGGTCGAGGGCTTTGTTCACCCAGGCCTCGGGCGCAGAGGCCGGCTGCGATTCGTCGATGCGAAGCGGACCGTGCACGGCGTTGTAGGCGAGGTAACAGAAAAAGGGTTCCTCCTCGGCGGAGCTCTCTCGAATAAAGGTTTCCGCCCACCCGGTGAACAACTCGGTCGCGTGCCCTTCGGAAGCGCCATCCGGTTCGCGATTGTGCATGATCTTCGACCTGCCCGGCTTGATCCAGTACGTATGCGCCCCGGAAAGAAATCCGCGAAACTCATCGAAGCCACGGTCATTCGGCACTTCCCCTTCCAGCGCGCCCATATGCCATTTGCCGAAGGCTCCCGTGTTGTAGCCGGTTTCGGCGAGATGCTCCGAGAGCATGGTCACGTCGCGCTTGATGCCGCGATAGTCCGGTGAACCGAACGGCTGACTGCCGGGGCCGCGCCACATCCCGTTTTCCGTCGAGTACTGGCCGGTAAACATGCAAGCACGGGCAGGTCCGCAGAGCGGGACGGTATGGTAGTTCGGAAAGCGCACCCCTTTGGTAGCCAGCGCGTCCAACGTGGGAAGCTGCACCTCGGTCTTGTCCCAGTTCGACGGCAGGTCACCCCAGCCATGATCATCGGATACGATGAAGAGAATGTTGGGGCGTTCCGCTTGACCTTCATGCGGCTTCGCCGCGTGGCTGAGGGTGATGCTGGCTATCAGCAAGATTACTATTGGAACTATTGGTGGACGCTTCATTTTCGGTTGGTGTTTCCAGAGTTAAGTGGGCAATCAGTGGCGATGACCGCTCTTGTTGATGGGTGATTGGATCGATGCGCTCTCTGAATTCCCCGGCTGTATGGATTTGCTGGACTCCTGGCGATACTTCCACGTCGCCAGCGCCTCGCCCACTTCATCGAGCCATCGCGTCTCGGGTTTGTATTCGGGCGACTTGCCCATGGTGGGACAAATGCCGCCACCCCCGGAGTGTTCATTCCATGAATACATGATCACCGTCTGCGCCTCGCAGTCCTTGGGGTGGGCCGCCACGAAATCAAGAACGGCTTCGACTCGGGCGGCAAGGTCGCCTTCCTTCGGCCACTGGAAGTGATACATTTCTTCCACGGGTTGTCCCTTTCGATCAAAGGCATGGGGCCACCGATAATGCATGCTGGGACAGGGAGGAAGAAACGGGAGTCCACGGTTCAGATACTCTTGCTCGCAGGTCTTCAGCATCTCCTCCGTGGCCGCGGCATAGGTGGGGCCTTCGTCCCTTTTTGCCACCGCCCCGCCATAGGCTCCCTCGTAGTCCATGAAGGCATCGTAACCCTCTTCTTTCAAGATTTCGGCATGCAAGCAACTGTCTCTCGGCTCCATGCACCCAACGATGTAAGGGGTCTTCAGTCCTTCCGCTTCGACCCGCGCCCTGACATACCCCACAAATTCGTCGCCGGTCATGTGCTGCTTGCCCTTGGCGACTTGCAGGGCCGCCCGAAATCGTTCGGGATGGTAGACAACGATCAAGGGGCGACCATCCATCACGGTCTGCCAGTTTGGCATTTTGATGTATTCCATCGTCTCGTCCATCATGGTGGCCACTTTGCTTCGCGTGTAACGAACCGCTCTGTGCGAGTATAGAGCCCAGGTGAAGTTCACTTTCTTAGCTTCTGGTATCTTGCTGGAGAGGTAGCAATCAAAATTGTTCCTTAGTTCCCAGCCGTTAGCGAAGAGCTTCCGCGCCGGCCCGTGATAAACGAAGAAATCAATTCCGGCGTTGTAGGCATAGCGAAGTTCCTGGTCCATGCTCTCCTGCAGCAGTTCCTGGCTGAAAGGATGGTTGAACCACACGGGACCAGCATCGGCGGGATGCTCGATCCAGTCGACATCCTCGGTCCGTCGGCAGAAGAAAGGCACCCGGTCGTGCCATTGGGAGTCTTTCAAGAAGCCCGGCCCTCCTGGCAGATAACCCAGTTCTTTTTCCTGCGTGGACCCCTTGCCTGAGAACATGTCCCAACGTTGCACGCCGAGGAGCGGTCTGGTTCGTTCGCCCGTCGCGGGGTCAGCGGCCTCCACAGACACGCTGAATACAGTCAATCCTGTCAGGGCGAGAAGGCTGAGTTGTTTTAATGAATTCATCTATTTGCTGCTGCTTGTCTTCAAAATAGTTTCTCTTCTATTTTCGAACTCGATTGTTCCCGAGGACGAGAAGAAAGCTATTCCGCAGGCTCTCGAAGCCCCCACTGCCTTTCGATGAAGTCCAACAGGCTGTCGTGGTAGCCGCCATCATAGTTCGGAACCGGCAACTCGTTTTTCCAGTCCTCCAGCGTCTTGCGCAGCTCCGCGGCTTTTTCCGGCAGCTGTTTGATAAGATTGACCGTCTCATGAAACTCTTTATCCGCATCGTGTTGCCCCGGTGCGGCGAGCGACACATCAAACAGCAGTTCTTCGCCATTTTCATGGGCCATGAATTTATACTTTCCGCTGATTACGGCCGCCGTATTCATGTAGCGCTGATAGATGTAACGATGCGGATCACGTTGGTTCTTACCGGTCAGGAATGGCATCAGGTCGACGCCATCGAGCATCGAGTCTTTCGACGGGTCACTTCCAGCAAGTGCCACCGCGGTAGCTCCGGCATCGAGCGTATTCACCGCTTTTTCAAACACCTGAGGTTCGATAACTCCCTTCCAGTAGACAAAGTAAGGTACGCGTGCGCCGCCTTCGAAAATAATGCCTTTGGAACCGTGCCACGGATCATTAACCGATCCGTCCCACGATTTCGTCGACAACGGCGCGCCGTTATCGCCCATGAAAAAGAGGATGGTATTATCCAGCTCTCCCGATTTTTCCAGCCGCTGGATAATTTCGCCAACGCCGTTGTCGATGCCCTTGAGTAAGGCCAGTCCCTGCTGCCGCACTTCGGCCTCTGTGTAAGGCCGCGGATAGTTAGTCCGTTTTTTGTACGACTTCCTGGTGTTGTCGTACCCTCTGGCGGCCAACTCTTTAAGCGACAGTACCTGATCGGTCAGCGACTCCGGAGCATCCAGCGGCGAGTGCGGGCCGTAGTAGGCGAGATACAGGAAAAACGGGTCGGGATCCTCCGCATGTCGTTCAATAAAATTCAGCGCCAGCTCGGTCTGAATC
>OJCB01000528.1_pt1 | contig 14197 bp, 9 predicted proteins | sample 1591501 | NCBI WGS metagenome assembly OJCB01 (sample SAMN05416813, study PRJEB24817) | seawater metagenome | isolation source: Sea water | place: Canada:Atlantic | collected 2013-07 | reverse complement strand
GAGATCAGCCTCGGTCTCGTGGGCTCGGAGATGTGTATAAGAGACAGCTGTTGGGTCATCGATTCAAGAGGGTTGCCTGGCGTGGAAGACGCAGCAGTCGTCGAATCCATCCAGTCATTTCGAAGGGATCGCTGTTCCGCCTGGGGAATGAGGTCCTGCTGCTTGACCTGCTCATCGATGCTGACAGTTGAATCGCGCTTCAATCCGGTGAGGCCTACGCCTGAGACTGGTCGCTGCATGCGTTCGCGGAGCGTTGCCTGCACTGCTCCGACGATTGCATCCTGAACTCCGAAACCATCGTGGAAGCGAACTTCCCGCTTCGCTGGATGGACATTGACATCAACAGCTGCAGGATCGGTCTCGATGAAAAGGAAGGTCACCGGGAATTGTCCCTTCATCAGTGCAGTGTGATAACCCTCACGCAGTGCCCGAGTGATCATGGCTGCTTCGACGGGACGACCGTTGAGGAAAGTGTATTGCTGCTTTCGATCGCTGCGGCCCATTCCGGGAGGTCCGATGTAACCTTTGATCCGAATGTCTTTGTGCTCGTATGGCGCTACTTCCAGCAATCTCTCAGCCAGGTCGTTGCCAACCAGGCCGCCGATCCGTTCCCTGAGATTTGTGGTGGCTGGAAGCTGAAAAACGATCCTGTCATTTCGAACGAGAGCAAAGCGGATATTTTCGTGGGCAATTGCCTGAGTTCTCACCACCTGTTCGAGATGGGAAAATTCAGTGTTCTCCGTTCTCAGGAATTTGCGTCTTGCCGGGATGTTGTAGAAAAGGGAGCGGACTTCAATTTGAGTTCCGGGAGGTTCCCCACAATCCTGAACGCTGAGAACTTTTCCGCCGTTGATTACAATTTCTGTTCCGGAGAGTGCATTCGGTTCCCGCGTGGTCAGTCGAAATTTGGCGACACTTGCGATACTCGGAATCGCTTCCCCGCGGAAACCAAGGGTATGAATGGCCGCGAGATCTTCGCTCGTACGAATTTTGGACGTTGCGTTTCTTTCCAGACACATGAGGGCGTCGTCGCGATTCATTCCGCATCCGTCATCAGTAATCCGAATCAGGGAAATGCCTCCACGCTGGACCCGGATCTCGATGTTAGTCGCGCCCGCGTCGATACTGTTTTCAACCAGCTCCTTTACTACGGAGGCCGGACGTTCAACAACTTCACCGGCCGCTACCTGGCTGGCGAGTGCTTCGGAAAGGAGACGGATTTTTCCCATGGGGCAGGTCAAAAGAGTGCGCCTTATTGCTAAACCTCATCGACAGCTTTGCCAAAGGGTAAAGTTCAAGGTTCTCAATTATGTTTGATGAAGCCGGGGGAATGGACTGGCTGGATTCGGCACTTTTGGGCGCTGAAATACGTTTCAGGAGTATGAAAGGTGGGTTATACTGAGCTTGGCTTTTGAAACCAGTTTGTATCCCCATGATTACAGTGACAGAAAATGCTTCCGGGCAACTGCTTAAGATGTTGAAGCAGAAAGACTTTTCTCCGGAGGAGAAAGGCTTGCGCGTCTTTGTGGAGAAAGGCGGATGCGCCGGGATGCAGTATGCAATGCAGATCGGAGTGGGTGCTGAAGGGGATTTACTGCTCGAAAAGAGCGGGGCTAAGTTTTTCGTTGATCAGGAGAGTTTGGAGTTTTTGGATGGGTGCGAGTTGGACTACGTCGACGCATTGAACGACTCGGGTTTCAAAATCGAAAATCCAAATGCCGCCAGAAGCTGTGGTTGTGGAACTTCTTTTGAGCCTGCAAAAACGGAGAAAGCTCCCGAATATGATCCGGAGACCATGGATGGCCAGGTTTGCGGTGGAAGTGAATAGGGAATTTCGACCGGCATGGAATTATTAACTGAGGAGAGTTCGTTCTCCCGGAGTTCTCGGGAAAAAGATGAGGGGCGCTATGTCGGGGGAAACTGGATCCTCTGGCTCGCGGCTATCGCAGTTCTTGTGGGGCTGAATTTTGCCTCCTGGTCGTTTTGTATGTGGGTGTTCGGGCAACCTGAACATCCCATGAACTACAAGCTCCTGATGAAGCTGGAAAAGCTCGATCCGCTGAAGGGGTTCAATCAGGTAACAGCGCCCCGTGGGAAATTCTATTCGGCAAAGGATCTGTATTCCCAGGTTTATCCCTTCAATCCATCGGAGCTCAATGCTTACAACGGGATTTTAAAACGCTATTACTTAAAGAATTACCTCGAACGCGACGATGTGACTTTTTTGAAAGGCGACTTTGAAGTCGTTTCGGTGAGACGACTTAACGAGGACGATATTTTCCCCACAGGGCTGGCGATCAGGGCTCAGGCAAACACCTTTCCCGACGCCTTTATCGATCTGGTCCTCCCTTCAAAGGATGGAGCGAAAGAATTGTTTCGGGTGGGTGATCCCTTGAGTATTGAAGAATCAGCAACCTGTGCAGCGGTCATTCACGTTCACAGGGACGAAAACGACGGAATGACATTCACTGCGGTTCCTCTGGTGGAACGAAAATTCATGATTGGTGCGGGTAGTGAAGAGATTTTCGTATCTCCACCGGGTAAGATTAACATTGGATCAGATAAATGGCCGGTAAGTGACCGCGATGGCGTTCCCAACCCTCTGGGCAACGACACCGGTGAGATTGAAGAAGTGAGGCAGGAAGGGGAAGACCCTGTGCCTGATGGCGAACGGGAAGCCTCTCCTGCTGAAGAGCAATAAGAGGAATTTGATTTCCTTGAGTTCACTTGGCTTTCTCTGGAGGAAAGCAATTTGATCAAACTCCACCAATCTCTGAGTAGGCGTGTCTTGTTTAGGAGATCTCCGCTGCTCAGCAGTCGTCGTCCATTTTTTCAGGCGCCTTGTAGTCAGGGAAAGCTTTCAGCAATTGCTCCTTCAGCTTGTTGGCCTGATCCGGTTTTCCCAGAGAGATATAGGCATTGATCGCCTTGGTCAGTGCTTTTGGAGTCACTTCTCTGTCTGTGAAAATTTGGCTGACTACTAAATACTCGCGAGCCGCTTCATCGAGATTGCCTTCTACGACTGACACGTCGCCCATGAGTATGCGGGCTTCGGCATTCGTTCGGCCCTCTTTTTGAGAGCGGAGACTTTCCCGGGCGCTCTCGCGGGCCGCGGCAAAATCGCGGAGGCACAATTGAGCTTTACCCCGGTTCAGATAGGCGGAAGCTCGCTCACTGGGACGTTTGGTTTGAACGAGGTAGTGATCAAAGGCATCAATGGCTTTCTGATGCTCCTTTAATTCGACCTGGCACTCGGCGAGAAGTTTCCAAACATCAGCCTGCGTTTTCGCCGGTTCAGTAGGTGTGCTCATTGCTGTCAGAAAGGAAGCGGCATCGGTAAAATTCCCGGCTTTTGCAAGTTTCCGGCCGAGGTACTCCAGAATCTGTGGAGGAATAGTCGTCCTCTTGATTTTCTTCTTCACTTCGATTTCAGGAGCCGAAGCCGCTGCAATGTAAGCCTTTGTTTCAACTGTCAGTTTCTCAATGTTTTCCAATTGGTAGTGAGCCAGAACCAGCCGCAGCGTTGCCTTGTCCCCGTATTCTACCGCGCCGAGTTCTCTGGCCTTTTCCAACTCGGGAATAGATTCCTCGTATTTTTCCTGATCAAAATGGCCAACTCCAATCCAATAATGAGCTTCGGAAGCGCCTGAGGTCTTGGGGAAGCGTTTCAAGAGAGTCTGATAGGACGCGATCATTTCCGGAATTTGTCGGAGGTGACCCTGAATCAGTGCAACCTGCTGCATGGCAAACTCGAGTTCGGGCGCGGAGGGATAGGCATCCACGATTCCCTGATAATCGCCTAGAGCAAGAGTGTGATTGTTCATTGCCTGGTGCGTTGTTGCCCTTTTGGCAAGTGCAGAGGACGCCAGGTCGCTCTTTGGATGGGCGATCAGAAATCGCGACAGAGATTTGATTCCCTCGGCGTAGGCTCCTGATTCGATCTCGGACCAGCCCTGTTTGTAGAGTCGAATTTCGTGAAATTTCTCGTCCACATTTTTCACCCTTACTTTGCTGTAAGCTTCCGCAGACGACTTGAAGTTTTCCTTGGTGAATTTCGACTCCGGCCCACTGGCTGAATTCTCCGCCTTATTGAAATGCCACTCTGCTTTCATCAGATAGGCCAGATCAATGTATTTGCTCTCTGGGTTGGAGAGACGCTGCCGATCGATATATCGTGCGGCTTCAGCCGCGAGCGTTGCTCCTTGCTGTTGATGAAGGATCTGCAGTTTTCGATAGCCTGCTTCCGCACCTTCCGGCTGATCCGGAAATTTTCCTTCAACGAGTGAATACAAGCGAAGCGCTGAATCCAGGTCGTCCTTCATCCGGAAGGAATGGCCCACGATGAGCAGCATTTTGGCACGCGACTCAACGGGTGCATCGTAAGCACCAGTATTGTAGATTCCAATTACCTTGTCGTAATCTTCACGGGCAAAGGCGTTGAAAATCGCACCCACCTGGGCAAGGGATTTCCAGGGGCTGGTGTCGGAAAAGCGAAGCGCGAGATCGAGGAACTTTTCACTCAATTCCGGTTTTCCGGCTTCTGCGGCGAGGAGACCGCCACGAACGATCGCTTCCTCCTTGATTTCTTTTGTCTTCGCTTCGTTGGCGAGCTTTTCAAAGCGTTCCAGGGATTTATCGGTTTCACCAAGATCAAATAGCAACCTTGCTGCTGCGAGCAGGCTGCGCTCGTAGAAAGGATTTTCGCCCGGTTTCCCATTTTTCTCCACCAATGACTCGTATTGAGTGAGAGCAAGTTGCAGCTGCTTGGTCAGTTGATAACACCGGGCCAGGTAGAACTGAGCCTGTAACTTCGCTTCTTCGTTGGTCAGTTCAGTCGAAGCCAGTTTGAAAAAGGTGAGTGCGTTCTTATAATCTTTCGTATTGAAGCGAACCACCGCGAGTCGATACGCAGCAGAGCCCACAAAAGGCCCTTTTTTGAAGGTGGTGATCAGGTAGTTGAAAGTGGTTTCGGCGTCGGGCTGCTGTTTCACCTGCAGATAGCATTCGCCCAGTCGAAACCAGGCTGACTGAATGTTGACACTTCTGGGCTGCTCCTTGATGAAAATCTGGTATTGCTGAGCTGCCAGTCCAAATTTTTTCTTCGAATACAGGAGATCCGCATAGGAAAGCACATCCTCTCTGGCAGTTGCCGCAGCATCCTGAGCCGGTGACTCACTCACGGTGAGGAAAGCGAGGAAAACAGCGAACACCAGCAATCCTATCCAGTGCATTCGGCGAGGGGATTGCTTACGATTCAACAGATTCATCTATTCGATTCAAGAGGGTTACGTCACGAGACGTCAATTTTACCGGAAAAAGTCACTATCATCACTCTTTGACGGGTTTGGTTGTCGCGAAGGCAACATTCCAGATTCCTGCCTTCTTAATCTGATCCAATACCTTGATAATATTCTGAAACTGCGCCTCAGATGATCCACGTAAGATGACCGCCTGATCCGGAAAATCCTGAGAAATCAGATTCAATTTTGCCAACAGATCTTCTTCGGACAATTCTGAGCCGTTTACGATAATGGTTCCGTCCTGCCGGACATTGACGATGATTTCAGCCACCGTGCTCGGCTGATCGGTCGTTTCTTCAGCCGCTGGAACCGAAATATCCATATCCCTTTCAAGCTTCGCTGATTTCCAGGTCACGATGAAAAAGATGAGGAGCAGAAAGACCACGTCGATCATCGGTGCCAGTTCGAGTTCGGCTCCCTGCTGAAGATTGGTTTCGCGGAATTTCATTTTTAATCACTGTCGGATTACTTACTCTGCGTCGCTGGATTCCCTCCGTGCGGAGGAACGGTAGTTGGCCCGCTTGTACTGGGCTGCAAGAAGGGCCATGATGTGAGTCATCGCTGCCTCGAGTTCGGCGATAAGTTTCTGCACTTTTCCGCGGAAGAGGGAGTAAAAAATCACAGAGGGAATACTGATAACAAGACCGGCTACTGTTGTGACAAGCGCCTGAGCGACACCCGGTGCAAGTGTCATATGCTCGCGACCACTACTTTCACCCATTCCATTGAAAGCTGAGATCATCCCGAGAACGGTTCCTAATAAACCCACCATGGGGGCTACGCGGCTGATGTCGTTCAAATAACTGATTCGGTTGGTAAGGATACTGGCCTGGCGGGTTCCTTCCGCCTCAGTGACCTCGCGAACTTCGTCAAAGCTTGCCGTAGGATTCTTTGTCGCAAAATCCAGGGTCTTGTAGACGATCCGGGCGATACACTCGTTTTCCCGGTTACAAACGGCGATAAGTCCCAGGTAATCCTGCTTTCGGATCAAGGCGTCCGCTGCGTTCATGAATTTGTTACTGACCACCGTGCCCTGCCGAATAGTAAAGGTGTAGAAAATCACGAAAATAACTGCCAGAAACGAGAGAGCCGCCAGGGGAATCATCAGCCAGGGGCCGCCGGCCATGAGATGGTCGAGAATTGAAAGTTCGGGAGGTCCTTCTGGAATGGCTGTCGGAGTTTGTCCCGTCGCTGTCTCTGGATCCTGTCCGAAAACAAAACCGGGGGTGAGGACGAGGAAAAAGAGTGTGAGAAAACGGCTATTCATCCTGATGAGGACTGAGTCGATAAAAGAACGCATGGTGTTGAGCGGAAGGCTGTCGGCGAGGCGGAAATTCCTCAAACCAATCAGCTGCAAGCGAACCGGAAACCTACTCTTGAAGAGGTAGCCATGCAAACGATCGCTTCTCCAAAAATCGACTAAACAAACAGCGAAAACTAAAATTCTAAAAGCCTTATAATTATGGAAACTCTAAATATTTAAACTCGTTTCTTGATAAGGGTAAGTTTCGGGGGTAGTTTTATGGTAATTACCATTTTTATAACAAAAATTATATTCGTCCGTGATCCCTCGGCAAATAATGAATCGACCAGGTTCAACTCCCTCTCAGCCCAGTGCTTCTGATCCCCTCTTCCCGGGGTTCCCGACTCTCGATGTCGGGCGCCTGTTAAAAGTGGTGCGGAAACGTATTTGGCTGGCCATGATTATCGCTGGTGGCATTGTTGCCCTTGCGATTCTCTATGTGCTGACGGCGACGAAAGTTTACGAATCCTCTGCGGTGATCTATGTCGATCCGAAGAACGAATCTGCTAAATCTTCGGGAATCAAAGGCGCTTCCCAGGCAAGTTGGGAGACTCTGGATGCCTTGAAATCGATGGCACAGGGAATTTCGAACGGCACAGTCATTCTCCGGGTCGTCGAATCGCTCGGTTTGCGAGATGATCCGGATTTTCTGAAACCTCAGGAAGGTGGATATTCCGATTCTGAGATGGTTGAGCTTATCAGCCGACAGGTGAATGCAGAACTTCGTCGTGGAACGCGCCTGATCGATGTAAGCGTGAAAGATACGTCCCCGGTGCGGGCGAAAGAGATGACTCAAGCCTTTCTCGACGAGTTTCAGACCCTGATTCAGGAACAAAACGTCGAGAACTCGAACCGGACGCGAAAGTTGTTGGAGAAAGAGTTGTCTGAGCAACTGGTTCGGGTCAATGCCGCAGAGCAAAAGGTGCAGGCGTTTCGTGAGAAAAACGAGAACGTTCCCCTGGATGAAGTAGGTGGGCTGGCCAATGCGAGGCTTGCGGATCTCGACGCGCTTCTCAGCAAAGCGGCGACTGATGTGATCGAACGGAAGGCTGAATTCGATCAGCTAGAGGCAATGGGCGATGAAGTGGATGTCGAGAGAATCCTCGATATCGGTAGTGAGGGGCAGCAGGATTCGATTCAGAAATTGCTTCTCTCTCGCGACGAAAAGCAGGCCAGCTTTTTTCGGATCAAACAGCAGTATGAACCGGGGCACCCCACCTATGAATCTTACAAAGGCGATCTCGACGGCCTGAATGAGCAAGTCAAATTTGCAGCGATGAAAGTTGGCGAGACGATTCGGAAAAACTATTCCCGTTCTGTTGCTCGCGAAAAGGATTTGGGAAAAACGGTCAACGATCAGAAAAAGACCCTCCTCGGGGTAGATAGTGTTCGGAACGAGTTTCGGACATTGAAGCGCTCAGTGGACGCGGCCTACGCGACCTACCAGCGATTGCTCGACCGGATGAACGACACGGACGCCTCCGACGGTTTTGATGAAACTGTCGTCCGGACTTTCAGCCCGCCGCTTGTTCCAGTGAAACCTGTCTCGCCGAAGAAAAAGTTGGTCGTCGGAATCGCAGGAGTCTTTGGCTCTTTTGTGGGGCTGGCCGCGGTGATCGGAATTGGTTTGCTCGATCGCAAACTTCACAGTCGGAAACAGGTGGAGTCGACTCTCGGGCTTTCCGTTCTGGCGGAAATTCCAAAAGCTTTCGATGGAAAGTGGGACCTTAAAGATTCGCTCTTTGTCACCAAGGATCCCAACTCTCAGGTAAGCGAAGGGTTCCGGGCACTCCGTACTTCCCTCTCGTCGCATTCTCCTCGAAGCGTGATGGTTTGCAGCTCATCGCCGGGTGAAGGAAAAAGTTTTTGCGCAGCAAACCTCGCGCTTCTGCAGGCTCATTTCGGATACCGGACACTGCTGGTAGATGCGGATTTCAGAAAACCGCGAATGGCGGAAATCTTTACTGACCCGATGAAAGGTGCGGCCGCATCGGGAGCACTGGCCACCCAGAATCTCTGTCAGGAAACGATCTACAAGAATTTGTTTCTGCTTTCCTGTGGTCGGTTCACCTCGACGACTGGTGAACCGATGAATGGTGAAATTTTCGCCTCGATGCTTTGGGAGGCTTATTCCTCTTTTGATTGTGTAATCATCGATACCTCTCCTCTTGCCGTGGTAAGCGACGGCCTCACTTATGCAAGGCATGCCGATGCCGTGGCCCTCGTGATCGAGGCCGGGGAGACTGAAGCTTCTGTTGCGAAACATGTCGCCAGCGAACTCCGCCGAATGCGGGCGCCTCTTGTTGGCTGCATTCTGAATGGAGTGGCTGAAACGAATCAAATGCAGCTGGACTATATGCAAACCGCTGTCCGGCAGTCGGCGATCATCAGCCGCCCTGCACAAAAACCTCAACCCACAGGGGCGAGCTATTAGAACCTCCTCAACATCCCAACCCAGCACTCCCAAGCCTTCATTTTGTAGGTATCATAAATAAGCCTCCCCAGTGTAAAATGTTTAGCCTCCCCAGACCAAAAAGCGACGCCACGATCAGTCTCCCTCTCAAACAGACTGCGTCGAGTTCCAAGACCTACTATCAGCGTTTGGTTACGATCGCATTCCTTCTGGATACTGTTGCCGTTGTTGGAGCTTTGATTTTTGCCTATTGGATTCGTTTCGGCACTTCACTCGTTGAACTCGGGGTTCAGGATTTCGCGGTGCGAACACTCAGGGATTACAGCGGTCACATCATTATTGGGACTTCGCTGATGGTCCTCTTTTTGGCCAATTTTCACTTTTACAGTCGCAAGAACCTCCTCTCCTACACCAACACTCTCCGGGTGGTTCTGAAATCATCAGTGTTGTGGATCTTTTCGTATGTGACCCTGGCACTCGTGCTGAAATTTGATCCGCCGATCTCACGGATCTTTTGTGGAATCGGTCTTGGCTCGATTCTCCTGATTCTACCGGCATGGAGGGCGGTGATGTGGCGATATATCAAAACGGACAGAGTATCCGGTAGCCTTCGTCAGCGGGCGATGGTCGTTGGCTGGAGTTCGGAATTTGCCAAAGCGATCGAGACCTTTGGAAATGCATCGGAACGTCATTTCGATATTGTTGGGGTGATCGCACCTCCCGGTGGAAAATTTACTGAGGAAGTCCCTGATACTATGCCGGTGATGGGGGCATACGAGAGTCTTGGCCTCTTGCTCCAAATGAAAGCCGCTCAGGTCGTGATCGTGGCGGATGATGCCCTGAAAAACGGAAACCTGATGCATATCGCGTCGCTTTGCGAAAAGGAAATGGTCGAGTTCAAATTGGTTCCGACCTGTTTTCAAGTGCTGCTGACCGGCCTCCATCTTGAGTCAGTCGGGGGAATTCCGGTCCTTGGGATTTCTAAACTGCCCCTTCATAATACCGTAAACCAATATTTGAAGCGGGGGCTTGATGTCCTCGGTGCCGTCGTGGGATTGATCCTTTCCGCCCCAATTATTGCGTTCTTCGGGGCAATGATCTACACAGAGAGCAAGGGGTCGATTTTTTACAGACAGCGTCGACTTGGTGCGGACGGGAAGATTTTTGAAATGGTCAAACTTCGCAGTATGAAACTCGATGCGGAGGGGGACAACAAGGTCGGCTGGACAGTAAAGGACGATCCCCGCTGTCTTCGGATCGGAAAACTGATGCGCCGACTGAATATCGATGAGATTCCGCAGTTCTGGAATGTGTTCAAAGGCGACATGAGCCTGGTCGGACCGCGTCCCGAGCGTCCGGAACTGATTGAAGTCTTTAAAGAAGAAATTCCTCATTACAATGCCCGCCACAACATCAAGCCGGGAATCACCGGTTGGGCACAGGTTAACGGATTGCGGGGTGACACCGATCTCTCGGAACGAATTCGCTTCGATCTTCACTACATCGAGAACTGGAATGTGATTTTTGATTTCCAGATCATGTTTTTGACATTCTTGAAGAGAGAGAACGCTTGTTGATAAAGAAGGAGGTGAGGTTTGAAATTCTTAAATCCAGCAACAGATACTGTTCAGGCTGAGCTTGACGCTCCGGCTACGAATCGCTTGGGTTTGATGCGAATTCTATTCGTCGTCTTTCTCTTCTCCTTTGTCTTTGATTACAAAGCCCCCGATATTGAGTTCGGAGCAACCAGCACCGGCGGTTCTCCTTTTCAATACGCTTTCCTTGGTCTTGCTCTGCTTTCCGGAGGGCTGGCAAGTCTCTTGGGATTTAGGAGTTTGTTAGTTCGTCCCGGCGTGCTGATGGTATTTTTCTGGTGGGGATACGTCGCTTTCATGGTTGTGGTGTCTCTTCTGTGGGGAAATGAACCTGGAAGGCTCCTTCGACTTCTGATCCCACCTCTTCTCGTGGGACTCTCGATCAATGTGACACTGATTGTTGCGGCGAACGGAATGCGAACGGGTGAGGTGGTTCGCTGGTTTCTGATTGCAGGAGTAACAAATGTGCTGTGGAGATTTTTCTTCGGCGCTTTCTTCTCCGGAATTCCACTCTCGGAAATCCGCATGGAAATCCTGAGCCCTTCGATGCGATTCCTATTCGCCTGGGCCGGCTGCGCGCTTCTTTTACGCAGGAAATTTACCTGGTGGACCGTGCTCATCTTTGGACTGCCATTGTTGGTCGCTGCCATTTCGATCACGCGAAGTATGATTCTTCCATTGGGGGTTTCCTTCATCACCGCGGGGTTCTGTCTTGGACTTGGAATTGTCTGGAAAATGTATGACATGCGTTTTCCTGTAAAAAAACTGATGCCGCTCACTGCAATGGGATTTGCCGCGCTTCTACTTTTGTTAGGAGCGCTGATGGCGATGCCGGATATGGCGGACCGGTGGTACGCCAGGTTCTTTGATAATCGTGGAGCCAGTGGTGCGACGACGGAGGATTTGTCCTCGCTGATGCGGAAGGCCGAAGCGGTCTCGATGATCAATATCCTTTCCGACGAGCCCCACAGCTTTATTTACGGGAAAGGTTTGGGAGCTGCCTACTACTGGGATGAGGCCTACTATCCTGAGTTGTTTCTGGTATATCCGAATGACCGCCACCAGTTTCCTGATGAAATCTTCAGCGCGGGTCACAGTATCTGGACATACACGCTGTTTTCCAGCGGGGTGATCGGTCTTTGCTTTACTCTGGGAGCGTTTTTTATTCCGATGGGTCTAAGCCTCCACTCGGCGAGATTGATTTCTAAAACGGTGATGGGTCCGAGGGCCTGGGATTCCTTTCTGATGTTTTTACCCTTCGTAGCCATGTGGGCGACGCTGAGTGAGAGCATCACGAGGAACCCGTTTGATGAGCGATTCACTGGCGTTCTGTTAGGATTCATGATCGCGCTTCCCCAGTTCTTTTATAATCGCGCATTCTTCCTGAAATACCGTGAAGGAGTCGGTCAGGAGGCCACTCAGATTATTCTGGATGACGAAATGCTTCCGGAAGAATACATCGATCACGATTCATCATCAGCGGGCCCTCATCATCAACCTGCGCAGACTGGAACTCCGGAGAACTCTCATCCCAATTTTCAAGGCTGAAAAGATGGACGCGATTCTACTGGTTCTTTTACAATTGATTTTCTGGGTCGGCGTAGGAGCCATTGTGCATACCTACGCAATCTATCCTGTGATTCTCCGCAGACTTGGAGGAAATTTAAAACTGCCGGAAGAGGTGATGTCGGAAGGCAGCGACGAGCTTCCTCAAGTTGTCGTTTTACTCGCGGTTTACAATGAGGAGGATGTCTTGCAGGAGACTCTCGAATCGATTTTTGCGAACGAGTATCCGGAAGAAAAACTGAGCGTTTATATCGGATCCGACAATTCAAGCGATGGCAGTCATGCGATCATTGAGTCGTTTCAGCAAAGTCAGGCGAATTTGCATCTCGAAATGTTTCCCGGCCGAAATGGAAAGATCCGGATAATCAATCACCTCTCCAGCCTGGCGAAGGAGCAGTTCTCTGACCATGAAGACCTCGTCTACATCCTTTGCGACGCGAATGTCTCCTGGTCGAAGAAGCTGATCTATCATCTCGTGAAACATTTTCGGCGGCCAGAAGTTGGTCTCGTTGCTTCCAATGTACTTGATAGCCGTGACGATCATGAGGGAATCGGGGCCGCCGAAGAGGCGTATGTGAATGGGGAGAACCTGACGAAGTATGCGGAAGGAGTTTTATGGGGCCGGACCATGGGTGCATTTGGAGCTTGTTATGCGATGCGTGCGGAACTCTTTGAGCCGGTGCCGACGAACTATATTGTCGACGACTTTTTCCTCACCATTGGATGTTTTGAGAAAGGCCGTGATGCGATTGTCGATCTCGATGCAAAATGCTACGAGGCGGTTTCCGAAGAAATTAGCGAGGAATTTCGGCGCAAGCAAAGGATCTCAACGGGGAACTTTCAAAATTTGAATCACTTCAGTAATTTTCTCCAGCCGTGGAACTGTGGATTTGCGACCTGGTTTGCCTTCTGGTCTCACAAAGGACTCCGATGGACTGGACCTCTGTTCTTAATCGCGGCCATCGTTTCCTGCGTGGCTCTTGCGTGCATCCTCCCATTCTATCTTCTGCCTTTCGCGGGATTCGCGGCAACTTTTGTCGCTGCCTTTTTTGATGCGCTTTGCGTGAGGGCGAAGTGGAAGCTGTCCGTGAAACTCTGTCGTTTTGTGCGTTACTTCTACCTGATGAATCTGGCCCTTTTTCTCGGTATGTTGCGATTTCTCAGTGGTGTCAAAAATAGCACCTGGGAACCAACGCAAAGGCCGGTGGATGTTTCCGCAAATGCAGTCGGGGCAGGATCATGACGGATCGTCTCAGAATTCTGGTGACTCATCCCTGGATGGGGAGGGGCGGGTCCGAAGCAACTGCAGTCTGGACTTTGCAGGCTCTTCAGGATGATCATGAAGTCACTTTTGTAACCGCCTCAGACCTGGATTGGTCGGAGTTGAATGGGGCCTATGGATGTTCCGTGGATCCGGAAAAGGTCACCTGCCTTCGGGCTCCACGGCTGCCCTCAGTTAACAGCGGCACGCGTCTCGTGAATTTGCAGCATCGCTATTTTGAGAAGCATTGTCATTCCATTGCCGGCGAATTTGATTTGTGTATCAGTAGTTACAATCCGGTCGACTTCGGGAAATCGGGTATTCAGTTGATTGGCGATTTCAGTTTCAGTGAGGAAATGCGCAAGCTTCTTTATGTGCATGGTGACGACTCGTTTCGGCATCGGGAATCTTTCTTGCGGAAGTGTTATTTGAAAGTCGCGGACATGGTCGGGATAACGCAGTGCCCGCTTGAAGACCGGGGGGACTATATTCTTGCCAACTCTGATTGGGCTGTCGGGCAGCTGGACGAGTTTTTCAATGTTCAGAATTCTCCGGTGATCTATCCGCCCGTGGTTCTCCCTCAAGCGATTCCGGGCACGGCGAGGGATCCGCTTGGCTTCGCCTGTCTCGGAAGAGTGTCGCCGGAAAAGGAACTCGATCGGATCATCGAAATTTTAACTGAGGTAAGGAAGCAGGGCCCGGCGGTTTCCTGTCTCTTATACACATCTGACGCTGCCGACGAAGAGGATAGTGTAGATC
>OJCB01000527.1_pt1 | contig 14198 bp, 13 predicted proteins | sample 1591501 | NCBI WGS metagenome assembly OJCB01 (sample SAMN05416813, study PRJEB24817) | seawater metagenome | isolation source: Sea water | place: Canada:Atlantic | collected 2013-07 | reverse complement strand
TACACTATCCTCTTCGTCGGCAGCGTCAGATGTGTATAAGAGACAGGGTTCAGTTCGACTGGTTGAAAGATGCGTCTGAGGGAAAGAGCGAAATGGTTCTTCACGTCGGGAATCTCACTTGCACAGCTTGCGTTTGGTTGATCGAGAGACTCTTTCGCAAACAGAAAGGAGCGCTTCGTCTTGCCGTTGATGTGAATCGGGGAGCCGTTTCGATTTGGTGGGATCCTGAAAGCTTTGATCCCGTCGCGTTCGCTGCAGAATTGCATCGTTTTGGATACCCTGTTTCAGAAAAAGAACTGACTGAAGAAGACATTGAGACCATCACGCATTCGGAAAGTCGCGCTTTGCTTACCCGGCTCGGGGTGACTTTCGGCCTGGCGCTGAACACGATGGCATTCACTCTGCCTTCCTATCTCGGTCTCGAGTTTTCCGATTCGCTGGCCGGGCTCTTCCGGCTCGTTAGTTTTGCTTCGGCCACACTCGCAATGGCCGTGGGTGGTTCGTATTTCTTCCAACGCGCCGGGAATGCTTTGAGGGCCGGCATATTGCATCTCGACATTCCGATTTCGATCGGATTGATTGTCGCATTTCTCGGGTCCGTTGGTGGTCTTCTCGCAGGAATCGAATCTCTGATGTATTTCGATTTTGTGGCCACTTTTTCCGCCTTGATGCTGGCGGGACGCTGGCTGCACATTCGCCTGATTGAGAAAAATCGTCGTGATCTTCGCGCGCGAGAGAAACAGATCATGCATCTGAAAAGGCGGAACTCCAGTGGAGAGTTGGAGGCGGTGAAACCTGCGGACATCGAGGTCGGTGATGAGATTGAAGTCGCCCCCGATTCCCTGATTCCGGTCCGGGGGAATTTGGTCTCCCCCGATTCCTCTGTCATTTCCGGGGATTGGATTAATGGAGAGCCGGAGCCGCTTCAATGTAGCAAAGGGCAGGGAATTCCCGCCGGTTCCCGCAATGCCTCGGGCAGCTCGCTATGTCTTCTCGCCCAGACTTCATTTTCCGGTTCGCTGATAGAAAAACTGATGCAGGCGACTCCCGAGCCGTCCGGCGAAACGGGTGGCCATCCGCGGGTGCTGGCGATTTACCTGTACTCGGTTCTCGTCGTCGCTCTTCTTGGGGCGTGTGCCTGGTTCTATCGCACCGGTGATATTGTCCTCACTCTGCAGGTTCTAATTTCCGTGCTCGTCGTGTCATGTCCCTGTGCTCTTGGTCTGGCCCTGCCTCTGGTTGATGAAATCTTGAATTCGAGGATGCGTCGACACGGAGTTTTCGTTCGCTCGGGGGAGATTTGGAGAAAGTTGCCGCGAATCAAATCATTGATACTGGACAAAACGGGCACGCTTACCGAGCTGGTTCCGAAATTGAAAAATCCGGAGGTTCTTGCCGGGATTTCCGGGAACGATCTCGCCGCTCTTGCCTCGCTGGTGAATGCGAACCATCACCCTCACTCTGCGGCGATTCGGGAGGCTCTGATTCAGGGGCCGGGGCCCCGGAGTCTTGAAGGGTTGGATCATTTTCTAGTCGAAGATTTTCCCGGTAAGGGAATGCGAGTCCACCGGGAGCAGACAGAATGGAGGTTGGGAAAATCTTCATGGGCGAGTACTGATAATACCTCTCCCGAAACCGTTTTTACCAAGAACGGGGATCGGATGGCATCCTTCGAATTCGCAGAGACCATTCGGGAAGGTGCCGGAAATGAAATTGCTGCGCTTCATCGCGAGGGCTACGAAACTGAAATTCTGAGCGGCGATCCGGATCGCGCTCGCGTGATCAAGATTGGGAACCAATTGGGTATTTCCCCGACCCATATTTATTCCTCCTACTCACCGAATCAAAAAGCGGAACATATTGCCAGTGGCGATCCGAAGACGACACTTTTCATCGGTGATGGGGGAAATGACAGCCTCGCGCTCGATGCGGCAGGCTGCTCGGGATCGCCCGCAACCGGTATCCGGGCAATTGAAAGTAAAACCGATTTCGTTTTCGTCGGACGAAGTTTCCAGGCGGTCCGGCGGCTTTTTCACGCAGCGCGTCGGCGTCGTCGCGTTGTCTTGATGGTCTTTCTGGTCGCAGTGATTTACAATCTTGCCGCGGTCGGATTGTGTCTCGCCGGCTTGATGAATCCGCTTCTCGCCGCAGTCCTTATGCCGCTCAGTTCTATCGTTACCACCGCCATGGCAACGCGGGCCTGAATCTCAGAACCGGGACCATGCCTTAGTAAATTGAAGTGGATGGCTACATGGCCGGAACGGCACTCATGTATTTGGAAGAAGTCTCCTTCTGCCTGAATCCGGTGGGGGAGACGCCGACATACTTCAAGAAACTGCGATTGAACTGGGATAGTGATTGAAAGCCCACTTCGTAGGCGATTTCGGTTATCCTGTTGCGTCGATGTAATAGCAGTTGCTTGGCCTTCTCCACCCGGCGTCGATTGATGTATTCCGTCAAAGTCATCCGGGTGGATTGTTTGAAGATTTTGCAGAAATAATAGGGACTGACCCCGACATGTTTGGCCACGTTTTCAAGACAGATTTTATCTTCAATGTTCTCGCTGACAAAGCGTTTTGCCCGCACCACAGGGTCCGGCTCCGACTGCGTGTTCTCGAGGACAAGTCGATTCACCAAATCGGAGAGTTGCTGGGCGAAGGCTGCCATCACTGTGATCGCTCCTTCGTATTTTTTTACTGCATGCTCCGGAATTTCCCGCCACAATTTTTCCAGGGCGGCGCATTCTGTGAGGGGCACGCCTGAATCAACCAGAGTTTCTTTTACTTCGGAGAAATCCATTGGTCGAGAAGATCCGACGACAGCCTGGCCTGTTTTGAGAATGGCGATTGTTTTTCCTCCTGCCCGGACTGGAATTCCCGTTTCCTGCATTCCCGCAAAACAGGTGATCGTTTCCGGTCGATCTCCGGCAAGCCTCCGCAGAGTGCGATTGGCTGCAGTGCACCCTGAACAGGCATTGCATTGATTCGCGCGCTCGCAAAACGGGGTTAGAAACTCGTTTGGCTGGGCTGATGTCTTGAAATTCTCATTGAAAGGAATCAGGGTCAGGCTCAAGCCTGTCGCATTCATGAATGCCTCCCGATAGGTTTGAAACAAAGGAGATTCGACAAGTTTGAGGTAGATGCGTTCTTCAGCGCTGCGATGATCATTCATAGTGAGCTTTCGGTGATGGGTAAGCATCAAGCCGGGTGCTCATCTTTTGAATTGTCACCGATTGTGAAACGAACCCTGTGATCAGTGACTAAGGGCACATACGAAAATTGCGTACGATCAGATTCTCAACTCTGGGATTCAACCCAGCGGATCGCCTGATAGGAAAGCTCCGCCGCGTCTTTTATCTGAAGCTTGTCTTTAATATGGGTGCGATGAGCGTCGATAGTCCGGATACTGATGCCGAGTTCCCCCGCAACTTCACGGGAGGTCTTGCCTTCACCGATGGCTCGAAAAACTTCAAGTTCGCGATCCGTCAGTGCGGATACGGTGGATCCGCTGCTACCTCCTCCTGCGAATGTCTCCATCATCTGCGCCGTCATTTTCGGGCTGAGAAAGATACCACCAGCCAGCACTTTCTGAATGGCTTCGACCAACTGTTCCGGTGCCCGGTCCTTCATCACATACCCCCGGCCACCGGCACGCAGAACTCGCTCAGCATAAACCTCTTCATCATGTGAAGAGATCACCAGGCACTTCAATTCGGTCCAAACAATACGGAGCTCCTTGAGCAATTCCAACCCGCTGCGATCAGGGAGTGAAACATCGATGATCGCAAGATCAATATCCTGACACGACGCAAAAACAGCCAGAGCTTCGGCGCAGGTGCCGGCTTCTCCTACAACCGCTAGACCGTCAGCAGATGTAATGAGATGTTTCAGGCCCATTAGCATCACCGGATGGTCGTCAACAATGACGATTCTGGCTGAAGAATGCGATTGAGATTCTTTAGGGTTCATGAGGACTTGGATTCAGAGAAGGGGAACCGAGCTGCGGACTGAGGTTCCTTTTCCGGGTGATGCCTCGATGGTGAAGTCTGCCTGGATCAACTCCGCCCGACGTTGCATGGTGATGAGCCCCATCCCTGCAGTGACGAGATCCACGGACATTCCTTTTCCATTGTCCCGGACCAAGAGTTCAAGTCGGCCGTTCTCCGATGTCAGAATCAGCTCGATTAACTCTGCACCGCTGTGTTTTGCTGCGTTGGTGATGGATTCCTGCGCGATTCGATAAATCTGCACCGTGGTGTTGGCGTCGAGTTGAGCTACCAGCTGATCAATGCCTGGTGTATGGATTGTACAAGTGACGCCAAACAGGATCCGGGTTCGTTTCCCTAGATCCCGAAGCGCATCCTCAAGGCCCTGGTTCTCTAAAACTGAAGGAGCCAGACCGTAGGCAATCTCGCGTGCCTTCACTCCGGCATTGGCGATCATTTCCGAAATATTGGATATCATTTCGGCTTCGGACGCGTTTTCGGTTTTCAGCTGTTGTTCAAGGACCTTCGTCAGGCAGCCGATTCCCGAAAGCTGCGAGCAGAGGTCATCGTGCAAATCCTGTCCAATCTTGCGCTGTTCTTCCTCGGCAACTTTTAACAATTCGGTTTCAAGCCGTTTCCGATCCGTTATGTCACTGGCACAGAACACGTACCCACTCTGATCCGCCCGCGTCATTCGGGTGACCCGAACCTGAATAAAAATCTCTTCACCGCTACGCAAAGCACAGCGGAGAATTTCCTGAACGACACCTTTGCTCTCCACTGCCGGTTTGATGCGTGTCTCGAAAGGATGCCCTCCGGTATGGGGGCATAAATCGAGCAAGCTACTCCCGATTGCCTCTTCCGCGGCGCATTGGAAAATTCTTGCGGCGCCTTCGTTCCAATCCTGAATGACACCTTCCTCATTTACAAAGAAAACAGCATCGTGAACGTTCTTCAGAATCTCTGCCTGAAATTGTAATTTTATCGTTAGCTGCTGCAGCTTTTCCTCCGCTTTCTTTCGCTCGGTAATGTCGACAACGGAACTCAATACAAAATTGGAGTCATCGATCTGGAGGGGATTCAGTCCGATTTCGACGGGGAATTCGCTGCCGTCTTTTCGGAGGGCATACAGATCACGCCCTGCCCCCATGGACCGGACCTCCGGATGATGGGAATACTCCTTTCTTAGCGTTTGATGGTGGGGGCGAATGTTCTTCGGAATCAAGTCCTCGACTTTGAGCTCTAAAAATTCCCCGCGGGAATAGCCGAAAAGTGTTTCAGCCCTGGCGTTCACCATGACGATATTCCCTGATTGGTCCGCTACCACAATGCCATTGGGAGAGGCCTCCACAACCAGGCGGAAGCGATTTTCAGAGTCCTTGAGTGAAGGTGTTTCCGTTTTCAAAAAGAAAAGTTTATCTGTTGGAGAGATATTCGCAAGCATCCACCCAGCCCGGTCGGGATAGGGGAGGTATTTACAGCGAAAAGGGGGGGGCGGGACTACTCCTCAACACCGGCTGCCCACAGAATTCCATTGGCCAGGAGGCGGATGAAAACAGGATCGCCGAAGGTTTCGTCGGAGTGGCCGTAGGTTGTGCCGACGACGCGAGTGCCTTCGAATTCGTTGGTCCAGACAACCGGGTGCGCGGCTTTGTCTTTTTCACTGACAGAAGTGGCGAGGGCTTTGGCGCCGGGCCAGAGTTTCTCAATGATGTAAAGTTCATCCATCGGAGTGACCCAGTCTGCGGGGATTTTTTTCATCACGGGGTGTTCCGCTTCCACTACTTTGACCGGGTAGTTGCTTTGGTGATCATGACGCTTGCTTGTCACGCCGAGGAACTGTCGCCAGTCGTCGATCTCGGCATCGCGGTAGGTGTGCATGGCGCAGTGGATGACCACAGCCGGGGTGCCGTTTTTGTGAGCATCGGTGACCTTCCTGATGTAGTCAGGATCGGTCGTTTTGGCGAAACACTCGTTGTGAATGATGACATCATAGTCATCCGCCCATTTTGGGTTCTTGTAGAGATCGATCTGTGCTTCGGTTCCCGTGCCGCCGACATTCATGACTTCAAAGTTCACATTGGCGAGCTTCTGAACGCCGGAACCGAGAGCATAGGTTTGGTAAAGGTAATTGTGGCAACACCCTCCCGTGATGATGAGGGCCTTAATGGGCTTGCCGGAGTAGAGCTCCTTTTTCGGAGGTGCCTTTTGGTTCTTTTTATTTTTGCCTTTCTGGTTCTGGGCAATGGCGAAGCTGCCGAAAGCAAGGGCGGCAAGGAGAAGGGCGGAGCTTGTGAGTTTTTTCATGGATAAAAGATGTCAGATTTGGAGCAAAAGTGAAGGGCGTTATCGGGGAGTCATATTTTTTCGCTTCAACTGACGCTCTCCCCTGAGTACGTGGACGATGAAGATTTGATCGTTACGGACGCGGTAGAAAATTCGGCAGGGAGGTTCCACGATTTGACGGTAAGTTTTGATTGGGCGCAGTTCGCGAGGAATCGAGCCTAGCTTTGGATTGTCAGTTAGTCTTTCAACATGGTGGAAAATCCGGGCGACCAGTGTGCTTGCCGCGTCGGGTTTGTCCAGGGCGATGTAGTCGGCGATCGCATCCAGGTCTGAAAGGGCAGGTTCGGTCCAGATTATTTCAGCCATCGATTCATCCGTTCTTTCGCCTCTTGATGACCAAGGGTGCGGTCTTCCTCGATCGCTCGTTCTCCACGGGCAATTCCTTCGAGCAGCGAAATTCGTTCTTCCATTGCCTCGTAGCTTTCCACGTCGAGGAGATAAGCGGCCGGTTTACCGTGCTGGGTGATCAGGACTGGTTCATGATCATTATTGAGTTGGCCGATAATCTCGGTGGCCTTGCGCTTTAATGAGGTCACTAATTCGGTTTTCATAAAGTGATACTAAAGTGATACTTTATTTGGAGCAAAGGAAATCGAATCTGCGTTTTCCTGTGAACCCCTGCTGCGATCCCTTCAGGATCGGCCACGCCAATACGCAAAAAACCCCGGATGTTCGCTTTGCTCGATCCGGGGCTGTTGGCTTTGATGCCTGAGGCATCATTGTTTGCTGAGTCTGAAACTCAGTTTATTCGATCACATCCGGCCAGTCGGTGTGGAACATTTCGCCGGGCTCTTTGTCGATTCGCTCGTAGGTGTGAGCGCCGAAAAAGTCGCGTTGGGCCTGGAGCAGGTTTGCGGGCAAACGCTCGGAGCGGTAACCGTCGAAATAACTCAGAGATGCGGAGAATGCGGGAACTGGAATCGCGTTGTTCACCGCGAGAGTCACGACCTCGCGCCAGCTGTCCTGGGAGCGGTTGATGATCTCGGTGAAGAACGGGTCGAGCACGAGGTTGGTGAGATTGGAATCGCGCTCGTAAGCTTCGGTGATGCGATTGAGGAAACGCGCCCGAATGATACAACCGCCGCGCCAGATCCGGGCGATGGAGCCGAGGTCCAGATTCCACTCGTGTTTCTCGCCGACGTTTTTGATCAGGTCCATGCCCTGGGCATAGCTGATGATCTTGGAAGCGTAGAGAGCGTCGTGCACTTTCTGAACGAGCTCAGCTTTCTCCATGGAGATGTTCACTTCGGGGCGGTTGAAAGCTGGAGCTGCCTCGACTCGCTCACTCTTCAGAGCGGAAAGAATCCGGGCTTCGACTGCGGCGTTGATCGTGGAAACAACGATGCCGTTGTCGACCGCGTTCATCACTGTCCAGCGACCGGTGCCTTTCTGGCCGGCGCGGTCCATGATGACATCGACGACGGGCTTGCCGGTCTCAGGATCTTTTTCTTCGAGAATCTTGCTGGTGATCTGGATGAGGTAGCTTTCGAGTTCTCCGTCATTCCAGTCGGAAAAGACCTGCGCCATTTCCTCGGTGGTGAATCCTGCCGCTTTGAAAATCTCGTAGGCTTCGCAAATGAGCTGCATGTCACCGTATTCGATGCCGTTGTGAACCATTTTCACAAAGTGACCGGCGCCACCTTCCCCAATGTGGGTTACACAAGGATCGTCTCCGACTTTGGCCGCGATCGATTCGAAAACAGGCTTGATGATTTCCCAGCTCGCTGCCGGTCCGCCGGGCATGATGGATGGCCCTTTCAATGCGCCCTCTTCTCCGCCGGAAACACCGGTGCCGATGAAGAGAATTCCCTGTTCGCCGAGATCTTTGGCGCGGCGATCGGAATGAATGAAATAGGTGTTGCCGCCATCAATGATGAGATCGCCTTCTTCGAGAAGTGGGACGAGTGAATCGATCACGGCATCAACTGCATCGCGCTCCGAAGGAATCACGCCAGCGGTGGACTTCACCATGATCATCACCTTGCGGGGACGCTCCAGGCTGTTGACGAAATCTTCGAGAGTTTCGGCTCCGTAGAGGTTCTTATCGGGATTCTCCGCGATAAAATCCGTCATTTTCTCCGTGGTCCGATTGTAAACCGAAACCCGGAATCCCCGGCTTTCGACGTTCAACACCAGGTTCTGCCCCATTACGGCCAGGCCAATTAATCCGAAATCGCTCTTGCTCATTTTATTGTTCCTTTGAATGTAGGCCACAAACTAGTCAGGATTCACCAATGGCAAGCGATCATTTCTCATCATCGATCTCAGAAAAAACTGTGCCGGAAGTCGAAAAAGCGCTTTCGCCTTCGACAAAGCATGGGGCCGACGTCCGGTTTCACGGTGCGGTCCGGGATCTGGAGGATGAAAAAGAAATCTCGGGGATCGAGTATTCGAGCTATCCGGGAATGGCGGAAGCGGAGTTGGAAAAGATCGGCGCGGAGATGGGAGAGGGATTTCCCAATCATCTCGCGATGGTTCATCACTGCGTCGGATTTGTGCCTGTCGGTGAAGCTTCGATTTTGATCCGGGTGCAGACAAAACACAGCGCGGCTGCTTTTGAAATCAGCCGGGAGTATTTGCGGAGGATCAAGGAGACAGTGCCAATTTGGAAGAAGCCGGTTTTCGTTGGATAAAAAGGCTCGGATCTATTGTTATTGATCAGGCTGGGCCCTGACTTGCCTACAACTTTCGGTTAACGAATGAGATCCCCGTGTAGGCCGGCCGCTCCGGCTGGCATTGAAAGGCTCCTGCGCCAGCAGCTTGATTTTCCCTTGGTGTTGACCTTGGACAAGGATCTGAGGATTTCAGCCCGCGGGGCGGGTGGTTGGCAAAGGCAAGCGGAGCGCTCGCCCTACAGTGCCAGCTGTCGTTATGGAGGAAGAGCTATCGTCTACCCCCTGTAGGCCGGCCGCTCCGGCTGGCATTGAAAGCCTCCTGCGCCAGCAGCTTGATCTTTCCCTGGCGCTGAGCGTGGACAAGCATCGAAGGATTTCAGCCCGCAGAGCGGGTAGATGACAAAGGCAAGCGGAGCGCTCGCCCTACAGTGCCTGCGTCGCTGGGGGCTACAGCTTCCGGTTTACGAATCTCGTGAGAGCAGCCTCGCTCTGATATCCGGTCACTTTTCCAACCACTTTGCCGTTTTTGATCGCGACGATGTGAGGAATGCCTTTGACGCGGTACTTGTCAGCAAGCGCCTGGTTGTTGTCGATATTGATCGATTGGACGGAAATTTTGGAACCGAAGGCTGCCGATACTTTCCGGACGTTTGGTTTCATTTGCTGGCAGGGAGCGCACCAGTCGGCTTCGAATTTCAAAAGGGTGAGTGGGCCCTCTTCCGCACGGGCACTGATAAGCCCAAGTAGAAGGAAGGCCAGGATGAGGAAGATGGAGGGAATGAGGCTTTTCATGTGCGTTCGGGTTTGTGTCTACAGTTTAGACGTCGCTGCACGGGAAAAATTCAAACTTGGTCTCGAATTTTCCTAAATCGGAAACCTTACAAGATAGCCTGATGACGATCAAGCCACGCCTGAACGAGCGCTTCGGTATCGGTAGTGGCCTCGGTGTTGAACTTGGATTCCAATTCCCCGATTTCCCAATCCGACCCGGCATCGGAACGGACAATCGAAAGGGTGGCCCGCTGTGGAGAAAGGACTTTGTAGATGAAGGTTCTCCCTTCCTTGACGCGGGAGGCATAGCTGGCAACACAGTTCCCTTGCTCCTCCCCCTCATCGACGAGCGCTTCGGGGCTGGTGATGGGTTCAATCTTACTAATGATCCCCGGAATAGGTGGATGGCGAAAACTATCTGATCCGTGAGCGCTGACATCCATCATCTGGCGAATTCGGCGTCGGTAATTTTCGGATACCTGCTCGTGAACCTGTCGAAGGCGCTCCACCGATGGGAATCGTTCCCAGTTCTGGCCGGCGTGCAAATCCTGCTGCATGTTCATCGTGCTGGTGATCATGTGGACGACGCGCCCGCGAAAGCGCTCTGATTTGTCGATGGCCACTTCTTCGAGAAGCGAAGGCGTGGCCGCCCGCGAGGCAACGGGGTCGAGCAGGATTTCCATGACGCCCGAGTTAATCGTCGTCAGATGGTTGAGCGGGGATTTCGGGCGCTGCAGTTCCTGTTCGAAGAGGCGGACCATTGCTTCCCAGTTGTCGCCCGTGATCGAAGTGGCGGCGACTTTTCGAAAAAGACCGACGCTCTTTTTACTTCCCTCAAATCCGAGGACGTCCAGCAAATCGCGCTGCCGCATCGAACTGCATTTCAGTGACTGGATCAGTTGCTTGTCCCCTCTCATTTTCTGCGCCAGGAAGTAAGCCAGTGCGGGATTGGCCTCCGCGAGATCTGCTGCTCCCGGATCGTAGCGCAGCAGGATCAACATGGCCCATTGATGAGTCCGGAAAGGCTCAACAATCTTGGCAACACGTTTGGGAAGAGAAAAACGAAATTGCTCAAAGGCCCGTTTGTTTTGCTGGGTCTCGGTCAAAAGGCGGTAGGGCGTCTGTTGGCGCGACTGATTGTGAAACCCAAAGCTGAGCTGTTCTTCCCCTGACTTTTTTGGGGCCTTTTTAACGGGGCGATATGGCTTCACCAATCGGAACTCCGGCTGAAAGCTCTCCCAGGCGGACTGGCCGTCGGTTCGCCTCATGGCACAGGGATCGGGCCAGCCTCTCACGGTGATGGTGGTGGGCGGTTTTCGAATACGCAACATGCCCTCGAAAAACGAGTAGGCAGGGGATTCTTCAAGCAAGTCGGCAGGCATCGCGGGCCTTCCACAGAACGCTCAGAAATTTAGATCGCAATGGATTCTGTTCACTTGTGTTTATTTTCAATCCCTGTTCGGTTGATCATCGATTTTTCCGATTGGCGAAAAAGTTTGTACCAGCTTGTTCACGATCATTTCGAGGCTTATTCACGATCTCTTCACAGAATTGCGAATTGTGTGAACTTTTTCCATTCGGGTAATTGAGTCGGGGGTGAAAATCCGTTTTTTCCCGCTAAGATACCATCATGTCCGAACTCTGGTTCACCGCAGACCTTCACCTAGGTCACGGAAATATTATCAAGTACTGCCAGCGGCCTTTTCTCAATGAAGAGGAGAAAAGCAAAGCTGCGTCCGATGCACGCTCAGGATGGAAAGTTTCGCGGGATACGATTGTCCGTCACGACAATGCCCTGATCGACGCAATCAACGAGCGAGTCGCGGAAGACGACACACTGTGGATTCTCGGGGATTTTTCACTCTGCAGTATTGAGGAGGCGCAGGTCTATCGGAACCGGATTGTCTGTCGAGGGGTCAACCTCGTCTGGGGAAACCACGATCTCCCGGCGTATGAGTCGCTTTTCAACAAGACGATCCAGCAGGGCATGATCAAACACGAGGGGCAAAAAATCTGGCTGAATCATTACCCGATGCGCAGTTGGGATAAATCCTTTCACGGATCGTGGCATTTGTACGGGCATGTTCATGCGAGATTGCAGGAAGAGGACGTGAAGAATTCCCGGGTTCTGACGCGCGATGTCGGCGTTGATGCGACGGATTACGCGCCGGTGAGTTTTACGGAAATGGCGCGGTATATGAAACCGAGGGAGAAGGCGTTCTGGGCGTGGAAGGAATCGATGGGGTGAAGGTTTTCAGAAGTCGAAAGGAATTTGGGCATACACTTTACCTGTCGTCGCGAAGCTAGGTCGCTCGATGGGTGATGATGAGATGTTTGCCGCTGCCGCGGTAGGATTTCAATGGCAGGCGACGCGCCCGCCCTACATCTTCTGCTTTCGATCTCGGTACTGTAGGGCGGCCGCTCCGGCTGCTTTTTCATTGATACGGCGGATGCCGCATGGATTCTTCGAGAACCTAAGCGATTACATCTTCTGCGTTCGAAAGCGGTAATGTAGGGCGGCCGCTCCGGCTGCCTTTTCATCAATACGGCGCATGCCGCATGGATTCCGTTTCAGCAGGGACGGTGAATGAATCAATCTCAATCTGTCTTTCGCCGGATGGCCAACCAGTTCATTCCGTACGTTTTGTCCGGTGGAAGCTCGACCACTTCGAGCTTCCTGTTCTCGCAGATTTCCCGGATCCATTCCGGGCTGTGATGAATGCAGCCTCGTGTCGTTGATTCATGACTTGAGCCAACCCAGTTTTCCCCGAGGTAATCGGGATGCTTTTCACTTGCTGGAAGGTAGGACGTCAGGAAAACGGCATTCGGCGATGCATCGCGCACAAAGGAATCCAGGGTCGCTTCGATGCCTGCTTTTGCCGCATGCGTCCAAATCGAGTAGAGGAGAAAAATATCAAACTTCTCCTGAAAAACGGAAGTGTTGAAGTCGGGATTGGTATCAAAATTTGGCCGTTTGCTTTCGATGATCTCAGGCTCCAGAATCTGGTGCTTCCCCATATCCAGCCTTCCGGTATGAGGTTCGATCCCGAAGTAGCATCCCGGATTTAGAAAGTGAATCAGCCAGTAGCCCGCTCGAAGCACTCCGCAGCCGATGTCGACAACCTTTGAATCAGGATGGAGCCCTTCCCGCAGAAGATAGATGAACTGCTCTCTTCCGCCCCGATCAAAATCTTCAGGCTGAAATCCAATGAAAGATTCTTCGCTTAAGCGCTTCGCCTTCTCGTTCAGATTCATGCCTCTTTTTGGAGTGGTTGAAGTGTCAGTTTCTGCTTTTCAAGGCAGACACCAGTGGAAGAAAATGCTCCTCGAAACTGATCGCAGTTTTGTATTTTCCGGAGGCGACGAACTCCCTGCCGCGCCCATCGTAATAGAGGCTGAGACCTTCGGGTGGCTTTTGGTAGTCGCGGGACTCCGGCACAATCCTGTAGGGTTCCCTGCCAAGGTCGGGGAATTCTTCGGCGACTCGATTGACGAAGCCATCGGCATGCCGGGCCTGCTCGACGATTCTCCGCTTGGTGGAAGCCTCCGCTTCAGTGAGTTGATATTCCAGAAAATCACCAGAGAGAAAAGTTCCATAAACTCCCGGTGAGTCCCCCTCTTCTCTTTGGGCAAAGAGGGGGAACTCCAGGTTCTCCAAAGGAGCTACAGATTTTCGAAACCGGTGCACGGCATCGTCCAGCATGAGACGCCCGAGGTCGTGTTGGAAGTTCGATGCCTCGTAGGCGTCTCCGATCACGTGAGTCGGCTTGGTTTCTTCCAGCCAATCGTAGACCAAATCAGAGATCTTCAGATGACTGCTGAAATTCTGTGCGATCGCAAGCTGATAGGATTCATCTTCGTCGATTCCGGTAAAGGTAGCTTTCCCATCGAGGCCCAACAATTTCAATCCCTCCCGGATCAATTCCGTCTGCCCGGCCCCGGGTCCCCGGGAAGTCTCATCGAGAATCAAAATATGCGGACGCCAGCGAAGAAGGATTCCCACAATCGTCAGTAAATGCGCCGGGTGGCTCACGACCACTGCCAGTCTGGCGTCTGTTGGAATGGGGGTGGTCATTTCGAATCTGAAGTCTCAGCGCTCTCCTTTTCCGCGCGAAGGCTTTCATATTCAAGCCCTAATTCCGCCCACCCCTTGTGGGCACTTTCTGCGGATGTTTTCCAGTGTTCCAAATCGAGGGCCGTCTGTTTGGCTCTGGTGATCCAATGATAGTCAAAATGACCAGCCAGATAACGGGAGCTTGCGAGGGATTCGTTTTGAAGGTCAAGATCATGACCTTCCCATTCGACCAGGACCTTTTCGTAGAGATTCGTGAATGATTCTGCCATCGATTCGTGGGACATCTCATGGCGAACCCCTCGACAGACTTCGGCCGCATCGGTCGCGGAATATTTCTGAAGTTCCAGGCGGAGATGTTCTGCTGAGAGCTCCTTGTCGCAGGCCAGGCGACCGAAATTGAGTGTCT
>OJCB01000526.1_pt1 | contig 14215 bp, 13 predicted proteins | sample 1591501 | NCBI WGS metagenome assembly OJCB01 (sample SAMN05416813, study PRJEB24817) | seawater metagenome | isolation source: Sea water | place: Canada:Atlantic | collected 2013-07 | reverse complement strand
TCTACACTATCCTCTTCGTCGGCAGCGTCAGATGTGTATAAGAGACAGGAATAGACTGAAAGCGAAGGAAGTGGATCTCTTTCACCTAATAGTAGTAGCGGCGAAAAGTTCAGCCTGAGATCTTGAAACCAGGGAAAACCTCCCACAAGCGGTATCGAGTGGCACAGTTGTTAACCACTCACCTCTTGGTGATCGTCACGCAGACAATGCGTGACTTTCTGCCGCAGTGCCTTTGAGGCTGTAGCTAATTTTCGAAAGATTCCTTTGGCGGATATTCGCGAAGGCACCGGTAATTCCGCCCGAAATGCGTGGAATCGCTGTGACTAATCTTTTACATTTATCGTCGAACAGAAAGGATGGAAGCAGCTTGCTGTATTTGGCAGCTCTTCCTCCTTAGCTTCACCTCTACCAAATCAAACCAACAATCATTATGTCAGTAGCAAAAGTAACCGAAATCATTTCCTCATCCAATAAGAGCTTCGACGACGCCGTCGAAAACGGGATGGCACGGGCCTGCAAAACTCTCAAAAACGTCAAAGGAGCCTGGGTCCAGAACCAGCAGGTCACCGTTGACGACGATGGCAAGATCGATGAATACCGGGTGAACCTGAAAGTCACCTTCGTCCTCGATTGAGAAGCCTGGACAGAAATCCAATTTTTTTTCTGAAAGGAGCCACTTCGTTAATCCGGAGTGGCTTTTTCTTTGCCTACTCAGAAAAAGATCCGCTCAATCGTCCAGTATATTCCGGCCAGCGAGATCAGAATGGAAACAGGAATCACCACGAATTTCCGGTATGGCGCATCCTTGATCCAGAAGGTAAGAAGAATTGCCAGCGCGACGATCGCAAGCTGACCGAACTCGACCCCGACATTGAAACCAACGAGGGTCACCACAAAGAGCGAGGTGGAAAGGCCCAAATCCCCGAACGCCCCGGCGAATCCGAGACCATGGATCAGGCCGAGACCGAAAATGATCAGGAGCCGCCACTTCGTAAACCTGGGGTGGAAAATATTTTCCAGAGCGATCACCGCGATACTTAGGGCAATGATCGGTTCCACGATCTCACCCGGAATACTCACCTTCCCCGCCGCGGCCAGTCCCAGGGTAATCGTATGGGCCAGTGTGAACATGGTCACCTGCAGCAACAGATTCTTCCAGTTCCGGCTGAACAGAAAGATTCCGAGAATAAAGAGAATATGGTCCAACCCCAATGGCAGGACGTGAACAAACCCTTCGCGGACCAGCTCGACAAAAGTCGCCCACTTGCCACCGGCAGCGGGATCTACGGTTTCTTCGTCACTGCTGCTTTCCCGGTTGTCTTTTTTTTTACTTCACCGGACTCACTGCGATCAATGCCTGAGACATCCAGGGCATAACTCTTCTCACCGGGGAAAAGCACGGCGATCCGCTCCACTTCTTTCCCGTCTACGGTATTGAGGAAAACAACGCTGAGTTTCCCCGCCTCGGAGGCTTCAATTTTGTAACTGCCCGCACCTTCAGGAACTCCAAGCTTTGCCTTTGCAGTGATCATCACCGGATCATCATCCTTCTCCAGGCTGGCTCCGTTTTTCCCCGTGAAATCGAAGGAGAATTCAGGTTGAATTCGACCGACCGGCTCGAGAAAAAAACGAATTGATGACTCAATTAAGGCCATCGCCTGATCGGTGTAGACCTTCTTTTCCTGATCCGTCGATGCTTTGAGAACCCGATTCACAAGATAGGGCTCCCCTTCCGGATCATCGGAGAAACAGCGAACATCCACTTCCACGGAGATCGTAGCTTCTCCGGCTTCAAAAACGGTTCTTACGGGAACATCCGGAACCGGGTGGGCCTGGAGAAAACCGGGAACTGCAAACAGAACCAGAACTGCGAGTAAGGTGGAGATAGTTTTCATCATTGTGGAAGTCGTTCCATTGATAAGGCGAAATCTGCCGATCTGCAAATGCCCTGATCCTACGGATGAAGGGAACTGCCTTTCCTGATCCAAAGAGAGCATTCTTCGGGGCCTTCTCCTTCCCTGGATCCAGTTAGCCTTTCGAGATAGACTCCGCATTCCTCTCTCCATAACACTTTACTAAAATTCGCATTGCCACGCTATTTTAAATCCTGTTGAATAAGACTATTGCTATTCCCGTCTACCAGTTCCTGAATACTAAGCCCGCTCGAACCTGCACTCACCAATTCTTGATTATGCCCAATCCTCTACGATTCATCCTAACAATTTTATTTGCTGCTGTCTGCTGCTCAACTTCCGCTCAAGATTACAAGATCACCTGGAACAGGACAAGCAAGCCTTCGAAAGTTTGGGAGGTTTATCAAAAAAACAAGACCGATATCGACGCGAGACTTGCAGGGGACGTAAAGGATCAGGAGGTGCTGGAACTGGGATTCGGAGTGGCCCAGGCCGCCATCATGATTGAATCTGTCGATACTCTCGACCACATCGATAGGGCATTGGGACTAATTGATCGCATACCGCAAAACAACTCCTTGAGTGCTTTCTCGAAAACCGCTGCATTGGGACTGGTGGATCCTCTTCTTAATCGGGGGTTTGTCGAAATCGCCGGGGAAGTAGTGGAGCGTGTCCAAAAAATCCCCATATATTCAAGAATTCCCCCTCAGGCGGCAGCGCTGCTTGGGGCAATGATAGGGGACATGGGCGACAGCGCAATAGCCGGGTATATCAATGACTACGAAACGCTCGAGAGAATCGCGATTGGAAGAATTAAACGATCGGAAGAAAGAAGATCCAAACCCCCTAAAACAGGCCCCAGAGCCCACTCCGACGCCAGTGGAAAGCGGACTCAGTGGCTCGAAATCGCCAAACTTCAGGCGAAGCAGGGAAAATCAGTGGAAGCAAAGAGTTCCTATGACCGGGCAATGGGGCGCGCGATTCCGACAATCGCGGACTCTGACATTACCACTATTTCCGTTAAGGCTTTTCGAGCCACTGCAGACTCGAAGCGTTTGTACAACAATCTAATAGCCGGCGAGACTTTGTTTCTTTTGAAGGAATATACTGAGGCGGAATCGCACTTGATTGAGGCCCTATCCCTGATTGGCCAACCAGCACTTCACAAAATCACCCCCGGCAGTGGAACGGTAATATATCAAACTCTCCGCGGTCAGGTCCTGTTCGAGCTTGGCAGATCTACCGAAGCGCTGGAAGGATGGCAGATTGCGCTCGATGCGGTGAGCAAACCCAACGGAGACACAGGCATGACGCTTCCCGATCACAGCCCTTACGTCGCAGCAGTTCGCGAAGGGCGCGCCTGGGCACTTCTACAGAGCGATGATCCCGATGCTGCAACGGAAGCGCTCCGCATTCACGAAACACATCTCGAAATGACGAGAAGGCTTTTCGAGTTCGCAAGCGAACGACAACGCCTCGCCTACCTCCAGTCTTCGGATCCGTTTTCGCTTCTGATTGCAACGAACGAAATTGAAATCCTCGCTGAAGCTGTGATCAAACTGAAAGGGGCCGTTCTCGACTCCGTCCTCGAGGACAGAAGAGCCGCGCAAACAAACACGACACCGGAACACCTTGAAACCCGGCGACAGGCGAAGTTCGCTCAAAACCTGGTCCTCAACGCATCGTGGCATGGAGCCGGGAACCTTCCCGAAAAGCAGGCAAATCTAAAGGCTCTTGAAACCGCTCTCGCAAAACATCAGCCCGCCGGAAACACTCAGATTAAGACTCTGAACGCAAATCTGGGAGAAGTCATGAAGGCTCTGGGGCCGGAAGACAAACTTTGTGAATTCATTCGCTATCGGCGACCTCGCGAAGAAGGAGGAACTGAACCCTTCTACGGTGCTCTCGTGATTACCGGAGAAGAAGCCCCGAAGTGGTTTCCCCTTGCGCCGGCAAGCCTGGTCGATCCGCTAATCTTTGAGTTAAAGAATGCCATGTCCGGAGCCGGAGCTGACGACGCGATACTTTCAGAGAAATTAAAAGGACTCTATACCGCTTTAATTTCTCCAATGGAGGAAAAGATTTCGGGAGGGAGCCGGCTCATCATCGCCCCCGACGGCCCCCTTTCCTGCCTCTCCTTTGCTGTGCTTCTCGATGCGAACGATAAGTTCCTCTCAGAAAAATGGGAACTCTATTATGTCTCAACAGCGAGAGATTTGTTAAAGCCCGGCAGCCCTCCTCCGGCACAGCTCTCGGTCCTGATGTTTGCTGACCCCGACTTTTCCATGGCCATCAAGCCCGGCTCTTCGACAGGGGTAATCCGGGGAACGAGCATCCCCTTCAGCCTCGATATTTCTGCGCTTCCTCCACTTCCGGGCACCCGGGACGAAATGGACTCGATTGCTTCCATCGCCGCGGAACATGATTGGACCTTCTCCTCCTTTTCCGGACAGCAAGCGTCAGAGGAATCGCTGAGAGAAATGAAGACCTCCGCCGACATTCTTCACTTCGCGACCCACGGCCTTTTTCTTGAAAAAGACGACGCGGTAGCAGCAACAAGCGATCAGTCCATCAGCTCGAGACAAGAGCAGGGCCGCGTCGATGACCCCTTAAAACGATCCATGCTTACCCTGGCCGGGGCGGACAGCACCCTGCAGAGTTGGAGGAACAAACAGGCCCCTGCCCCATCCAATGACGGTATCCTCAGTGCAGCGGAAGTATCCACTCTCGATCTAAACGGCACCTGGATGGCCATCCTGTCCGCCTGCGACACGGCTGCGGGAGACCAATTCGACGGTGAGGGAGTGATGGGACTCCGTCGCGGATTTTTCCTTGCCGGCGTCGATCACCTCCTGATGACCTTTTGGCCCATCGCAGACGAAGAGACCGTCGCAATTATTTCAGAATTCTACGATGATCTGGCGGAGTCCCGTCACCCGGGCCAGTCAATCGCGAAGGTCCAAAGGGAAGCCCTCGTCAAACTCAGAGATGAGCGTTCCCTGCAGGAAGCCGTATTCCTTGCCGGGCCTTTTGCTGTAAGCGTTTCGGGTAAGATCCCTTCTACCCACTGATTCAAATTTGTCGAAAAACGGCATTCGACTATTGGAGGAAACCGCCCGAGTGACTTTTTTCGGCGCAAGAGCGTCTACTATTTAACGCAAATAAACTGTTGAGTTTGTCTGCACTTATCGTCCATATTCGACGTAGAGGCGTATTGTCTCTGAAATTAAAACCAAAAATCAAAACATGAAAAAAATCATCGCTCTCATCGCAGCTGTTGCTTTCCTCGCAGGTTCCGCCTACGCAGGTTGCGGCAAAAAAGTTACTGACGAAGGAACTCTCAAGTCCTACAACGCAGAATCCAAAGAAATCGTTGTCGATCTCGGAGACGGCAAAGAAGCAAAACTCACTCTCACCGCAGACACTAAATACAAAGGTGCTGACGGCAAAGAAGCCAAAGTTGCTGACCTCGTTGACTCCAAAGTCAAAGTGACTAGCGAGCACAAAAAAGTCGACTCCGTCGAAGCTGCTAAAAAAGCTGCTAAAAAAGCTGCCTAAGGTTTAATACCTTATTTTTCCAAAGAGCCCGTTCGATTTACGTCGATCGGGCTTTTTTTGTGTTTACACTTTAAGTCTAAATGCGGCAGCTTTTCTGATCCTGATTATGAACAAATTCCTTTCTCTCCTTTTCATCTTCCTGCTGGCTCTTTCGGTCAACGCCCGGGCAGACCATCACCAGACCGCGATCTTCAACGGTAAGGACCTGAGAGGCTGGAAGGTGCCGGAAAACAACATCTGGTATCTGGTTGAAGATGGGATCATGAAAATTCGGAGCGGTCCGGAAAAGAAAGGTTCGATTCTCTGGACAGAGAAGGAGTTTGAAAACTTCGTCGTTGAGCTCGATTTTCGTTTTGGTGAAGGCATCGTCGACTCCGGAGTTCACATCCGGAACATGGATCAAATTCAGATCGGTATCAGCGGATCTCTCAAGCGCGACATGACCGCCTCCCCTTATATTCCCAAAAAGGGATATCCCGTGGAAGCCGAGGGCGTCAAAGAATTGCTGAAAGCAAAGGACTGGAACCACATGAAGATTGAGGCAAAAGGAATGACATACACTTGTTGGCTCAACGGTCAGAAAGTCATGACTTACACCTCCGAGTCCGGACAGAAGAAGGGCCCCATCGGACTTCAGCTCCACGGCAGCCGCGACATGGGAATCGACTATCGGAATATCAAGCTCGAAGAGCTGAAGCCCTGATATCTCCGCTCGATGAAAAACGAAGTGGTGATCCAAAGCGCGGTCTTCAGCCCAAAGGTAAAAACCTACTGGGCCCTGGCATCGAGCATGGGACTGTTCTTCAGCATCATCGGCATTCCCTTTCTCATTATCTGGATTCCGGCAGCGATCCTTTTATCGGGACGCTACCTGGCCAGTCTCGACGCTGTGCTGACAGCGAAAACGCTAAAGGTAAAAAAGGGAATCCTGAACCGTGTTGAAAAAACAGTTCCCTTGGAAAAAATCACCGACATGGGAATGGTTCAAGGGCCTCTAATGCGGGCACTTGGAATCTCCATGCTGACCGTTGAAACCGCCGGAGGTTCTGCTGGAGCTCTCGTGAATCTGCTCGGAGTGGAGAACCCTGAGCGCTTTCGCGACGCGGTACTTCAGCAAAAGGAATTACTGATCGAAAAGGCAAGCAAAGGCGAAGAGGGATTCTCATCATCTGCCTTGCCCTCGAGTTCTTCACCGGAATCAACCGCCGTCCTTTCCGAAATTCTGGAAACCTTGAAGCGAATCGAAAACAAATTGCCCGGGGAATAGGCTATCCAGCCCATCCAAAACGCCACGGTCAATGATGGATCTCCATGAGATCTAAGTTTCGGATTGCATTCATCAACTGACTCGCTATTTACAAGGGGATTACCCTTCTATCTCGAACTCATATGAAGTCAGATTTCCTCTCGGTCGCATTGGCGTTCGCTGCCTTTGCTGGCTCGAGCGTAACGATCCAATCGAATGCTCAGGAGATTGTTGACCAGGTAGAAACCGAATCAGTTCCTTCAAATGACGAAACGGACATCGGCATCCTCGAAACCACGCTTGTAGAATCAACACCGGATAAGCCCACAAGACTTTCTCCCGTAGTTCGACAGTCCTTCAGTGGCCCGATTCTCGATGACCGAATTTCTTCAGCCCTGCCCGGGGAGATCGTCTCCACGCCGCTTCGTGTCGCGGAATCCAATTTTGCGGTGCCCTACGTGGTCGATACTTTAAGCGCCACAAGCTTGAGGGAACGATCGGTTCGATCTTTACCCGAAGCGTTCGAACAAACGCCGGGAGTTATGGTTCAGAAAACAGCGCACGGTCAAGGTTCCCCTGTTGTTCGCGGGTTCACGGGTTACCACAATTTATTTCTGATTGATGGAGTGCGGCTGAACAACTCGACTTTCCGATCTGGACCAAATCAATATTGGAATACGGTAGACACCCACGGGCTCAATGGAATCGAACTCGTAAAGTCACAGGGCTCTGTACTTTATGGCAGCGATGCGGTGGGCGGAACTGTCCAGGCGCTCACAAAACGCCCGGTCTATTCGGAAACCGGTCAATTTACCGGGGGGCGCAGCTACACTCGATTATCTTCGGGTGAGGACAGCTTTATTCAGAGGAATGAGTATACGGTGAGTGAAGCGGGCAAATACGGATTCATTCTCGGTGGAACTTACAAGGATTTCGGGAATATCCGCGCAGCTGATTACGGTCAACTCCCCAGGACCGGCTATGGGGAATGGGACATTGACGCCAAGCTGGAATTATTTCTCGACGAAGACACCCGGCTCACCTTTTTCCACCAGCAAGTCCACATTGATGATGCCTGGCGCGTTCACAAAACTCAGTTTTCAAAAAGCTTTGCCGGAACAACTGTCGGAGACGAGCGGGCCCGGATCATCGATCAGAGCCGGGTCCTCACCTATGTTCAGTTGGAGGGAGCCTCGGACTCTCGTTTTTTTGACCATTACCTCCTCAGCGTCTCGCACCAGCAACAGGATGAGGAGCGATTTCGAAAGCGTGCCGATGGGAGGTTCGAGAATCAGGGCAGTACCATTGACAGCTACGGGGCCTTTGCTCAGTTCGACAAGTTCCTCGGCAATACCGACCTGTCCTACGGCTTAAGCTATTATTTCGACGATGTTGATTCTTTTCGGAATGACTTCAGCGCGGACGGCACTTTTAATAGAGCCCGAATTCAAGGTCCCGTCGGTGATGATTCCAATTACCATCTCTTCGGAACCTTTGTAAACACTTCCACGCCCTTAGGAGAACGGCTCAATATCAATCTTGGGGGGAGGTTCACTAATGCGGAGGCCAGTATCGGTGAAGTGCAGGATCCAGCGACAGGGAATCAGGTTTCGATCAGCAATGATTGGCAAAACTTTGTGGGAAGCGGACGAATTTCCTATCGGCTCGACGAAGCCGATCAGTTCCGACTTTTCGGAGGCGCTTCTCAGTCTTTCCGGGCACCGAATTTGTCGGACCTATCCCGACTGGATACAAACCGAAGCAACGAGATTGAAACGCCGGCTCCGAATCTCGAACCTGAACATTTTCTCACCTACGAGATCGGAATCAAAGCGGGAACAGAAAAGCTCACCGGTAGTCTTTCCTATTTTTACACCGATGTGAAGGACTTGATCCTCCGTACTCCGACCGGCCGTATTCTTGATGGCCTCAACGAAGTCACCAAACTGAATTCGGGCGACGGACATGTTCAAGGTGTCGAAATTTCAGGCCGCTATCAACTCTGCGATCAGTGGACCGTCTTTGGTGGCGCCGCCTATCAGGACAGTCATGTTTCCACCTTTCCGACATCAGCACCTGTGTTGCGGGAAGAAGTATTGAGCCGTCTGATGCCTTTGAATGGGCACGGTGGAATCCGATGGGAAAATCATAGCGAAACTTTTTGGGTCGAGGGTCTTGTGACAGCCTTCAGTGACGCCGATCGCCTCAGCACTCGGGACCTTCGTGATGATCAACGAATCCCTCCTGGAGGAACTCCCGGCTACTGGCTGGGGACTGTTCGTGCCGGCTGCGAAATTTCCGAAGGATTACGAATCACAGGGGCTGTAGAAAATATATTTGATGAAGCCTACCGAACTCACGGATCCGGGCAAAATGAGCCCGGCATAAACTTTGTCTTTGGAGCTGAATTGGAGTTCTGAATTTTGCTGCTCGCTTGCGATCAGGGAGCAGGCTCAGCGAATTGAGCATCAATAAACTCGAAGCTCTCCATTCTCACTGGCTCCGGAAAGTCATGCTCTGAATCCGGATAGGCGATCCGCAGGTTTCGCGGGACTTCGTAAAGATCGTAGATTTTCCGAATTTTTGGAGCTGCTTTTTCCACACCGCGCCAGTCGAAGTTGGAATCGCGGAGCGGAGAATTCGAAAAGAACGCTCTCGGCGCGATCGCTGCGACCAACTCGTAGAAGTCGAAGGGCACTTTGTCAGGGTTGAGCTCATATTTATCGCGGAGAGCCGGCATGTAGCGATCGCTGGTCCAACCGGTGATATTTCCCTCTTTGTAATCGTGAAAAGGCGTCCAGCCGCAACTGCTGACCACCGCTTTGACGCGTTCATCAACTACCCCTAGAAAAATGGCATTGTGGCCACCCAGTGAATGCCCGATCGCCGCGATCTTTTCTCCATCGACATCGTCCCGACTGAGCAACAGATCCACGCAGCGCACGTGATTCCAAATCGCCTTGGCCGTTCCGGATTCCCATTTATCGGCAGCAAAATCGTAATCTGACAATTCACCGAAACTCACGTAGTCCGGTGCAATCACGACATTCCCGCGTTCAGCCAGCTCGCGTGCATAGCCTCGATTGGGGCGCTCACTTTGCCCATCAACGACGCCTTTGCCAATTTTGTGAGTGGGATGAAGCGCGACGATTCCCGGCATCTTTGCAGGCGGCTCGCCTCCTTTCGGAACATACAAATAACAAGGCAATCGATCCCCCTCCTCAGAAACGATCGTGATGGTGGAGCGCGTATATTTTTTCGTCTCAACCTTCTCCGTCACCTGCACATCCAGATCGGGAAGATCTTTCCGCGACGGCATTTTACCAATGACCCTTTCGAAACCTTTCATGATGGCCGCCCGCCGGATCTCCCAATCTTCTTTCGTCTCGATTGGAAGAGTTTCGACACCGTCCGGATACCAATCCAGTCGTTGATGAATCCCGTCCTCTCCCTGCGCCAATGAGAGGCTCAGTAGAACAGCAGGCATTGTGAGCAGCAAAATCTTCATCGAACTATCATCAACCGAATGCACCGACTCTGGCAATCGCGAATGCGTGACATCGCTTCCGCCTTTGCGTCCTGTTCATCGTATCGATATGCCTCCACTATTCCTGATATGGCAGCAGCAACGAAAGAAAAACTCCGCTTTGCCGGAATCGGGGTTCGCAACATGGGATGGAAGGATGTCTCCACGATCGGTTCCCATCCTCAGGTGGAAATGGTCGCCTTCTGCGACATCGACACCCGGCACTTTGACTATGCGGAAAAGAAATGGCCCGGTCGGCCAAAATTTTCCAACTTTCGGGAAATGTTCGATAAGCTGGATGGCAAGATCGATGCGGTGAATGTCACCGTTCCTGACCATTCCCATGCCGTCATCGCTCAAGAGGCCCTGAAGCGTGGACTCCACGTATACTGCCAGAAGCCTCTCACTCACACCGTCTGGGAAGCAAGACAACTGGCTAAGCTCGCCGCCAAACACGGCAACGTCACCCGAATGGGGAATCAGATTCACTCCGAACCACAATATCGGAACAGCAAGCTCATCGTCCAGCAGGACAAGAAGATCGGGAAAATCAAAGAAGTTCACACCTGGATTTCTGCAGCCGGTCACGGTCGGGCCGGACTGCTCAATCCTCCGCCCAAACCGGAATCCGCCCCCGACGAAGTGAGTTGGGATCAATGGATCGGGCCTGCGCCCTTCCGTGAGTTCGCCGGACAAAAGATTTACCATCCTTTCTCCTGGCGGGACTGGCAGGACTTCGGGTCCGGATCCATCGGCGACAACGGCTGTCATTTGCTCGATCCGCTCTACACGACTCTCGATCTCACAAATCCGATCAGCATCACCAATGAGCACAGCGGGATGAATGATGAGATCTGGCCAGCTCAATCGACGATCACCTACGTTTATCCCGGAACCGAATTCACAGAGTCCGACACCTTGAAAGTCACCTGGTATGACGGTGGTCGCCGCCCCCGCATAAAAGTTCCCGGCATTCCCAATGTTGCTGAGTTGGAGCAACCGGCTTCCTTATTGGTCGGAACCGAAGGCTCGCTGCTCATTCCTCACTGGGGTACACCGAAGCTCTTTCCCGAAGCCGACTTCTCCGATTACAAGTTGCCCGACGCCGGCCCTGCGCATCACTGGCACGACTGGGTCGACGCCTGCCTCGCGGGGAATCCTGACATCTCCGATAACTTTGCCTACGCCGGCCCCCTCACCGAAGCCGTCCAGCTCGGCAATGTCGCAACCCGCTTCCCGGGCCAAACTCTGGAATGGGATGCTGAAAATTTAAAAATCACCAACCTTCCCGAAGCCAATTCTTTTCTTACCAAAACCTACCGCAAAGGCTGGGAGGTCCACGAAGCATGAAACCTATTCTCTTTTTCCTCGCATTCTCCTTCGCTTTCTTGACCGGAGCTCAGGCTGAGTTCAAATACGAATGGAAAGCTGGCGCAGCCGGCACGGTCATCACGCCGGACCAGCCCATTTTTATGGCTGGCTACGGAAGTCGAAATTCTCCTTCCGAGGGAACCGAATCGGATCTCTTCGCAAAAGCCCTCTTCCTCGATGCAGCGGACGGAGGCAGAGGTTTAATGATCACCCTGGATGTCGTAGGAATCGATAAAGCCTTTGCCGACGATCTTTGCGCCCGAATCGAGAAGGAGCATTCGATTCGCCGGAATGAGATCGCCATTTGCACCTCCCACACCCACAGTGGCCCGGTTATCGGGAAGAACCTTGGCCCCCTTCACTATTGGACTTTAGATAAAAACCAGCAGCAAGTCATTGATGCTTATGAAGAAACCCTGAAGGTCAAGATAGTCGCGACCGTCAAGAAGGCGATTTCCAGTGCGGTTCCGGCGCGGATTCAATCCGGCAATGGAAAATCCACTTTCGCAGTCAACCGTCGCACCAATAAACCCTATTCCGAGGTTCCGGACAAACGCGCCCGCGGTAAACTGGTCGGCCCTGTCGATCACGATGTCCCCGTCCTCACCGCCCGGGACAAAAACGACAAGCTGATCTCCATCCTCTTTGGTTACGCTTGCCACGCCACCGTCCTCGGTCTCAATTTCTTCAACGGCGACTATCCCGGTTATGCCCAGGCGGAACTGGAGAACTTGAATCCCGGAGCTACCGCTCTGTTCTGGGCCGGATGCGGAGGCGACCAGAATCCACTCCCACGGAGTGAAGTCGCCCTCGCCAAAGAATACGGAGCCGAGCTCGCGGAAGCTGTCACAGAAGTCATTACCGCACCGATGACAGAATTGTCGCCCTCATTGAAAACCGAATTCAAAACGATCGAAGCTCCCCTTGCCGCTGTCCCAACGAAGGAGCAGATCCTGACGAATTCAAAATCGACGAACAAATATGAGGTCGCCCGCGCCGGATATCTCCTGCGTAAAATGGAGAAACAGGGCGGCCTGAAAGGGAGTTACCCCTACCCCGTCGGTCACTGGAAAATTGGAGGGCTCTACAAGGGCCAGCATATCGATTTCATCTTTCTCGGCGGCGAAGTCGTGGTCGACTACGCTCTGCGGCTGAAAAAGGAAGGTAGCGGCTCCAACACCTGGGTCGCCGGATATGCCAACGATGTCATGGCTTACATCCCCTCACTCCGCGTCCTGAAAGAAGGCGGCTACGAAGGCGGAGGGTCAAACGTCTATTACGGGCTCCCCTCTCTTTGGGCGGAGTCGATTGAGGAAGACATCATCAAAGCCGCGAAGTGATTGAGACGATTCAAGGGGGTTAACTGTTCGATCCAACCCTCTGCCCTCCGAATGAGCTGCTGCTTCAAGTTTTCTGTAATTTCTTTAAGTCCAATGCGACTATATCCCCATGAGCAATGAAGCTGTAAAATCAATCGCCCTCGATCTTTCCTCAGACGTTCCCCGCAGCCCTCGAAAAGTGCTGGGTGGCTACGTGGTCGCTGCACGGACTCTGGATAAGTGCCGGGCCGAAGTAGCCGGGACCCTCGGTGAATACCATTTCGACTGCCCTCTGGACAATCTGTTCTTCGAGTTCACCGGGATCACTGCAGACCAGTTTCGGGACCAGGTGGCAAGCGGAGCTTCCGATGAGGAAATGGCTGCGTGGATACAGGAAAATTCGAAACAATCAAGCAATCAGGAGATCGTAAAATGGAACAATGAACTCCGCTACAAACGCATCAGCGAAATGCCGATTGAACTCCAGGAATTCCTCGAAGGATACATTCCGGAGTTTCTTCCCGAAGACAAAATCGTCTATTACTGGTTCGATGTTTACGATATCGAAGAAGGACGTATTTAAGAAATCCGAAGAAGTTCTTGTGACGATCGGTTGACAAGTAATTATTTCGCGGTTAAGTGCGCCCTTCCTAATCACTTTTTTGACCCATGGCTGTCCCAAAACGTAGAACTTCCAAAATGAAAAAGCGCCTTCGTCGCAGCGGTAATCGCTGGCGTCCGGCCAAGCTGAACGTTTGCCCGGAATGTGGCAGTGCAGCACCTTCTCACATTGCATGTCCCAGTTGCGGATATTACAAGGGCCGTCAGGTCATCACGGTGGACGAGCTTTAAGGTTTTCGATCCTGCTTAAAACCCGATTTTTTTTGCAAAGTCACCCTTATCGGGGTGACTTTGTTTGTTTTCAGGGTTGCAACTTTTCGCCTCTTGTTCCTAGATAGCGGCTGACTTACCGCGATGAAAATAGCTCTGGATGCCATGGGTGGCGATCATGCCCCCGCTGCTGCTGTCGAAGGTGCCGTAATGGCACTGGAAGAATTCGGCAGCGATATCAACAGGCTTTACCTCGTTGGTGACGAGAGAGAAATCCGGGACGAGCTGGATCGCATTCACTATGCGGATGCCAAAATTGAAATCGTTCATGCTTCCCAAGTAGTCGGAATGGAGGAATCGGCGGTTAAATCCCTTCGCTCCAAAAAGGACTCTTCAATCAGTGTCGCGATGGACCTGGTTAAGAACTGTCTCTTATACACATCTCCGAGCC
>OJCB01000524.1_pt1 | contig 14218 bp, 12 predicted proteins | sample 1591501 | NCBI WGS metagenome assembly OJCB01 (sample SAMN05416813, study PRJEB24817) | seawater metagenome | isolation source: Sea water | place: Canada:Atlantic | collected 2013-07 | reverse complement strand
AGATCAGCCTCGGTCTCGTGGGCTCGGAGATGTGTATAAGAGACAGGTATAGGCCTCAAACCTAAGTAGATCTCCGTCAACGTGAACCAGTTGATACAATTGCGTGTTGGACGCGCCACGCTGCATCCAATCATCCATGCCTACATCATACATTTTTGGGCCACTTACACTCACGACATAAATCGGGCCATCTACCGTAGCCCTTTTTCCTTTACCGATTGGCAGATTCGTACCTCGACCATAAGCATGATCGTGTCCAGTCAGCACCAAATCAACTTTGTATTCCTCTAGCAGGGATTGAATTCCATTTCGCAATTCATCATTATCGCGACCATTCTTGGTAGAATAAATGGGATAGTGCGTGGTTAAAATCGTCCATTTATTGTCATTGTTTTTCAGGACCTCTCTTAGCCAGTTTACCTGTATGGTACTGTCCTTGGGAGAGCGATAAAATGCAGGTGCATCAAAAGAGATCAATCTGGTATCTTGATAATCGATAAAGTAGACCGTTTCTGCGAATCCTTCGGGTCCATTTTCTGGTAAGGTGAAAGTAGGTTTCCAATGTTTCGACAAGCTGTAATTGCCCTCTTCATCCCTACCGTATTCGTGATTACCTGGAGTAGCTATACTTGGCATCATTCGATAAATCCAGCCACCAGCATAATACCATTCGCCCCATTCATGGTCCCGATTTCTTCGGTTCACTAAATCCCCAGCGTGGAGCATAAAATTAGCTTTCGGCATTTCCTGGTATGCGCCACGAATCGTTCGGGACCACATCGATTTCAGGTCATTTTGAGCATCGCCAAAATAAATGAATGACAAGGGAGCCTCGCCGGCAGCGGCAGTTTTAAACTGCGCCCATTCACTCCAATGGCTAGTGCTATCACCCACTCGGTAGGCATAAAGGGTTTCTGGCTCCAGCTCACCTAGTACAGCAGAAAAGTAGTTGGCTCCGTTTCTATCGCTCAAATAAGATGTTTTCTTTGCGGTTGCCACTTGAGCATTTTCGAGCAAATCGGGTGAGGGACTAGCCTTTGTATATTGTACATACCCCTCATTCACATACACGGCCGTCCGCCAAGTGACCGCCATGCTAGTTGCAGGTGATTCGGTAAGATTCAGCATAATTCGGTCAGGCACTGGCGATGGAGGATAATAATCTTGATCCTGACTGTTAAGAAGACTGACACAAAGCAAAACCGAGAGGAGAGTATTCATACATTTTATCATGGCGCTGGTGTAGGTGTTATTGTACAATATATTTATGCTTCCCTTCCATTATTAAACCCGAGAAGTCGAACATCTATTGACTAAAAACAGGTTTCCGTTCCAATGTAACATTCAGCGGGGAGAATCCCGCTCAATCTTTGATCTTTCTGTTTTGAGTCACAGCTTTTACCTTTTTGAACGACATGCCCTAAACGATCTTTGCCTCCCCTACTACTATATCAAGTAGTTCCTGCATATACCTTAGCACTGATTTGGCGGTAGGGCTCCCTATTTTTCTCGTCCGTCAACCGTATCCGTACACCATTGTCCGCTAAAAAGTAGCTTTTCCATCTGTTCTGATTTATCCTTGCACTGAAGTTGTTTAAGAATGATTTTTTGAGGCGAAATTTGAAGGAATAAGGTTCTGGGAACTGGTTTTTATTGCAGCATAGCAGCGCTATCCCGATGACTATCGGGAAAATAAAAAGCTGTTTTCAGGTTCTTGTTCTCTCGAATTGCAGCCAATCAATCATTTTTAAACAACTTCGTTATATCAGAATGGGAAAAAATGGTACTTGAACAAAAAAAACGATATAATTTGAAATAAAGACCGGCAAAAGCAATGTATATCTGCCAAGTCTCCTAAGCGTCGACTTGCAGCTGTGCGAAGCATTAGTGATCATAATAGAACAGCATAGAAACAGCCTTGTAAAAGCCTTTACAATGTTTTACATTTTGTTTACAATTGAGCGCTCACATTCTTAAAACTACCAGTAGTTTTGAAATGATGATTAGTCATCACGCTGCTTTGTACCAAAAGTTGGCGGTGATCTATTAAACAATCAAACCGTAAATTGAATGCTTAAAAATCTAATGTTTCTGGTTGTTTTTCTGGTTCCTACAGCGCTAGATGCCCAAGAAAAACCGAATAGTGTTGAGCAATTTGTCGAAGACATAGACAAAAAAATACCGCAAATACTCGAGGACTTTTCCATTCCTGGGGCGGCCCTTGCTATCATAGAAAACGGTAAAATTGTTTTACAAAAGGGCTATGGTTTTGCCGATATTGAAAAAGGAGTGAAAGTTGACCTGCAAACCGGCTTTAATGTTGGATCCATCTCGAAACCGGTGGCTGCTTGGGGGGTAATGAAATTGGTGCATGAAGGAAAGATCGACCTAGACAGCCCGGTCGAAAAATATTTGACCAGATGGCATTTACCAGCATCGGAGTTTGATTCAGATGAAGTTACGATCCGAAGACTATTGAGTCACACGGCAGGCTTATCCTTACCCAGCGTATCCGCCGGGCTTTCCTATGACAATCTACCGACCATTGAAGCATGGTTGAGTGGTAAAAACGATGGACTGGGACCAGTTGAAATTATCCGGGAACCTGGAACCCAATGGGAGTATTCGGGCGGAGGCTTCGGACTTCTTCAATTAATCATTGAAGAAGTGAGCGGGCAAAAATTTGAAGATTTCATGCAATCTCATATTATTGACCCACTCGGCATGACCAATAGCAGCTTCAAAATTGATGAAGAAATCTTAGCCCAATCTGCGACTCCTTACGATAGATTCGGTAAACCGACTGACTTTGAACTATTCACAGTTCAAGCCGCGGCAGGATTTCAAACCACTCTGGAGGACTTTATACGCTTTGCATTTGCCAGTCTCCCTCAGCACAAAGACCATCAAAAATATAACTCGGTGCTACCCGTTGAAACCGTTCGACAAATGATGGAGCCGGCACCTAATTCAACAATAGGAGGTTGGAAATATGGATTGGGATATCAATCTGTTCACATGAATGATTCACGTGTATTTATTGGTCATAGTGGCTCTAATATCGGTTGGGAGGCCAGTTTCAGAATTGATGCCGCGACCCAAACTGGCTTCATCATACTAACCAACGGAGGCGCTGGAGGCAACCTATGCAATCCCATGTTTTGCGCATTGATGAACTGGACATCCACCGAATCAAGCGTGAACGACTGCTGGCCAATGCCATCGATCGCCAATAAATTGTACCAGATCATTGATGAAAAAGGCATGGAGGATATCGCCACGGCCTACGCCACCCTAAAGCAAGAGCAAGCTGATGATTACGATTTCTCGGAAAGCCAATTGAACGAACTGGGCTACCACTACTTGGCTAAAAAGGAATACGAAAATGCGGTCACCATTTTCAAATTGAATATTGACGCATTTCCTTATGCCTATAATGCATACGATAGTTACGCGGAGGCTCTTCTAGCAAATGGAGACAGGGAGGAAGCCGTTGAAAACTACAAGCATTCCATCCAGTTGAATCCGGAAAACGATAATGGTATTAAGGTGCTGAAGCGTTTAGGTGAATCCACAGCCGATATCCATTTTAAAGTTCCCATTGATCATCTGAAATTATTGGCGGGCGAATACATATCGACTTCTGGTACCGATAAGAAAATTCTATATGCAGTAAAGAACGGGGAATTGCTGCGGACCTATAAGGATCGGGACAACACCATTAAACTTGTTCCAATTTCCAACAATGAGTTCGTTTACCTTGGTAGAGGATTATACGTTGTGTTCGACACCAGAGACCCTAATGCTATCATCCTGAAGGCTCCTAATGAAGGCGAATTCAAAAAGGTAAATTGATGATGGATAGAAGGATGAAATGTAGAATTATAGTTGGGCTTTTAATGGGGCTTATTATTTACTCCTGCGCTCAGCGAACAACGAAAGATGTACTACAGCTTGAGAAAGGTGAGAACCAACAACTGGAGGCGAAAAGTAGACTTCTGATTGACCATGGCGGTTACAGGGGATCAGGATACACAGACTCGCTGGGAACTAATTACAATCTTAGAGTTAATCCCATTACTATTACTAATGGCAGGACAATTCCAATTCAAGTTCAAATAGCTTTCTCAAAGGAATACGATTATCCAAGTGCTTATGGTGATGAGCAATTCAAAGTATTCCCATTGCCAAAAGAATGGGCAGCAGATCGAACTACAGATAGCCAATTTAAAATCCTATTTGATAAATTGCCGAACTTCATCGATAAGCCCTCATTAAATGAAACCGTTGAACCCGGAGAAAAACTTGTTCTTGCGATTGGAACACTATATCCAAAGCCAGGGGAAACTTGGAGTGTCGTTCCAAATGAATTATTCGCGCATAGCAATGGAGGTGTTTTTCCGACCTGTGATTGGAATATGAAAGAAGATCCATCATCAAATCCTGAGGTAGCACTAGGGCTTAAACTTAACTTTGTTGGGGGCTGCACTATCATTCCTTGCGGTCAAATTTCTTATCCCGAAAGTTAGATTGAAAAAAATACGACTACATACACGAAATGTTAGCGGGCATCAATTAATAAAGCTAATCCATAGAAAGCTCTCTTAGTGCTGCGGCCCAATGAAAGCTTAGGCTTGGTACTGTCGTTTTTACCGAGACCTCTTGGTCTTCCAGGCAAGTCGAAATCTCATCCTGTCTCGATCACTTACCCTAACATTTTGCATTTCCTGTGATTATCGATAACTTGCTAGGCGGGTGAATCGGACTGTCATTAAGCAAGGTGGAAGCCTTTAGAAGGAGAGGAGTGATAAAGAACACCCGCTAACAAAGGTGATAGCGATCATTTGCCCTAAGCGGGCACCCGTCGTATGGCCTAGGCGTTGTGAGCAAATAAGAAAAATTAACCCTAGGTAGAACCAAATTGAAAGGAATAAGACATGCTAAAAATGAATGAAATAACTCAGTAAATAACAATCTAACTTATGTGGACAATCGACACATTATGGTTTGAGGTAGCTATTGTCAGTCTATTGTTTGCAATTGGAAATATAATCTTGGGGCATTTTGCATGCACGAAACCTTAGGGGCAACGGTAAAAAACGAAAAAATGGAAGAATACAAATTCAAAGGAATACCAACCTTTCGAATTACGGATTATGAAAAAGCAATCGCATTTTATGTTGGCTTGCTTGGATTTAACATTGATTGGGAGCATAGATTTGGTGAAACGGAACCCGTCTATATGCAAATATCCAAAAACGGATTAGTACTTCATCTTTCTGAGAACATAAGATTTCAAACTGGTGTTATCGTTTTTGTTGAGACAAAGGGGATAGAAAACTTCCGGAAAAACATCTTGAATACTAAAAACGAGAATTTAATTCCAGGTATTTTAACAACTAATTGGAACACTAAACAATTGGAAATTGAAGACCCTTTCGGAAACCTTTTGAGATTTAACGAAAATAGAAGTGAATAACCAAAAAAAAATAATACATAGCACTATATATAGTAAATAGGGCGTACGGTGCTTTACAAGCCCTTGGAGCATGTGGAAGATTAGCTGTTACCGTATTTTAAATCGAAAAGAATGGAAATTTACAGAGAAAAGATAAAAGTGAACGAGGCCAAATTACTTAAGCTAAGTGAGGTGTTAAAACGTATCTCATATCTTAGGTTATTTATTTTTGTCATTTCGGGTATCATTCTTATATACTTGATTAGCAACAAATTATTTAATCCTTTTTTTATTGCTCTTATTATTTCAATAATATGTTTTGCTGTAGTTATTACGCATTATAATAAAATAGCTTACTTGCTAAAACAGGCGTCATTTTTGAAAAGCATAAATGAATCCGAAATTCTAAGAGAAGAATGTAAGCTGGATGGATTTGATACCGGAGATAAGTTTGTTAATCCCAATCACCCATACACATCTGATTTAGATATTTTCGGACAGCATTCCATTTATCAATTAGTGAATAGAACAACTACGGAGTCAGGTACGATACGCTTATCAGAATGGCTATCTGAACCCGCCCCTAATGCTGAAATACAGGACCGGCAAGAAGCCATAAAAGAATTATCTCCAAAATTGGATTGGAGGCAAGATTTTCAGGCGTCAGGCATGCACTTTCAAAGCAAAAAAAGTGATTACCACAAATTGTTAGATTGGGTAGAAGCACCGGTGGTTTTATCCAAACATCGACGAATATATATAGCAGTGGCAATCATCCTTCCGGTTCTGTTTTTGCTTGCCTCTTACTTCTTTTTTATTAGCTTGGAATCACTAAACTGGATTATTTATTTATCTCTCATGGTTTTAGTTTTGCTGATCACCGCTTTAATTTTAAAAAGGGTGGATCCTCTAGCGGAGGATATCGTTGAAACCTCATCTAAGAACCTTAAAACGTTAAGAGCTTATCAGGCACTGATCAAAAAAATTGAAAGTGAAAGTTTCAAGTCAAAAAAATTAAACGAATTACAATCCATATTGATACATGGCGAATATTCAGCATGCAATGAAATTGAGCGCATATGTAGAATATTGGATTTCTCACACCAAAGAAGTGTAAAAGGGCAACCCATTAATGGAAATGCTTATTATTCGCTGTTAAACCAATTCCTACTAATAGATATATACTTGATTCTCGGTACAGAAAAATGGAAATCAAAGAATAAAGCGTTTTTAAAACAATGGTCTAATATAGTAAGTGAGTTTGAAGTAATAAATAGCTTTGCCGGGTTTTGCTATTCAAATCCATCCTATACCTTTCCAGAGATAACAGAAAAAAACAACTACGTCCATTTTGAGTGGCTAGGACATCCCCTAATAAATCCCAATAAACGGGTTTGTAATGATTTTCACTCAGCAGGACAAGGTGATGTGGTCTTGATAACAGGGTCTAATATGGGAGGGAAAAGTACCTTTTTAAGAACGGTAGGTGTTAACATCGTTTTATCATTGGCTGGCGCCCCTTGTTGTGCAAAAAATGGAGAGGTTTCGAACCTGAAATTATATTCGAGTATGAGAACCCAAGATAACTTGCAGGCAGGATTTTCTTCTTTTTATGCAGAATTAGATAGGATAGGAAAAATGCTAAAACTGATAATTGATAACCACAATGTATTTTTTCTTTTAGATGAGATGTTTAAGGGAACAAACTCAGAAGATCGGCATAAAGGAGGTTTTTCATTGATTAATCAAATAAGTAAGCTCCAAACGTCAGGAATTATTGCCACACACGATATTGAACTTGCAAAACTATCGGGAAATAAAGGGTTAGTTACAAATTATAGTTTTAATAGTGAGATTAAAGATCATTCAATGCTTTTCAGCTATAAACTTGATCCAGGTATATGTCATGACTTTAACGCTAGTGAACTTATGAGAAAAAGTGGCATTAAAATTATACCAGTTGGGTCAGATAGTGAAATAGAATAATAGATACGGCACACACAATCGATAGGTCGGCCACGCCGCATATCGGGACCCTTGAACAACATTTGAAAATAAAACAAAAGATGCGACAAGTAATCAAGAAATCTATAATATTATCAGTTCTTCCCTTTCTAATACTATCCTGCTCCCCAGCTCAAGAAGGAACGGATAAAAAGCTGCCATTAAGTGATGCAAGCTACCCGGTTAACACGGTGTCAGAACTGACTCCAGCGCAACAATCCGCTTTTGACGCCCTAAACACTTTACAGACCAGCACGGATCAAATGAACCGGATTTATTCAACATTTGCAAACATTGAACAACCCTGCTACCCAGCAGATACAAGCTTTATGGTTTCTCAATCTGAATTACTAATTGTGATGAGACAATTCATCTCCAATAATTGTACAAAACTAACAGTTGAGGAACAAAATGAACTTGCAGCAGCTTCGGTTTTAGCACAGGAAGAATACCAAATTTTGCATTGTAGCAGCAATCCACTTACTGAGAATTACGAAAATGGGTTGCCTGTATCTGGCACTTGGGTGATGCCGGGCGTTCTTGGTCGACGGGACGTGATTCTTGTATGGTAATGCCTCCCCCGTATAAATAAAGCTTGTACAACGAAACCTAAACGGCATTAAAATGTAGCTTAGCTAAACGTTATGTACTGTTTTTTCAGATAACACACACATGCTTAAACAACTTCAATGAACACAGCAGAAAAAGCATGTCTAGTATGGATTATATTGATGCTTCAGGTGGTTTTTTGTTTTGCTCAAGACTATCAATGGTGGAATGACAAACATAATTGGGATGGAGTTACGCCTTGGCACGACTATATTATTACTTCACCAGCGTTTATGGGGCCTAATGCATTAACGGTACCGACTATCAAGAATGGAACAATACCACAAAACGCGTATTTTAAATTTGGCTTAGATAAGCACATAAGCAAAGGCGATAAAACGGAAAACCTTCATACAGAACTTTATCTTCCCTTATTTAGTCCTAGAGTGGGTTTAAATGTTAAACTGGTACCCATTGAGCATTATAGAATGGATACTTTAACAAGAGATATCAGAAGAGCACGCAACATAAGTGGAGAAGGACTTGTTGTTGGTGACTTTTATATTGGCACTTACATTCAGCTCGTTGAGAATAACGAAAAAATGCCAGACATATCCCTTACGATTAACCTGAAAACAGCATCTGGCTCCAAATTGTCGGATGCTAGGTATACAGATGCTCCTGGTTATTTTTTTGACCTATCATTTGGAAAAACATTTAATTTAAATGAGCAAAAAACGAAATTTATTAAACCTCATGCCATGCTAGGGTTTTACGTTTGGCAGCTTCATGGAAATAGTCAATTTCAGAATGATGCTGTTTTATATGGCCTTGGGGTTGATTTTGTTTTTCCAGCCTTAGAAATTAATAACTCTTTTGGAGGATATTATGGATACCTCGGAAATGGTGATAGACCAATGGTTTATCGACTAATATTCAGAAGTAAATTCGATTCCATGTTAAATTATGAATTAGGATTTCAGCAAGGCGTTAATGATTATAGTTACACGTCATTTAGCTTATCCTGTATCGCTGACTTAACAAAAGTAAAAAAGTACGTAACAAAGAATAAGCGCTATTAAAACGAGAGAACCTCTTTCAAATATAGGGCCTCTTACCAGCAATAAAGCAGAATATAAAATTATGAGGACTACCCATCATTCAGAGTATTTAAAAATAGAATCGATTTTTATTAAGCCAGTAGAGCATGCTTTTGTATCAGAGCGTCAATTAAGAGAACAATGGCTCGGGTTAAATTATTTGTCACAACCAGATTTTGATATTTCGCTAGCGGAGTATGCTGTTTTCGAAGAAAGCATCAGCAACAAGGGCGTAAGAAAGCACCATTTCCCTTTCGATGAGAAGCTTACGCTGGATGCTATCTATTGCCGAGATGCCTCTATTGCTACGGATTTTGGAATGATAATTTGTAATATGGGGAAGTCTGGAAGAATAAATGAACCGGAGAGCCATAAGCAAGCATTTATGGAACTTGATATTCCAATTCTTGGTGAGATCAAAGCTCCAGGAACCGTTGAGGGAGGAGATGTGGCTTGGCTAGATGAAAAATCACTAGCTATTGGACATTCCTATAGAACAAACCCTGAAGGCATCGCACAAATAAAAGAACTACTCGAACCACATGGCGTTGAAATCATCGTAGCAGAATTGCCCCATTATAAAGGGCAGCAGGATGTGTTTCATTTAATGTCCATTTTCAGCCCAGTAGCTGAAGATTTAGCGGTTGTTTATTCGCCTTTAATGCCGATTAAATTTAGGAATGAACTGATTCAGAGGGGGTATAAGTTCGTTGAAGTTCCAGAAGAGGAATTTGAGTCTATGGGCTGTAATGTATTAGCCATTGCGCCCAAGAAATGTATTCTGGTAGATGGAAATCCCAAAACTAAAAACGCGCTGATCAAGGCGGGATGTGAAGTGACCGCTTATAAAGGGACAGAGATAAGCGTAAAAGGCGGCGGCGGCCCCACCTGTTTAACCAGGCCGATGCTTAGGTCGTATTAATCCTATTTAATGGGATATCTGACATTGTGAATGTACTACCTTCCTTGTTCAATTTATGAGTAGCGCGCATGCCTGCCCAGGTATATGCAGCACCTACTATAGAAATAACCTCAACCGTTTGATCATTCAACCTACCATTGGATAAATATAAGGACAGCTATTCTTCTGATACCTATATCTTGGGGGTATTCAATAGACTTTATGCTGATAAGAGGAAGCAACCTATGCTATTCGGAACCTTTCAGCTGGAAAAGTTGATTTGGAAATCATTCCTTTTTCCCTCCAAGAAGTCATTCAGAATGTAAATATTATTTCCCAATTCAAGGCCGAAGAAAAGGGGCTGATCATACAAACTAATATCGTAGAAAGTACGCTTAATACTGTTCAAGGAGATCCTACTAGACTCCATCAAATCATCTTAAATTTAGTGGGCAACGCCATTAAATTTACAGAGAAAGGAGTTGTCACCATTCAACTCAAAACCGAAATTCAGGAAGATGGAAATAAAGCACTGGCACACTTTTGTGTGTCAGATACGGGAGTTGGAATCGGAGAAGATCGACTAGGGAAAATATTTGACTCTTTTGAGCAAGCTTATTCCGATACGACTCGAAAATTCGGAGGAACAGGTTTGGATTTAAGTATTTCCAAAAAACTAGTGGAACTTCAAGGCGGAAAAATTTGGGCAGAAAGCCAAAAAGGAAAAGGCAGTCAGTTTTATTTTACCATCCCTTATGAACTAGCACAAGATGCTGTCGAAGTAGAAGTAACACCTTTGGTTGATGCCCATATAGCAAGTAGGTTAAAAGGCATCAGAATTTTATTGGTGGAAGACAATCAATTTAATGCAGTAGTAGCGCAGGAAGAATTGGAAGATGCAATAGCGGGAGTGGAAGTTGAAGTCGCAGAACATGGCGTCATTGCACTAGAAAAAGTAACGCATAATGATTTTGATATTATTTTGATGGATGTACAAATGCCCGTGATGAATGACTTTATCGGAAAGCCTTTTGATACAGAAGAATTATTGCAAAAAATATATAAACTAAAAATGAAAACGCATGAATAACCCAAGTCCGACCGTGTTTATCGTAGATGATGAACCCTTACTATCGGAAATGCTTTCAGATTATCTAACCCAACAATACGCTGGATTCACTATTAAGTCGTTTCCAACTGGAGAGGCTTGCTTGGAAAGTTTGCACGAAAATCCAGATACCATAGTTTTAGATTACTATTTAAACTCAAGAGAGAAAGACGCAGCAAATGGGATTGATATCTTACAGGAAATCAAAAAGCAAAATAAAGCCTTACCCGTCATTATGTTATCGAGTCAGAAAAGCTATGTAACAGCTTCTCCATCGATCATGTATGGTGCTGTACATTATGTTATTAAAGGACAAGAGGCCTTCGAAGAAATTTATCAACTGATAAAAGCAATTGTATAGATGGTCGATTTACGTTTTTTAGGAAAATTTACAAAAGGCGATTCAAAAAAAATGAAGCGCTATATTTCATTGTATATAGATGTTGCTCCAAAAACTTTTGAGGAAATGCAGCGTAATCTTGAAAATGAAGATTGGGAACAATTACGTATCAATGCACATTCCTTAAAACCACAATCCGATTTTATGGGAATTTCAGCATTAAAAAATACCTTAGTTAAAATAGAAGAAGCTGTAAAAGAGGAAAAATTTGATGACATAAATAAATACTTTACGCTAGCGAAGAGTATATCTATTGATTCTACTAATTCACTTAAAAATATCCTAATAGAACTAAAATAAAAACACCACACAAAAATGGCTATGAAACATGCGCTCAGGATGCTACTATCTATATTTGAAACCTTATCTTCAATTTGTACTAATAAATAATGCTATAAATTATGATGAAGAATATAGATAGGAGACAGTTTGTTCAGACTCTAGGAATGGGCTCCATGGGACTCATGGTATTAAATTCCTGTTCAACCTCAAGCCCTGAGCTTATTTTGCACAATGCAAACATTTATACGTCAAATCCAAAGTTTCCCAAAGCCGAAGCTATTGCCATCAGCAATGGAGAGATTGTGGCAGTTGGGATGAATGGAGATATTCTAAATTTGGCTGGTTCAAAGACCCGTAATTTAGATATTGGGGGTAAAACAATTACACCTGGATTTATTGATGCTCATTCTCACCCTGCTTCCTCAGGATTAAGGCATTTACGCATGGCTGATTGTGACCTGAGATCAATAGAAGCTATCAAGAAGCTAATACATGAGGAGACTAAAAAGAAAGCGCCTGGCGAATGGGTAAGAGGCTTTAAGTATGACGATACCAAAACATCAGAAGGTAGGTATATCAACAGATATGATTTGGATGAGGTATCACCAGATCACCCGGTAATCATAACTCACCGGGGAGGACATACCGCTTATGTTAACTCTAAGGCACTTGAATTAGCTGGAATCAACAAGGACACACCCAATCCGGAAGGCGGGCATATTGTTAGAGAAGATGGAGAGGCAACAGGCTTACTCCAAGAGAAGGCTACAAACCTGATTGGACGCTTGATTACAGATGAGTTTACTGATGCCGATAGACAGGAAGGGGTAAAGCTAATTACTCAAATGATGGCAAAAACAGGTGTTACCTCTGTTACAGATGCCTATGGCAGTATAGATGACTTGAAAGCTTATAGATCGGCATATGGTGCCAATGAGTTGTCGGCAAGAGTTTATTGCATGATGGGCTACTATGCCATTGATGAAATGATCGAGCAAGGAGCTAAAACTGGGGATGGAAATGATTGGATCAGAATTGGAGGGATGAAGCTTACCTGCGATGGGTCAATTTCTGAGCGGACCGCCCGACTATCTCAATCCTATTCAGATAGACCCGACTACTTTGGGATCATAGTGATGGACGAGGATGAGCTGTATTCCTATGCTAGTAAAGCACATGCGGCCAATTGGCAAATTGGGATACACGCAAATGGCGATGTCGGAATAGACAAAGCACTTAAAGTGTATGAACGATTGCAACGAGAAAACCCGAGAACTGATCCCAGGTTCAGACTTGAGCACTGCACAGTGATAAATGAAGATCTTATTAGAAGAATAAAGGCCATAAACGCAATTCCCAATCCATTCTCCACTTATGTGTATTTCCATGGTGAGAAAATGGCCGCATATGGAAAAGAACGACTTGAAAATATGTTTGCTGTGCGTAGCTTTCTGGATGCGGGAATCAACGTTACTCAAACTTCTGATTACCCTCCGGGACCCTTTGAACCAATGATGGCGCTCCAATCTTCGGTGACAAGAACGGATATGAATGGCAATGTTTGGGGTGCAAGCCAGCGAATAACTGTTGCTGAAGCCTTAAAAGTAGGTACGATCAACGGTGCTTATGCCTCCTATGAGGAAAACATCAAGGGATCACTTGAGGTGGGTAAACTCGCTGATCTTGTCGTACTGGAAGAGGACCCTGAGACAGTTGATCCTTCGACAATTATTGACATTAAAATTCAGCGAACGATGGTGAATGGCAAATGGGTGTATGAGTCTTAGTGCATGTTTGGGCAGCACTCTTGGAGCAAAAGATGACATTTTAGGCCCAAATTCACTGGCCTTACCGGACATGCGTTTCCCATTTTATTACCTTTGGGGCCTTATGAATGAATATTTTAGATCGATCATTCTACAGAGAACAGGAGCTTCTGCTTTGTTTGAAAAAGAGATGATACAGGAATTGTGGAGTGGGTACGGGAAAATCATGCGAATTGGATTGGAGAATGCTGCTGTGGAAAGTGTAGTCATAAAGCACGTTCAGTTGCCCAAACAGAAAAATCATCCCCGCGGATGGAACACGGATCTCGGACATCAACGAAAGCTTAAGTCCTACCAAGTAGAAGCTACCTGGTATGATACCTACAGCAAAAGCAGCGCTGCTCGTCTGCCGCAATGCCTAGCCTTGGAAACGCAAAATGATGAGGTACTAATGGTGCTGGAGGATTTGGATCAAGCGGGCTATCCCTTACGCAAGCGAGCTGTCACATGGGAAGAAATAACTGAGTGTTTGGCCTGGTTGGCACAATTTCATGCCAGTTACCTAGGACAAACCCCAGTTGGACTTTGGGAAGTGGGAACCCTGTCTCTTATACACATCTCCGAGCCCACGAGACCGAGGCTGATCTCGT
>OJCB01000522.1_pt1 | contig 14244 bp, 9 predicted proteins | sample 1591501 | NCBI WGS metagenome assembly OJCB01 (sample SAMN05416813, study PRJEB24817) | seawater metagenome | isolation source: Sea water | place: Canada:Atlantic | collected 2013-07 | reverse complement strand
CCGAGATCTACACTCTCCTCTTCGTCGGCAGCGTCAGATGTGTATAAGAGACAGCGCAAACGCCACATCGGATACCACGGGCACGAGTACTTCAGCGTAAACTTCTTCACTGTCGAAGCTGGCATCCATATCAAACGCACTGACAGTCGCAAAACTGGTTCCATTTCTAAATGCGTCGCCAGGGGTCTGCTCACCCGTTTCTTTGCGATATTCGTAGCCGATAGCAAAATCGATTGGACCATCTGGTAATTCAAACAAAGCCGAGGAATCGCCGGATAAGGTTGCCGCAAGTACGCTTTGGGTACGCTCGCGGGTTGTGTAAATCAACGGATCACTAAAGCTGGTTAAATCTAAATTTGGATCAAATATATCAACACTGTTGGCTAAGGCCGCGAAGCGGTTATTACCCGCTCCATCAACGGTATAGGCGTTGTTGTAAAGCGTAGCGGTTTCATCGGTTTTACCGTACTGGCCATAAACATCAAAACGAAGATAGTCGTTAATATCGCCTTTTATACCCATTTGCATTTGAATAGAATCTCGTTCGGCTTTGGTGCGCTGTACACCAAGGCCTAGATTTCTTTCAACGTTGACTTGGGCATTGCCGTCGGCATCGAAGGTTAATCTGTTGCGCATTTCATCGCTTAAAAAAGCGTTGTCAGCCGTTAAGGTGACTTCTTGGTTGACTGAAATAGGGGCTTGGCCGCTTGCGCCTGCGCCCTCAACAGTGACCTGTGAGTACATCACACGACCGTAGGCCGTGGTGTCTTCTGACAAATCAAAATCAAATAACAGCCCGCTAGATAAACGTTTCATGGGTTGCGTTAGATAAAGGTCGGCGGTAGAGCTGGTGGTTTGGCGTTCGTCAACTAGGCCACCTGAGGCATCAATAGCAAAGGCGTTGCCAGAGGCAAGATCGGTATAATAGCCTCCGGTATTGATAATAGAGTTGGCATTTTGCATCGCATAGTCACGTTCACCGGCTAACAACTCTTTACGTTCAGAGTAACCAAGGTAGCCAGTGACATGGCCAGCGCCATCAGCAATGTCACCGCCAAATATCCCTTCGACATTAAAGGTTTCGTTGCCGCCGTCAGCGGTTTCATAGCTGCTCGAGAATTCAGCACCATTAAAACTATCGTTTAAAATAAAGTTCACCACGCCAGAGACCGCATCGGCGCCGTAAACTGCTGCAGCACCACCGGTGAGCACATCTACGCGTTTAATCAACCCAGTGGGGATCATATTGACGTCAACCGAGTTACGAAAACTAAAAGGAACCGCGCGCGTACCATCGATTAAGACCAGAGTACGGTTTTGTCCTAAACCGCGCAGATCAATGGTGGATGAACCAAATGAATCACCAACGGTGGAACCTGTGCTGTTCGCGCCAGCTGCCGCTTGGGGAAGTTTAGTGGTAATATCTTCTACATTTACCGCACGATCTAACTTTATTTGCACCTCATCAACACTGGCTACTGCGCTACTGGAAACAAGTTCTGTACGCTGAATTCTTGACCCAGTTATAGAAATAACTTCAGTGTTATCTTTGGCTAGGCTTTGTTCTTGGGCCAGTGAAGCATGGCTGAAAAGTGCAGCGCTGACTGCCATGGTGACAGGAAGTAAAGTGTGACGTTGAAGCTTGGTAACATAGGTTTTGTGTTTCATATGACTGTCCCGTTGCCGATGTGTTGATAAAACGTGCGTTGCCTGATTTTAATTTGTACAGCGTGGTCATTATCAACTGAAAAAAAATCAAATTGCAATAAAAGTTTCTTGTAAAATTAATATTTATTGATAAATTATTCTTAACGAGCCAGCGGATACAAGCACAATGCATAATGAATAAGCACATAGAAAAACTGTATAACAGTGCCAAAAAGCCCTCTCGTCTGGTCATTGGTTTAATGAGTGGCACTTCTTTGGATGGATTAGATGTGGCCTTGTGCAAAATTGCGGGGCAGGGCAGTGACACGAAAGTAGAGTTGCTCGAATTTACCACCGTTGATTACACTCAGAACTATAAAAGCAAAATAAAAAGTGTGTTCGCCAAACGTCAAGTTGATCTGCAGCAAGTCACCTTATTGCACCCCTGGGTAGGTGTTTTACATGGCCAAATGGTCAATCAATGTTTAGCTAACTGGGGAGTACAGGCAGCAGAAATAGATGCCATTGCCAGTCACGGGCAAACTATATATCACTGCCCATTGCGTCAGCACGGACTAACTGAATTTGGTAACGCGACTTTGCAAATTGGAGACGCGGACCATTTAGCGGTCACTACAGGCATTACCACCCTTGGGGACTTCAGGCAAAAACATATCGCGGCAGGGGGCGAGGGCGCGCCCTTAGCGGTGTATGGTGATTATCTGTTTTTCACCAGCAAACAAGAAAATCGCATTTTATTGAACATGGGGGGGATCGCGAATTTAACCTATTTGCCTAAAACCGCTGATTCAAGTGCAGTGTTTAGTTCAGATACCGGCCCTGGTAACACCATAATGGATGCGTTTGTGCAGCAGCATTTTGCGCCACTGCAGTATGATAAAGACAGTGCCATTTCGCGTCAGGGCACAGTGAACTCTGGATTATTGAGTGCATTATTGGAGCATGATTTTTTTGCCTTAAATTTTCCAAAAACCACAGGGCCAGAAGTATTTAACTTAGACTATTTGGCGGCAGCGCAGCAACGCTCTTGTACGTATGATTTAGCGCTTGAAGACGTTTTAGCCACCTTAAATGTGTTTTCAGCAACTACTATCGCCAATGCCCTTAATAATGCAGCAGCTGAGTTAGGCGAATTTAGCGTGTACGCCAGTGGTGGGGGCATTCATAATCCTCTGTTGATGGAACATATATTGAATTTATGCCCTAGAGTGTCAGAGGTGCGTGATACCAGCGAGTTGGGTATTCATCCTGACGCGAAAGAAGCGGTGCTGTTTGCGATACTCGCCAACGAGTGTTTGGTAGGGGGACAACAAGCGTTTGGCAATATCGAGCAAGGGATCCCGAATGTGACGATGGGTAAAATTAGTTTCGCTGATTAGCGGGTGTTTGCCTGTCGCTTTTATCAAGCCAGTTGAGTGCGGCGTCTGGCGCAGGCGTTTTCTTGTAATTCGTAGTGCGCACTTTTAAAGAATGCCCCGTCTTCGGATACGTCGACGGGGGTTGTTGGGCCTAACCTGCATTAGCTACTTGGCCGCCGTCTAACACCACGGTATGGCCACAAACGTAATTGCTCGCTTTGGAGCAAAGGTAAATAGCGGTACCAGCCACATCTGCCAGCTCACCTACCTTACGCGCGGGAAGTCCTTCCTTTATTTCTTGTTCATGCGCCAAGGCGTGTTTTGTCATCTTGCTAGGGAAAAATCCAGGTGCAATCGCGTTAATGTTGACGTTGGTGGGGCGAATATCTGCTGCCATATGTCGAGTCATTTGGATAACTGCTGCCTTGCTAGCAGAGTAAGAATAATTATTCATATGGGGGTGGGTGATGCCGTTAACAGAGGCAATATTTACAATCCGTGAAGGCTCATCGGCGTTACCGGCTAAGCGAAGCGCAGGTAGTAAACGCTGACTCAAAAAGAAGATAGATTTCACGTTCAAATCCATTACTTTATCCCAGCCAGATTCTGGAAACTCTTCAACTGGCGCGCCCCAGGCGGCCCCCGCATTGTTAATGAGAATGTCGATTTTTGGTTCGCGTTTAAGCATCTCTTCTGCGAAAGCATCCACTCCGGCCATGGTCGATAAATCAGATTGTATCGCGATGCACTCGCCTAAACTTGATAGCTCGGTCGCGGTTTGCTCAAGCTGTTCAAGTTTACGTGATGTGATGTAGGTTTTTACGCCACTTTCCACAAAGCCACGTGCGATCATGGCACCTATTCCACTTGAGCCACCGGTTACGACAGCGGTTTTGCCTGCCACTGAAAAAAAATTGTTCATACTACGCTTCCTTTTGTTTGAACGCCTATGCACAGGCGCTTCGTTTTTTTTGCCCTAAATACATCAACGCCACAGCGCCAGCGAGGGGGTCATTAAGGCTATTCCCGTATTTCAACCAAATGCGGCCGTAAAAGGCATATAACACCCGCGGCGAACTCGATTAATACACGTCCCAGGAGAGTTTTTGATTGGAGTTAACAGGCTTAGCAAAAAAGTTAACTTTATAAGCCATCTGACTTCATGCTTAACGTTGCATTAGCTGCTACCTGTTTAAGTACATAGCACCTAAACAGTGGGCTGCAATATAGACCATCCTGAGTCAGTTATTGATAACACAAAAAACGCAGCATGATGTCTATGCGATTATTGTCATTATTTATAATTGCTCATTACTCAGTGAATCAAGTACTTTTAGTTAAGTGGTTAGACCAGTTGTTTTTTGTCTGCTATAGTCACCTGAGCCTATAAGAAAAACAAATTTTGGAGTTCTACTATGTTGCAGTACAAAGCGCCCGTTATGGACATGAAGTTTCTGATTGAAGACGTGTTCAAATATTATAAACATTATGAGAGTTACCCGGAGTTCGCTGAAGCAACCCCCGATTTAGTCGATGCGATATTGCAAGAATGCGCAAAATTTTGTGAAAACGAATTACTGCCGTTAAATCAAAGCGGTGATAAAGAAGGCTGCCAATTCGATAATGGTATGGTGACCACGCCAACTGGCTTTAAAGCGGCTTACAACAAATATGTAGAAGGTGGATGGCAGAGTTTATCTCATCCGGTTGAGCATGGTGGGCAGGGCTTACCGCCTTCGCTTGGTATGGCAAAACAAGAAATGATGGGCACAGCCAATTGGTCATGGGCCATGTATCCGGGCTTGAGCCACGGAGCCATGAATACAATTCAAAGCCATGGTACGCAAGAGCAAAAAGAACTTTACCTTACTCGCCTCACCGAAGGCACATGGACGGGAACTATGTGCTTAACTGAACCCCAATGCGGCACAGATTTAGGCCAGGTTAAAACCAAAGCCATACCAAATGATGACGGTACCTATGACATAGTGGGCACCAAGATATTTATTTCAGCGGGTGAACATGACCTAACCGAAAATATTATTCATATCGTATTGGCTAGGTTACCTGGAGCACCTGAAGGGACACGCGGCATATCATTGTTTATCGTGCCTAAAATACAAGTCGATCAACAAGGCAATCTAGGTGAGGGTAACCAAGTTACGTGCGGTGCCATTGAAGATAAAATGGGTATCAAAGCCTCATCTACCGCTGTACTGAATTTTGATAATGCAAAAGGTGTATTAATAGGCCCAAAAAACAAGGGCTTAGAATGCATGTTCACCTTTATGAACACCGCTCGCGTAGGCACCGCGCTGCAAGGCGTATGCGCATCTGAATTGGCTTACCAAAACTCCTTGTTGTATGCCAAAGACCGATTGTCTATGCGCGCTTTAACCGGTAAAAAATGCCCCGATAAAGTTGCCGACCCTATCATAGTGCACCCTGATGTACGTAAAATGTTGATGACCCAAAAAGCCATCTCTGAAGGTGGCCGCGCCATGATCTATTACACCGCCAAAATCGTCGATGAAATAGAAATGGCAAAGACCGAAGAAGCACGTAAAGTGGCAGATGATAGGTTGGGCTTTATCACTCCAATTTTGAAAGCGTTTCTAACAGAAATGGGCTGTGAAAGCACCAGTCACGGTATGCAAGTATTCGGCGGCCATGGTTACATTAAAGAATGGGGCATGGAGCAAATCGTACGTGACGTGCGTATCTCCACCTTGTACGAAGGCACAACCGGCATTCAAGCCCTCGATTTGTTAGGCCGTAAAATACTGCTCACCCGTGGTAAGTCATTAAAGGCATTCAGTAAAGAAGTGCTGCTTTTCTGCAAAGATAAGAGCATGATTTCCAAAAATCCTCACAAGCGTCAAATGAATAAGTTTATATGGGCGCTCAGTAAAAATACCGCAAACTGGCAGCAATACACCATGCGCTTAGCCTTAAAAGCGAAAAAAGACCGCGATATTGTTGGCTCAGCCTCAGTGGATTACCTAATGTACTCTGGTTACATTATGATGGCGTATTTCTGGGCGCAAATGGCCCAAACCGCTTATGAAAAGCTCGCGACCGACGTAGAAAACCGAGATTTTTACCGGGCCAAAATCAAAACCGCTGAGTTTTATTTTGAACGCCTATTACCCAGAACAAAATCACTGGCCAAAACCATGATGGCAGACCCCAAAACGCTAATGCAGTTAGACGAAGATCTGCTGTCATTTTTGTAATGCAAAAAAAGCCTAAAAATAGGAAAGCTTGAAGACTTGAGTAAAGCCCCCCCTAGATAAGAGAAAAGAAAAGAAGATAAGATAAGAGAAGGGAAAAAGAAGCGAATAAAGCATAGAAAAATTAAGGTACTGAGCAAATTCAAAATTGACTCAGTGCCTCTATATTAGAAAGAGAAATTTTAACGACGAGGCTTGGTTAAGCTTCAATATTTTTGCGGAGCAGGACTATTGTTGACAGTGATTGAATTCAAGTACTGGCCTTGTGTGCAATTTTTCAACACTCAATATTCCAGTAAAATTCAATCATTCGCAGCAAAAGTGCCGCAACTCTTCTGGTGAGGAACGTTATGAAGTCACAGAGAATTATGACGCCATTTTGATGTTGGGTGTCTATTTATTCGTATCTGTATATCCACATCTATCCGCATCTGTCCGCATCTACGTATCGCATAAATATACAGCCGAGAGATTTTCGAGCCGCACACTGCATAGATTGCGAGCGTTAGGCTGGCGGGTCAAATACGCTTTTGGCGTGTGCGCATTTTATCTCGAAAAAAGCCAAATAATGAATATGCCACTACCCCAAAGGATAAAACAGCGACTGCACCAGCAGGATACGCCATTAGCGCCATACCTGTATTCCAGCCGTAAATTGCCATGACAGTACATATCACACCCAAGGAAAACTCTATCAGTAAGCTTTCCCAAGGTAATTTTTGATCTGAATTGACCGGCCTTGCGAAAAAATTCACTTTATACGACATTTTCAAGCCCCCTTATTGTACAGAACACCCTGAATAACTCACTTGCCCCATGGTGACATTTAGCTGTTTATCAGTGCTTTAGTGCGCAGGATATTGCTCGCTAGTTGGGGTGTTTTGGTTCTTGGCTGTTCATTTTTAGCACGATAACGTGTTTACTGTATAGGGGATTTATTCAGCAAATTTCTAAGATAGTTGGTGGGAGAAGCCGTTAATTTCTACTTGCATAATGAATGAGTAAGCCAGGTGGCGCGTGAGTTAGTTGATTTGTAATTGTCTGTAAATCCACAATTAACATGAGTCTCTTGATAGTGCTTAATGATTGATTCTTAGGCGTTTAATTCGATTCCTTACACCCTAAATGCCTATACCGTTTTTTATTTGTGTTGGTCTGGCTATTGGGGTCGTTGCAAAAGCGTGCCAGCCTGAACTTCAGGCTGGCATTTAGGCTTAAAACTTACCGCGTACACCTAGGTTATAACGGGGGCCATATACTTCATAATCAATCAGTTGGTTACTAAAGCGGCCATGGCGACGGGTACTTTCATCTGTTACGTTGATCCCTTCAAAGAACACCGATAACCGGTCATTTATGTCGTAGCTAGCGGAAATATCAAGCTGACTGTAGGCTTCGGTAAAAGTGGGCTCCAAACCGCCAGTTAACAGGAAGTCATCCCGCCAATTGTATGCAGCGCGAACTTGATAGTCATCTTGCTCGTAAAACACCACTAGGTTAGCTGAATCACTTAACCCAGATAGGGCAAAATCATTCTCAAGGGAGTAAATATCATATTCGTCTTCACTATTTACCATAGTGTAGTTCACCACGCCGCCAAAACCTGTGTCACCGAATAGATGCTGTACATTAAACTCCCAGCCATATACTCGTGTTTCATTGAGGTTTTGCGGTGAAGTGATTTCCCAAATGATCACTGGATCACTGGCGATGGAAACGCACGCATCAACTGGATTTTGATCTGAGCCTTCAGGGCAATTTCCTCGCGGGTTAACGCTTGGGTCGGTAAGCGGACCAGCAGGGCTAATTATTTCGCTCTCTGTTTGCCCTGTGGCGATAAAGTTATCCACTTGTTTACGGAAATGGCCGACTGACACATAGCTACCTTCGTCATAATAGTATTCTAAAGATAGATCAAAGTTTTCCGATTCATAAGGCAACAGGTTTGGGTTGCCCTGTGAGGCGCGAAACGGACCGCCAGAGCGGTGTAGGTCAATACTGGTCGATGGGAACATAGCCCCGATACTGCTGCGAGCCACAGTGACACTGTAAGAGAATCTTGCTGTTAATTCGTCAGTGATCCCCAAACTTATATCAAGATTCGGTAAGAAATGCTCGTAAGCGCCCTCTAACGTTTCTGATACTTCTTCGTCGGCAAGAATTTGTGATAACTGAATCGGCGTTATCCAGTTGAAGCCGATAACGGGTCGCAGAACCGAGTAGGATTCAACATCGGTTTCTTCGTAGCGAAGACCAAAGTTGGCGTTGACCGGCATATCATTAAACTCGGTTATAAAGTCGAATGATGCAAACGCTGCTGTGGTTTCTTCTGAGATACCGTTCTTTTGAATATCAGCTTCGTTATACAGGCCTTGCTCTTTGACTAAATCAAGAAACTGATTGGCGCTATAGACGGGTAAGTACTCGTAACCCACGCCACCAGGCTGCAATTCAAATGCTAGGTCATCGGTGTTCAGCGCTCCATTTCCAAGAGCAAAGTTAGCGCTGTAAATATTTCCTGTGTCTACGTCATACTTAGTATGCGCGAATCCAAAGTGTACGCTATCAAGCGCACCGTCACTCATGTTTTTCCATTCACCACTAAATTGAATCTGCTGAATGTTGTTTTCGATTTCATAGCCACGTTCTTGATATAAGTCGCCCTCGATATTTTCGGGGGCATACGCACCGCCTTCAAGTGCGCTGTCATCATAGAAGGCGGTAGGGGGATCGCCGCTAAAATCAGCACTGATATGCACCGGAGCTAATGAACCAAATGGATTTTTTAAGTTTGCTAAACGCTCGGCAGGAAGCGCCCCCGGGTTGGCATGAGATGTAGAGTCATGTAAGTCCAAGGTGAAATTAAGTGCATCTGTTGCTTGCCATTCAAAATTAGCACCGATGGAGTCATTTTCTGTTTCAAAGTTATATTCCCAAGCCCAGAAGTTCAGTTCGTCGTTGCTTCTACTAGGGTTAATAATAGTACCATTGACATCAGCTGCACCCTCTTCAACATTATCGAACCAAAAGCTCATTCGGTTCATTTTGCCGTTTTCTTCTAAGCGTGAAATAACATAATCCAGCGTCGCGGTGAGTGTGTCAGTGGGGGCAAATTGCAGCACAAGCTGGCCGTTCAAACGGTCACGACTGTAATTCGCATCGTCTAAATCTACGGTAGGTGTTCGCCACGTTGCCAGTGTTGGGTTTTTATCTGCATCAATAGCACTGGTGTCAGGGTTAGCTTGCCCTGGGTAGCCACGGCCCCAGCCTTGGGTGCCAATTCGGTCTATATGGCTGTCACGCTCTGAATAAGAAACTGATGCAAGCACACCGAATTTTCTATCGTTAAAGGTTTTGCTGATCATCCCAGCTACTTCAGGGGTAATGTCGTCACCTATTGTCACACTGGTGTCCATTACGCCTTTTGCACTCCAAGCGGCAACAAACTCTTCCATTTCAAAGGGACGGGCTGTTTTAATATTGATCGTGGCACCGATCCCACCTGAGCTGACGTTGGCTCGCCCTGTTTTATATACCTCGACACCGGAGACACTCTCGGCGGCAATTTCACGGAAGTTAAAACTACGGGATATACCGGCACCTGCAAGCGCAGAAGAGTTTGGCATTTGGCGGTTGTTTAAGGTCACTAGGTTAAAGCTTGGCCCGAAACCCCGCACGGTCACTTGGTTACCTTCATTGTTGGTTCGGTCGATGGAAACACCCGTCACACGTTGCAGTGATTCAGCTAGGTTTGTATCGGGGAATTTTCCGATGTCTTCAGCAGATATGGCGTCAACGACGCCCGAAGCATCACGCTTTATATCCATCGCAGAGGTTAACGAACCACGGATACCTTTTACTTGAATGACCTCAACAGCCTGAGGTTCTTGCTCTGTTTCTTGAGCATTCACGGTGCTGCATAACAACCCTGTAGCAACGGCGATAGCGATTTTACTGAGTCTATTGGCTTTCATGTGATGTTCCACCAGCTTAATTGTAAATAAATTGTCAACGATAAATATGTTCGTAGGTTTAATGTTAATTGTCAACAAAATATTGAATGAATGTTAATGATCTTAAGCGTGTGTGGTTAATTTATTTGACGACAAATGCTGCTACAGATAGTGCTGCAAGAGAGCGCGCGAGATGCAGCCAGAGAATTCTGGTTTTTTGAAATGCGCAATTTTTATAAAAAATTATTCATCTAGGCATGTTTTTATTTGGAATATATGGCCAGTTAGGAGTGGGTTTGATCCATTCGGCTCAGCTGCTACGTGGGCTAATGAGGTGCTGTAAATATGCTTTATTTAACATTCTCGTAACAATTTTGTCGCTTGGGGGGCGAGAACCTTGGTACGCTGAGCAGGGAGCCTGCCCAGCAAAGGGCAGATGCTATAAGTTAAAGCGTTGAGGGTCACTCACACCGTCTTTTGGAATGATATTGGCTGGGATGTCGATTTTTTTATCATCGGCCCCTGAGGCAAATTGGCTCACGTTGTAGGCATTTTTTGTCGACCAATCCATTTCCACTCGGCCGTCACCTAATACGATATTTCCTAGCTTGCTACGGAACCATTCCGCTAACGCGATATACTCCACCGTGTAAGCAACGTTCTTTCTCTCTTTTGGATCAACGCGCAAATCATATAGTGCCATTTCCGCATTTAATGGGCTTGTCGTCAGTGCCCAGGTTATGTCTTCGTTTAAGTCTGGCACGCGCGCTGGGGTACGTTTGTCCCGAGTACGCATGGAAAACGCGAAATCGTCCGTGCGCAGATAAGCTCGATAACCACAGACTAGATTCATTTCACCGAGAATATAGTCTCGCTCGGGCGTTTCACCATTGGCAACTTTGGCTAAGTCAACGCCATCTAAGTACTCATATTGCGCTTCTTGCGTATTGATTTGGGCTGCTTCCATCAGAGTTGGCGCAAAATCTACGTATTCAACAAGATCCGTGACGATTTTACCTGGTGGGTATGTTTTCTTATCCGACGAAACAACAATAGCTGCGCCGTTTAATGATGCTTGCCAAGAGCCAAATTTACCCATAATACCCTGTTGCCCAAGGTGCCAGCCGTGATCACCAACAGTTAGCACGATAACATATTCACGGCCTTGCTTAGCTGAATGGGCTTTGAAAGCGTCAACCGCTTCCCCGATAAGGGCATCGCCGTATGCAGTAAATGCGTAGTAATCACGAATAGCCTGCAATTGGTCTTCCTTGGTCATGCCGTCGGACTTCGCTTCATTATAAATCTGTAATTGTTGAGTGGTAAACGTGCCTAGCTCTTGGGTGTCAAACTTAGGTAGTGTGTAATCGCGATCTTTAAACTGATCACGGAACGATTTCGGCGGTAAGACAGGCGTGTGGGGTAGGTGAAAACCTGGATTAACAAAGGTCGGCTTGTTTTCATCTGGGCCACTAACCTGACGCCCCGAGAAACTCTGGTACTGCTTACCACTGTTGCTTAAATAATTCTCAAACTCTTTAACAATATAGCCATCCACGGTTTTACCCGCCGGTTGGGGGTTAACCCCACCGAGTATTAAACCAGTATTGATACGAGTGTATGCGCGTAAAACGTCAAACTCTTGCTCTACGCCTTGCTTTATCGACTGTTCTTGTTCATTTAACTGTCGATCTTTTTTAGATAAAACGAATTCTTTGCTTTGACCATCAGGGTAAAACACCTTTTCGAAGGAATCTCTGCGTTTTAATACTGCATCTTCTAACCCATGAGAGCCACTGGAGTACCAGCCGCCAAAACCATGCAATAATAAATCACGGTTGAACTCAATTTCCAGATCAAAAATATTGCTCTTTTGATTTAACGCCTCACTAATTCCGTGATGTGTTTTCCCTATAATAGCCGTACTGTAGCCCGCGCTTCGAAGCTGCTGGGAAACTGCGGGGCGCACAAAGTCCGCTTCTTGGTGGGTATGCTCCCATGCGTACTTTCCATTTCTAAACGGATACCGACCAGTATGCATAGACGTTCTTGATGGTCCACATGTGGGAGAATTGTTATAGGCGTTGGTAAACATCACCCCCTCGTTAGCGAGTTGATCTATGTTCGGCGAAAGCACAAAACCCAACTCGCCTTCATCTGTGCCTCGGGTGGCACGGTTATAGGCTTGTATCGAATCAGGGCGCTGATCGTCTGTGATGATCCAAAGAATATTGGGTTGGTCTTTAGCCTGTGAAGCACTGGCAAAAACGTTGAACAATAGCACTGCAGCAGGAATGAAGTAGCGCAACTTAACTCGTAGCATTTTAGTTACCCCTATTGGTTAATTGTTAACATAATACATTTAATTTGTTGATTATGTAACGATAAGAGGCGCTATTTTGTCCAATTTTAAAAAGGTAAACGCGAAACCAGCTATTGCATCGCATCAAAAATGACACAAGCTGTTAGCACAGAGGAAGCAACGACGGGCAGCAATGATGAACAGCAAAAAAGGGGGATTAACAGCCAAGGGGGAATACATGATAAATAAGTAGAATGAATAGAAGCGACAACAATGCAGTACAGTCATTCAGGTGAAAGCAAAGCGCACTGGTGATGTAAACGTAGGGTATTTAAAAGCGACTTGCCTACAGGGCGGATGACAGGAGCCTGTTTGGCTACTCCGCTAATCTCGTGCATAAGAAATCAACGGGAGCAGCTTTATTTACGCTCAGAACTCGTTCTTACTCTTCATTGCTGTATTTTTGTTTGATGTACTTAATGTTCGCATTGAGTTCCATTATCTCTAATTGCGAGTCTCGTACAACATCACGCATCTCTCTAACACGTCGTGATATAAGAAAGATAAACACAGGTACCAAGAGCCACAAAAAAAATAATGCAATATACAGCAGGATCCCTGCAAGCCCGAAACTGCCTAATACATCATCCATAGCAAAAATCTCCTTTAGTAATTAATGACCTTAGAAGGCCAGTACATTCAAAACAGCCCAGAGGAAACACACTCTAGGCTCTACATATCTGATTGTTACACAGCACAGAAAACATTGTAAGGGTTGGTTTATTTACCTATGAAAGGATCGGGCAAGCATGTGTGCTTTCGCAAACTATTATTAAATTAATCTAACAATAACGTGCAGAAAAGTAAGGCGTAAAAACTTAAGAAACTGAAAACGCCAAGGCTAGCTTTTGAGTTCATGCAAAAGGCAAGGTTGCCAACTGACAACCTTCATATTTGACATACGTGAGGGCAGGGAAATAATCATATGGAGCGCCCCATACCAAGTAACATCAAACTTCAAGTCGCTATTTTGACGTTGCTTTTCTGTTTGAGTAGAAGTTTGGCAAAAGTTTGTTGTAAGGCTTTTAGGTAAAATCATAATAGGTCGTAGCAACGTGGCACTGTAGAAGAAAAACTCCGTAATAAAGCACGGAGTTTGAAAGTTCACAGCAGGCTACTTACCGCATTTGAAACGGAAGCATGTTGCAGTTTTAGGGTAAACATATTCACCGGTTCGCCAATGTTTAAAGCGTTTGCAATAAACATAACCGTCTTCGACATACGGGTATCGCTTTTCACTAGACATGATTAGTACTCCCATACTTATGTTTACAAAGGTTCGGACAAAAAAGACAAAGCTGCCCACTATGTTTGTAATCGCAATGATTACAGATCTTCACGCTATTGGGCATATTGCCTCCTGTAGCATTGTTAAATACAGATACAGGCGGTAAGAAATTACTAGTGGAAATCAATCGCTTACTTATCGAATTACAATTTTTGATTGCAAGTGGATAATGAGCAAGTTAAATTTACCTTCAAGAAATAAACACTATGTGTTTTTCTTATGTCTGTGACACAAATAGACAAGCAACTCTTACAGCCTCTGGTTTTTGAGTTAGTACTGGCGGGTCGGACCGCCAGTATCCTTTAGGTGAATCAACTCATGCTTCCTGCTAAAACACAAGATCTGTCTCTTATACACATCTGACGCTGCCTACGAAGAGGAT
>OJCB01000521.1_pt1 | contig 14253 bp, 2 predicted proteins | sample 1591501 | NCBI WGS metagenome assembly OJCB01 (sample SAMN05416813, study PRJEB24817) | seawater metagenome | isolation source: Sea water | place: Canada:Atlantic | collected 2013-07 | reverse complement strand
CATTCCATAACTGCGCGATCTGCTCACGCGGCAGCGTAGCCGACTGCGCCTCATCACCCTGCGGCGGCAACAGGCCAGTCTCAGCGGTGAACCCCACCAACACATGGGGCAGACCGGCGTTATCCACGACCAGAAAAATACCGCTATGGGTGGCCGCTTTTTCACAACGCGGCGCATCGGTTTCCGTGAGCTGAACACCACGCTCCGCCAACAACGCGGCCAGCGCAGGCGCGTTCAACGAGGTCTCACCCGTCTCGGCCCTGACAGAGACAAAATCCTCGCAAGGCAGATCCGGCAGAGGACAGGCGAGCTCCCTGGCCAGCGCGGCAATCGCCTGCTGCCAAGGGGCCAGCGGTGACGGCGCAACGCCGGGGATGTCTTTCGGTTTTGCAGTCATCAGGTAATCAGCACCTGGTTATCCAGCAATTGTTGAAGCATTTCCGCCTCGGTAAGACCACTCACATCACCACCAAACAACTCAGTTTCCGAAGTGTTATCCAGGGTAACGACCTGGGACACCGCCTGGCCGTCCGGGGAGATAGTGAACACCACACTGGTGCCGTTATCCTGAATGTCGATCACCGCATCCAGTTCCGTCCCGTTCGTGGCAGGCGTGCCCGCCAGCAAGTCACTCAGATCCAGGCGATCATTATCCGTGACGGAAAAGTCCGTAATGGTGTCAGAGGCATCGTTGCCCGCGCCGAGCAAATCGGCCTGGCGGAACACAAAACTGTCCGCCCCGGCACCGCCGGTGAGGGTGTCATCGCCATCACCACCAGCGATCCAGTCGTTCTGGGCCGTTCCGGTAATCACCGTGGCGCCGGCTCCGTGCACGCTCACATCCAGCGTCTGCGGGTCACCCTCTGCAGCCTCCCCATCCAGCTCGGAACGACCATAGACTGTCAATGTGAAGTCCGAGACGGTGCCCGGATTCACCAGTGCCAGCCCGGGCACCTGATCCGCCGGCACTTCCCAATGGCCATCCACCTGGGTACCGGCGCTGAGCTGTATATTGTCGGGAACACCCTCAACAATAAGCGTGGCCTCTTCACCCGGTGCCGGGTTCAGCGCTTCCATATCGATGGCAAGCGGCACATCGCCGGCACCGGCTTCCACATAAAAATTATCAAAGCCCAGATCCACATCCGGCGCATCCGGCAAGGCAGTGAGTTGCACACTCACTTGCTGGAGCTGCGGCGGGCTGATGGCATTGACGGTCTCTCCGTTCACCACCGCCTGATCCGTGCTGGCGATACGGATATTCAGGTCCAGATTGCCGAACGCCAACTGACCGGTGAGCAGCTCGAAGGAATCCAGTACACGGCCATCCGCCAGCTCCGCCGCGGACAGCGCCATAATCGCCACGGTCACGCCCCCCACCTGCTGGAAAGACACCGTGCGCTCGCCTACGCGAATACCCTGCAAGCCCAACAGCGCCGTCGCCTGGGAGGTATCCGCCACCTGCACGGTCAGCACCATCCCTTCATTGCCATCACGGGGGTGGCCATCGGTGACGTAATCCGGCTCCAGGGTTTTCGCATTCACCTCAATGGTGACGTCATCGCCTTCCTGGCCACTGGCAGACACATCCGCCCCGTTGAACTCCACACCATCTCCCACCGGATTAACGAACACGGTGAAATCCTGGGACGCGGTACGCACGTCGTTGGTCCCGGTCTCGAGGGTTACGGCTTGCAGGGTTAGCGGAATATCGCCACTGAAATTGGCCGGCGGACGAATCACCGCATTGGCCAGATCCGCCTGGGGCAGACTCCACTGGAACGTCGGTTCGCCAAACAGGCTGCCGCCATCCGGGCCGTTGTTGGCCACCGGCACACCATCCACCAGAATCACCGCGTCCTTGGGCACCCCTTGCAGCACCACGGTGAGCGTTTCGGAACCGTCCTGGTCCACCAGTTCCGCCTGAAGATCGCCAAGGGGAATGTCAGAATCTTCCGCCCCGGTAATATCCGCCGCTGTCACCGTTCCTGGATCGGTCACCGGTTCGATTTCAATCTCGATGCTGCCGGGCACGGTCTGGGTGTCAGTATTGCTGACCACCGTCAGGGCGCCGGACACTTCATCCAGAATGGTCAGCTCCATGTTCACATTGAACGTGCCGGACAGATGCTGCGGAGGCAGGAAATAAATATCGCTGATGCGTGAAGGATCGGACAGGGTAAAGGTGCCGTCGCCGTTGTCGGCAAGCAGGCCTTCCGGATCCACGAAAGAGCCTTCCGGCAGCGCCAGGAACGTAATACTCTGGACACTCTCAAGCCCCTCGGCGCCATCGGTGGAACGGTCCGCCAGCAACGCGTCCAGATCCACGTCCAGTGACGTGGCCACGTCTTCCAGTCCACTGATACCCGGAATCTCGTTGACCTCGTCCACCACCGGCGCCAGCTCAATGTCCAGGCTGTCCTGGGTGGTGACGGTATCGCCGGAAGGGTCGGTAGAAACGCTGGTCACCGGAATGGAAATCACCCCGGCAATGTCTTCGTCGATGCCAACCACGGTCAGGTCATTGAGGGTTGCCTGGGTGAAGACGTATTCCACCACGGTCTTGCCGTCGCTGCCATGCAGCACCCGAATATCGGTACCGGCCAGCGATGCCCCCGGGGGCAGATCCGCCGCATCCACCCGGAACGACACCTGATCATTGGCATCCCCGGCGGCACCGGTGTTGAGGTGGCCGGCAGTGTCCACCGTCTCCCCTTCCTGGCCGTCGATGATGGAATCCTGGATTGAGTCCACCGCCTGGGCGGTACCGGCGGCGCCACCGGTGAATTCCACATCCACTTCGGCACTGATCATTTCGGCGTCGCTGCCATCCAGTGCACGCGCCTGGACCAGAATGGTTTCCACTCCGGTGGCGGTTTCCGAATAAATGGTGACACCGGCCAGCAGGTCCAGACCATTTTCCACCGCGGTGTCACTGGTCAGGCCGGCAGCCGGAATCAGCCAGTTGCCATTACCATCGTGAACAGCACCGTCAGGGTGTTCCACGAACCAGCCATCGGCGGCGGGCATGCGAATAACGATGTAGTCCAGGGTTTCCGAGCCGTCGATATCGTCTTCAACAAACAGCACCGAGCCGCTCAGGTCGAGCCCGGAACCATCATTGGTCAGCACCGCATCCGGGCCTTCCAGACGGGTCAGGTCGGGCAGGTCTTCACCGTCCACATCCACCTGTGCGGACACATCCACCTGCAGGTTGCCGGTGTAATCGGCCACTGCGGTTTCACCGGTTTCCGAGGTATCGGTGATCTGGTAAGTCACCGGCACACTGAAGGTACCACTGGCATCTTCCGGCGGCCGCCAGGTAAGCCGGCCACTGTTGGCGAGCTCCATCAGGGTGAGGCCTTCATCCGAGGCCAGCTGCCCCAGATCCAGACCGCCGGGAGGAACGCTGATCGTTTCCCCGTCGAACATGAGCTGGCCCGCCCCCTGGCCGGTAATCACCAACTCAGTCAGGGTTTCACTGCCGTCGCTGTCCAGCAGATTCGGTAGTAAATTAAGCGTAACGACTTCGTCTTCCACGCCACTGCTGACAATATTCTCGCCATCCTGGGTATCCACCACCGGCAAGTTATCCAGCATCACGTCATGGCTGAAGCTTTCACTGTCACCGTCCGGTTCGGAAATGACCTAGCGAATGGTGAACGCCGGCTCGGCACCGCTGAAATCCGCCTGTGGGCGCAGGTAGATATTGGCCAGCTGGCTGGCCGAGACCTGGTAGATCAAACCATCGCCGTTCTCACCCACTACCTGCAGGGCAATTGGATCACCGTTCACGTCTACCAGGTCGACGTTCGGGTTCAGGTTACCGATCACCAGGTCCGACCGCTCACTGCCGTCGTCATCACTGGAGCCCAGCATAAAGCTCAATGACAGCAGGCTGTCCTCATCCAGGGTGCCGGTGAGGACACTGTTATCCACGTCGCCGTTCCAGGTCCAGGCGCCATCCTGATCCGGCGTAAACTGTGGATCGTCCACCACACCGGTCAGCTTGATATTCACTGTGGCCGTGTTGGATGTCGCCGTTTCCGGATCCGGGTCCAGGCCATCCTGTGTACTTTCCGTGGCCACCGCTGTCAGGTTGACCTGGAACAGGCCACCGGGGACAGACACCGAACTGATGTCTTCCTTGGGAATCAGCAGCACATTGCCCGCTTCCACATCGGCCATGTCCGCCAGATAACGGCCGGTTTGCGGATTGCTGACCACCGCCCCGTTCTGGCCGATCACGCTCCAGCCTTCCGGCACGTCCAGCCGCAATTGCAGGGATTCAGAACCGTCCACATCGTTGAGCGACGCGCTGACCAGCCGGGACACATCAATCTGGGCATCTTCCAGTTCGTTCAGGGTGCCGGTGGGGCGCAGGTTCGGCGGATCGGCCACCGGGGTCACCGCCACATTCACGGTATGCGCGGTTTCCGCCGTGTCGCCATTTTCCTGTTCGGTGGAAATTGCGGTGACATCAAACTGGTAATTGCCGGCCACGCCATCCTCGGCGCGCACGGTAAGGTTGGCAAAGTCGGCCCCGCTCAGTGTGGCACCCGCGCTCAGCACGCTGCCATTGAGCTCCAGAATCAGCTCATCATCGAAAGAATCCAGACGGTAACTGAGGGTTTCCGAGCCATCCGTGTCGAACAGCTCCGCACTGATGTTCACCGCTGTTGCCGGGTCATCTTCGTGGAGGGCCACCTCACTGGCAGGCGTATCCCACAGCGGGGCATCCGCCACAGAATGGACAGTGATCGGCTCACTTTCTGTGAACTCCCGGGTAGAGCCGTCGGACAGAGACACGTCCACGGTCATGTCCAATTGTGGATCCAGGGTCTGCAAGGAGGAATTGAGCGCCGGCGTGAACGTGAGCACACCATCCGGAATCACTGCGCCGCTGCCATCAGGCACCAGTGACGACTGATCCAGGTAAGGGTTGCCACTACCATCCACCGGCAGTGGTTGGCCATCCAGCATCAGGGTGCCGCCTTCCAGGGCGGCATTATCAAAAGTGATGCGGGTAATCGTATCGCCTTGGTCCAGGTCACCAGGATCCGCGCGCAGGTCCACCGTCAGGGCAGTATCTTCATCGCCTTCAACGGGTTGCACGACCAGGGTGCCATCGGCATCCCGCACATTCAGGGTTAGATCCAGATTGGCGGTATCGCCATCCCCGTCCGTAACCACGGCCTGCATGGTATCGGTATCAAACGCGCCACCGATATTGAATACATCGTCCGTATCAACAGTGAAATTCCCGTCACTGTGCAACGTCATAACACCGTATTGATTGTCGGTGACGTCGGTCAGGATAATAGTGACCGGGTCTTGCGCGTCGAAGGTGTAATCCACTCCCCGATAGGTCACCTGGGTCAGTAACCCGCCGTCGGCCCCGACGGTGTTGGCGTCGGCCAGTAGATTACCTGCGATGTCATCACCTTCAGTGATGGTACGTTCCAGGGTGGCCCCCTCGGGCACATCATCCGCCACATGAAATGTCAGGTGAGAATCACCGGATACATCGTTATCCGCATCAGTCACCGACACATCAAAAGACACATTGATCGAGTCGCGGGTATTATCCCCTTCCGGGTGATCCAGCGGGCCCAGCAACTGCATGCTCGCGCTGCCATCAGTTTCCACTCGTACCTGGAACACCGCATCACCCGCCGAGGTGGTCGCTACCCACCAACCATTGGCATTAGCGGAAGCCGCCAGCGTCACCGCCAGGCCACCGCTGGTCACCACGGAGGTCATGGCAACGGTCGTCGCCACTACCTGATCACTACCCGCCTGTACCTCCACCGAGGATGTCCCCTCAGGCGTGGCGCCATTTTCCAGACCATCTTCATCCAGCACCCCAGGCGGGGCGGGGTGCACGGTGGGATCCCGCCCGTCAGCAATGTCCACGGCCACATCGGCCAAGGCCATGCTGCCATCCGCATCAATGGCCGCCACCGGGATAGTCAGGGACATCAGGTCGCTGTCCAGATGATCCACCGGGCCGAGAATCTCCAGATCCAGGGGCACGGTACCACTGGAGCCCGACGCAATTTCCACATCCGACGGCAGCGTAAAACGCAGCACTGTCTGGCCATTGACCCGGGCTTCCAGGGTCTGGTTGTTGGCCACATACCATTGCAGCTGGACGCCATTCTGGGTAACCGGCTGGCCACCGGCATCCATGACATTGGTGCCGTTGCCAACCTGGAAGGCCACTTCCACCACCGGATCTTCAGAGGCGGTGATGTCCACATCCACGCTGTCGGTGCCCGTCAGGTGGCTGCCGTTCTTGGCCGGCAATTCGCTCACATCCAGCGTATCGATAATCACCGCTGCAGGATCGTCCGCATCGCTGATTTCAATACCCAGGTTCAGGTTCACCACATCACCGTCGCTGTCTTCCGTACGCAGCCGTAACGGTACGGGCAGCGGGTCCTGCCGGTTACCATTACTGTCGAGCTGATCCAGTGCCTGATACAGGGTGAAATCGTAGTTGATGGTGCTGTCCGCCTCACCGGCTACCGGGTCCAGTAGCGTGGCCACAAACACCGGGTTGTTCACATCATCGGTATAGGCGGTCAGCGTCTGGCCATCGGCGCTGAGCTGGTATTGCAACGGTTCGCCGCCACTGGAGAGACCGGGTTGCGAAGAGCCTGCGGCAAACCCCAGTGACTCAATCCGGTCACTGCCCACGGCCACATCCACCGTTCCCTGAGCAGAGATTGAGGGTTGGCCATCCAGGGAATCTTCGTCCAGAGCCACGCTGGTGGATTCATTCAGGATCGGGTTCTGGCCATCATCAATTTCCAGCTGGAACAGGCCGGGGTCGACGTCGGTGCCATCGGTATCGGTGGCAATAATGGCGAACGGTAGGTTCAACTGATCGCTGTTGAGATGATCCAGCGGCCGGCGCAGGTCCATCTCCAGACCAATTGTCAGATCACCGTTTGCCTGCGCCACCGCATCCAGGGTGGCCACAAACACCACCACACCACCGGCCATGGCAGTAATGCTGCTGCCATCCGCCGCCACTTGATAACTGAGCGGCTGGCCCAGGCTGGTGAGCCCCAGATCATTGAGCAGGGATTCCTGCTGGCCGGCATCGTTGTAGAAGCGGGCCGTATCGGCCACCAGATCATCCGAGCCGGCTTCAATGGTGACAGTGGTTGCCGGCTGGTTGAGCTGGGTGATCACCGCTTCCGTGATCATCCCGTTATCGCTGATGGCCACGCCGGCGGCACCATCCTTGATAGTAATCAGCACATCCGCGGAGGAGGAGTCACCATCCCCGTCGCTGCCGGTATAGCTGAATGCCAACTCCTGCACCACCTGGTGATCCAGGTTGCGAGCCGCGTCCAGGGTCCAGGAACCATCCTGATAGACCGTGAGGGCTCCCTTGTCGGTATTGACCACCGCCGGGCTATTCAGGGCGACCGCGTAATCCACTCCGTCCAGGGTAATGACGTCCAGCGTAAAGGGCGCTTCCAGCCCGGTATCGTTATCGAACAGATTGCCACCGGCGGAGGTATCCTCGATCACCTCGGCGGTGTCGTCTTCGGCGAAGGGGCTGGAGTCATTCACGACCAGCTGGATGTTGGCAGCAATGGTTTCCGAGGTCCCGTCCGCATCATTCTGGGTGGCATTAATGGCCACCTGGAACAGGGACTTGTCCAGCGCCGGGCGCTGATCCACCGGCAACAACAAGGAGGCATTCACGCTATCGCCGGCCGCGTTCAGGGCCAGCGTCATCACCGTCTGCCCGTCGCTGTCGCGGATCACACTCAGGGACTGACCGTCCGGGGCCACCACCACCGTGACCGCACTGCTTTCCGAGGTCATCGCTGCCAGGCTGTCCTGGGTCGCAGAGAAGGTAACCTCATCCGCCTCCTGAATGCGGATATCCCCGGAATCCTGATCGATCCCTCCTGTTTCCAGCTGGGTTTCCGACAGGACCACCGCCTCCGGCTCAATCAACGTGGGCGTGGAATCCGCAGTGGTGTTACCCGCCAAATCCGTCACCTGGGCATTGAGAGTCCACTGGGTTTGCAGGCTCAGGCCGGAGGCATCCACCGGCACCGTCCAGGCTCCGCCGGACACGGTGCCGGTGAAGGTATTGGTGGTGGTGCCGTCAGACAGGGTCACGGTCACGATCTGGCCATCTTCCGCATCCGTGGTGCCAGTCAGCTCATCCACCGCCCGCAGCAGGAAAGGGGTCAGCGGCAAACCATCGGGGCCGGTATCAATGTCGATAAAGACGCCCAGGTCGATATCCGCCTGGGTGGATGCCGTGGCCGGGTTACCGGCCTGGTCTTCGGTGCTCACTTGCGCCGTCAGGCCACCGTCCACAAAGCCGGTCAGGTCCACCGGCCCGGCACTCCAGGTGCCACCACTGACGGTGGCATCCGGCACCGTGATCTGGTTGCCGGCACTGTCGGTGAGCACAATGCTGACAGTCTGTCCGTCTTCCACGCCGGTGACGGTGCCCTGCAACTGCACCTCGCTGACGCCGGCGGCGTTGTAAACGATTTCCCCGTTCGGCCCCAGGGTGGTGTCCGCATCATCCAGAAATTCCACGGTCACCTGGGCCAGGGTGTCCTTGTCCACGGTGTCCGACGCCGTGGCCGGGTTACCGGCGCGATCGTCACTGTTGAGGGTGACGGTGAGGGTGCCATCATCCAGGCTGGACAGGTCCAGATTGGTCAGCGTCCAGGAACCGTCGCTGGCCACCGTGGTATTGAACGTCAGGGTAGACGTTCCATCATTGAGGGTGACTTCAAGGGGCCGGCCCTGCTCAATCTCTGCGGTGGTGCCGGACAGGGTAACGCTGGTGGCTTCGGCCGCGTTGATCACCACGCCCGCGGACACCTGTACGGTATCGTCGATACTGGCAAGCGTGTCGTGAATGATATCGTCGGAGGCCGACACCGGGTTGCCGGCCTGGTCCGTCACCGTGGCGGAGACCGTCAGCGGCCCCTCTTCCAGGCCAGACAAGTCCAGATTATCCAGCGACCAGGCTCCGCCAGCGACCATGGCTGATCCAGTCACTTCGATGCCGGCAGAATCGGTGATCACCACCTCCACGGTCTGGCCGTCTTCCACATCGGTGACCGTGCCGGACACGGTGGTGGTGTCGTCTTCATCCGCGTTGAGGTAACCGCCAAAGCCGTCATTGATGAAATCGTCCTCGAACATGACGGTGATTTCAGCGGTGGCGTCCTTGGTCGCCGGATAGCTGTTGGTGGCTTCGTTGCCAGCATTATCGAAGACGCTGACATTGATGGTGATCGGCCCATCCGCCAGACCACTGAGGTCCGCCGGGTCCGCCGACCAGGACAGGTCGCCCTGTACCTGGGCCGTGGTGGTGACCGTGGTCACCCCATCAGTGATTTCCACCTGAACGGTACGGCCAGGCTCCACATCGGTCACGGTGCCGTTAACCACCGTGGCCAGCGATTCATCCGCGTTGATCACATCGCCTTGGTCCAGGGAGATGACCGTAATAACGGCATTGGGGTCGTGCTCAATGGTGGCGGTCGCGCTGGCCGGGTTACCGGCGTTGTCCACGGTGTCTGCGGTCAGGGTGAGCGTGCCCGGCGCCAGACTGCTCAGGTCCTCGGTGGTGGACCAGGTGCCATCGCCCTGCACCTGGGTGACAAAGGTAAGCTGCCCGCCCTGGGTATCGGTGACCGTCAGGTTCACGTCGTCCCCGGCCTCCACATTACTCACCGTGCCGGACAGCACGGTGGCGTCATCTTCCGCGTCATTGAGAATGCCGGTGTTGCCTTCGAATACCTGCGCATCTTCAAAGCGGGCAGTGATGGTGGCCTCGGTATCCTTGTCGAAGGTGAAGGTCTGGGTCGCTTCATTACCGGCGATGTCGGTACCGGTGAGCGTCATGGTCAGCTCACCGTCGGCCAGGGTCGTCAGGTCCACGCCATCCAGGGCCCAGTTATTCACGCCGTCCAGGCTCTGGTCACCATTGACCGTGACCGTGGTGGTCACGCTGTTGCCGCTCTGGTCGGTAATCTCCACATCCAGAACCCGGCCACCCTCAATACCGGTGACTGTGCCGGACAGGTCCACCCCGGCGGCGACTTCAGCGGCATTCAGCACGCCATCGTCCAGTGCCGGGCTGGCCAGATCAGCATTGATGCTGGCCACCGGATCGTAGATGAAGTTGTCTGTGGCCGTGGCGGTGTTACCGGCCTGGTCGGTGACCGTGGCGGTGAGGGTCAACTCGCCCAGCTGCAGGGACGACAGGTCCACATCCGCTGCCGACCACAACTCACCGCTCACCGTTACGCCCGGCACGTTCACCGTATTGCCGAATGCGTCTTCCACGGTGACGGTCACCGTCTGGCCGTCTTCCACCAGCGGCGCCGTGCCCTGCAGGGTCACGGTGGGGAATTCCGTGGCGTTGTAGTAACCGCCCACGCCGTCCGGCACCTGTTCGTCCACGAACTCGGCGGTGATTTCCGCCTGGGTATCCTTCACGAAGGTAGCGGTCTGGGTGGCCGGGTTGCCGGCTTCATCGGTGGTATCAGCAGTGAGAGTCAGGGTGCCTTCATCCAGGCCGCTGACGTCCACATCTGCCAGCAACCAGGTGCCATCCGCCGCGATGGTGGCGGTGCCGGTCACCGTATTGCCACCGCTATCCTCGATGCTGATGGCCACATCCCGGCCGCTTTCCACATCGAAAACCGAGCCGGTGAAATCCACCTCACCCTGTTCCGCCGCATTGATACTGGTTCCTGCATCAGCGGCAATATCCGCCACCAGCTGCGCCACCGGATCATATTCAATCACGTCGCTGGCGGTGGCCTCGTTGCCCGCCGTGTCAGACGCAACCACGGTCAGTGTCAGGTCGCCTTGCGCCAGCGAGGACAGGTCTTCACCGTTCACCTGCCAGGCGCCACCAGTGACAGTGGCCGAGAACGTCAGAGTGTCATCGTTGATATCGGTAATGGTGATAGCGACGACCCGCCCGTCTTCGATGCCGGTAACGGTACCTCCGAAGCTGGCGCTCTGGCCTTCCACCGCGTTCAGGTAACCGGTAATGCCTTCCGGCTGCTGCAGATCGTCGTAGAGTGCGGTGATCTCTGCACTGGTGTCTTTAACGACCGTGTCGGTAATAGACGCCGGGTTACCCGCCTGATCCACAGTCTCGGCGGTCAGCGTCAGGTCGCCGTCATTGAGGCCACTCAGATCCACATTGGGCACGGACCAGTTGCCGCTGGCATCCAGGGTCGCCTGAAACGTCAGCGCCGGGTTCACCCCATCGCCAACGGTGATATCCACCACCGCGCCTTCCTGTACGAAGTCGAAACTACCGGACAGGACGGTGTCGGGGGCTTCCTGGTTATTCAGTACCGCATCGGCGCCGGTATCAGCCGTGATGCTGATACCATTGGCCAAAGTGTCTTTCAGGAAATTGGTGATCTGGGTCGCTTCGTTGCCCGCGATATCGGTGCCGGTGAGCGTCAGGGTCAGCGGGCCATCCTGGAGCGTGGAAAGGTCAGCGCCGGTGAGACTCCAGCTACCATCAGCGGCAATGGTGACGGTATCGGCAACACTGCCACCGGCCCCATCCTCAATCAGCACATCCAGTGTGCGACCGGCTTCGATATCGGTGACCGTACCGGAAAAATCCACACCCGCCGCCACTTCGGCAGCATTGACGGTGTTGTCATTCACCACCGGCACAGAAAACGCCGGGCTGGTCACATCATCGTTGATGATGGCAATGGGGTCATAAATAAAGCTGTCTACCCCAAACGCCGGGTTACCGGCAAAATCCGTGGTGCTGGCCAGCACAAAAATCTGGCCCGGTTCCAGGCCGGACAGATCAACGTTATCCGCCTGCCAGGTATTGCCCGAAATCGTGACCCCGCTCACTACCACCACGTTGCCGAGAATGTCGCGAACCTGGATATCCACCGGAAGCCCGTCACTGATGAAGTTGGCACTCCCCTGCAGGGTCACCCCATCGGAGGCCTCATCGGCATTGTAGTAGCCGCCGACACCATCCGGGGTCTGCTCATCGACGAACTCGGCGGTCAGGTCGTTAAGGGTATCCTTGAAATAAAAGGTCTCACGGGTGGCTTCGTTACCGGCCAGATCCGTGGTGGTCACCGATAACGTCAGCAGGCCCTCCTCCAGCCCGGTCACATCTACACCGGTGAGAGACCAGCTGCCATCAGACTGCACCGTTGCGGAACCGCTGGCACTGTTGCCGTTGCCGTCCTCGATGACGATGTCCAGCTCACGGCCGGGTTCCACGTCGTTGACCCGGCCATTGAAGTCCACGTCGGCGACTTCAGCGGCATTCAGAATGCGTCCCACATCGGACGTAATCGGACGCGGAATTTCGGCGACGGGATCGTAAATAATGGTGTCGCTGGCGGTCGCCGGGTTGCCGGCCACGTCTTCCACGCTGGCTTCCAGCGTCAGCTCACCAGGCGCCAGTGAAGACAGGTCCTGATTGTCGAGCTGCCAGGCGCCACCGCTGACCTGGGCAGTAAAGGTAAGACTGTCGCCGGCTTCATCAGTGATGACCAGAGTCACCGTCTGGCCATCTTCAACCTCCGTGACCGTGCCGGTGAAACCGGCCATCTGGCCTTCCGCGGCATTCAAATAACCGCCCACGCCATCCGGCTGCACCGCATCGACAAACTCGGCGGTGATGGCCGCCTGGGTATCCAGGTCCACGGTATCGGTGATGGTCGCCGGGTTGCCGGCCTGGTCCACGGTGCTGGCGGTGAGGGTTAGCGTACCGTCGTCGAACACGTCCAGATCCACGTCGGGGATCGACCAGTTGCCACTGGCATCCAGCGTGGCGGTCAATACCAGATCCGCGTGCCCGGCGCCGCTGACAGTCACCTCCACGTCGGCTCCCGCCTGCACATCGGCAAAGGTACCGCTAAGGGTGTTATCCACCGCTTCCACCGCATTGACCACATCATCAGTGCCGGTGGCGGCTTCCACATCCACACCACTGGCCAGCGTATCCTTGATGCTGTCGTCGGTGCCGGTAACCCGGTTGCCGTAAGGGTCCTGATAGGTAGCGACCACGGTGAGCGGCCCTTCCGCCAGTGAACTCAGGTCTGCATCGGGCACCGAGAAGCGGCCATCCTGCACCACGGCCGTAAAGGTGACAGAACCGCCCTGGCCATCCAGAACGATCACATTCACCACGGTGTCATCGAGAATATCGGTGGTGGTGCCCACCAGATCCACCGCATCCTGCTCAAAACGGTTTACGTAACCATCGCCGCCATCCTGAATCTGGATACTGATAGCGGCATCATTGGGGAGCAGGTCCGGGGGCGGACCCTGCCTGGTATCACGGGAATGATCCCCGGCATCGGCCACGCCACGGGTCTGGTACCCGGAAGCCGGGATATCACCTGCACCATCACGGGAAACATTGGTGAAGAAAGACGCCAGTGAGGACTGGCTTGAAGAGGACGCCAGATCGGCTTCCGGGCTGCTGCTCTCCGGAAATTCCAGCAAGGGGACATCGGGAAGAACCGCTTCTCCAGGTTCCAACGGAACCAGAGAACCATCCTCCATCAACTTCCATACGACCCCATTCAGGTTCAAATACGCCTGAATAGCCACTGCACTTCCTTCTGCCATGGCCCTACCCTTTATTGTGGTGACGTCATTGCATTATTCACGCATGAATTCAGTTCTGCCAGTGATGTCAGCCTTAACATCGTGCATAAATTGTTGCGCAACAACAGCAACCTGGTATCAAATCCAGCAGCCCGTCGACTCTGTCACAACGCCCCAGTTTCTGGTTGAATACCGTCCCTTTCTGGCAGAAACCACCCGGCCTGTCTACACTACTATTGCTGCTGTGCCGGAAGAGTTTTTCTGAACCTGTTCGACGGGGCACACGTCCAGCCACGCCGTTTTTTGTTATCCGCCCACTTAACCGTTGCGCGCGAACGCCTGGCCAGGATTCGGCAGGGCGATTGAGATCACTTAACAGACCCTTATATGGCACGCATTCCGGAAAATTTCACACATGATCTGTTGGCCCGTACCGACCTGGTAGAGCTGATTGATGCCCGCGTGCCCCTGAAGAAAACCGGCCGCAACTACAGCGCCTGCTGCCCCTTCCACCAGGAAAAAACGCCCTCCTTCACCGTGGCTCCAGACAAGCAGTTCTATTATTGCTTCGGTTGCGGCGCCTCCGGCAATGCGGTGGGCTTCCTGATGGAATACGAGCACCTGAGT
>OJCB01000519.1_pt1 | contig 14277 bp, 9 predicted proteins | sample 1591501 | NCBI WGS metagenome assembly OJCB01 (sample SAMN05416813, study PRJEB24817) | seawater metagenome | isolation source: Sea water | place: Canada:Atlantic | collected 2013-07 | reverse complement strand
CGAGATCAGCCTCGGTCTCGTGGGCTCGGAGATGTGTATAAGAGACAGGATTATGCCCAGTATTGAGTTGGGCGAAGTAATACAGCACTTTTTCCTAGTGGTAGCTTATGCCATTCAGTTCATGCTGGTTTACTTATCCCTCTACTTTTTTTATGTCCTGAATAATAAACTGCTCATCCCTACTTTATTGAAAAAAAGAGGCTTGCTAATCTATGGAATAGGAGTAGGCGGTAGTATCGCCCTATTCTTTCCGCTTCTAGCTCAACTCCTGGTGAGTTTACCCATGATCCAGCAGACAAGTAGCTTGATGCCTAATCAAAGTTTAACCGTTTTTACTGAATTGAACGCCCTACTCCCTTTCATTGTCATCCTCATTAGCTTACCCGTCATTGTGGCCTTACAGTGGTTTAGCCAAAATAATGAGATTACAAAGCTGGAGAAGCAACAGGTTGAAAGCGAACTAGGCTTGCTCAAACAACAAATCAATCCACACTTCTTTTTTAATACCCTTAATAACCTTTACTCACTCAGTTTAGCCAAATCTGATCAGACGCCAGATGTGATCGTGCAGTTATCAGAACTCATGCGCTACGTGATATATAAGGGCAAAGAAAAGGAGGTATTACTGAGCGAGGAGATCAAATACATAGAAGATTACATTCAGCTACAGCAGATTCGATTGCATAAATCCTTTGATCTCGTCTTCGAGCATGAAGTGGAAGATGATCATTTTTTGATTCCTCCCTTGTTACTTATTATCTTGATTGAAAATGCGTTTAAGCATGGCATAGAACCCGCAGAACGGGAATGTTTCCTGCATATACGACTGCAACAACAAGGCAATCATTTATCTTTTTCCTGTAAAAACTCTTTTGACCCGCCAGAGTCAGGAGAAAGGGGTATTGGTTTAGATAACCTGAGAAGACGATTAAGTTTACGCTTCCCCGAGCAGCATGAGTTGAATATCTTTGAAGAAGGGGATATCTTCATCGCAAACCTAGCCATATGGAAGACAGCAACTTGAAGGCATTAATTGTAGATGACGAGCCATTGGCTCATGATGTGATTTTGCGCTTCGCGAAAGATGTGCCGGGCTTGACCATCGTTGGACAGTCCTTTTTGGCCATTGATGCCCTTGATTTCCTTAAGCATAATACGGTCGACCTCCTTTTTCTCGATATCCAAATGCCCAAATTGAAAGGATTGGACTTTCTTCGGATTTTGGATCAGAAGCCACTCGTAATTATCACTTCCGCTTATGAAAAATATGCTTTGGAGAGTTTCGATTTAGATGTGATCGACTATCTGTTGAAGCCCTTTCGGTTTGATCGCTTCCTCAAAGCCGCACTTAAAGCCATCGAGTTACATCAACTAAAAAATACCAAGATAGAAAACCCTACACCAGCTAGTTCTGCGGCGGCAGTTCAACAACTTTTTATTAAATCAGACAAGCGATTTATCCAGATCAATATAACGGACATTTACTACTTGGAAAGTCACGGTAACTATGTGAAGGTTTGGATGGAAAACGAGTATCATTTAACGCCTAGGACATTGGTAAGCTTTGAAGAGATGCTGCCTAATCAGCAGTTCATCCGAATTCATAAGTCCTTTATCGTCAACAAAAAATTTGTTCACTACCTGGAAGGCAATCAACTCAAGATGCAAAATGGCACCTCACTCACGCTCGGCCGAAATCACCGCCAAACCGTGAAGCAGCTCATCACCAGCGACCACCCTTAATACTAATACTGGCCGCTGGTAATGAATTACTTATAGAGTTTATTGCCGCTGGTTGCCGGTCTCCGACCGCAACCCTTCCTTGCTCCTTATCCTTTCAAATCCAATTGAATCTGTAATTCATTCAATTGCGTCTCGTCTACCGCTGAAGGCGCATCAATCATCATATCACGGCCCTGGTTGTTTTTCGGAAAAGCAATGAAATCGCGAATACTAGCTTGGCCATTTATGACTGCACATAGTCGGTCAAAACCAAAGGCAATGCCACCATGAGGGGGTGCGCCATATTCAAAGGCGCCCATCAAGAAACCGAATTGCTCCTCTGCTTCTTCAGGCGTAAAACCTAGTAATTTGAAGTTTCTCTCTTGTAATGTCCGGTCATGAATACGGATAGATCCACCGCCAATTTCAGAGCCATTGATCACCAAATCGTAAGCATCTGCTCGTAGACTCTTCATGGTTTCATGATCTCCCGTCAACATTCGCTCTACATCTTCTTTCTTAGGTGCAGTAAAGGGGTGGTGCATCGCGTGGAATCGGTCATTGTCCTCATCCCATTCCAATAAAGGGAAATCAACTACCCATAACGGCTTAAAGTCGCCTTCCTTCATCAACCCTAATCGGCGTCCCATTTCAAGTCGAAGCTCATTGAGTTGCTTGCGGGTCTTCTCTGCCTCCCCTGCCAAAATCAGGATCATATCTCCTTTCTTGGCGCCAAACTTTTCGGCCCAGCCTTGCAAGACTTCTTCCGTAAAGAACTTACCGATAGAAGATTTGATACTTCCATCTTCATTGATCTTGATATAAGCCAAACCTTTGGCACCAATCTGTGGACGTTGCACCCAACTGGTCAGTTCCTTAATTTGCTTATTGCTAAGTACGGCCTGTCCTTCTGCACAGATACCAACTACTAATTCCGCATTATCAAACACCACAAAACCTTGTCCTTGTGCCACCTCATTTAGCTCAACGAATTCCATTCCAAAACGCATATCCGGCTTATCGGAGCCAAAGCGACGCATGGCCTCATCATAGTCCATTCGAGGAAAATCAGCTAATTCTACACCAATCGTTTCCTTGAAAAGATACTTCGTTAAGCCCTCGAAAGTCTGTAATATTTCCTCCTGCGTGACATAAGACATCTCGCAGTCAATCTGCGTAAACTCCGGCTGACGATCCGCTCGCAAATCCTCATCACGGAAGCACTTCACAATCTGGAAATACTTATCAAAACCCGAAACCATCAACAATTGCTTGAAAGTCTGGGGAGATTGAGGGAGCGCATAAAATTGTCCGCCATTCATTCGGCTAGGCACCACAAAGTCACGAGCACCTTCTGGTGTACTTTTAATGAGGAAAGGAGTTTCTACCTCAATGAAGCCGTTATCGCCCAAGTGCCGGCGTGTGGCCAAAGCCAATTTACTGCGGAATATGATGTTCTGCTGTACAGGACCTCTTCGAAGGTCCAAATAGCGGTATTTCATACGGAGGTCGTCCCCTCCATCCGTTTCTTCTTCAATCGTAAAAGGAGGTACTTTCGATGCATTCAATACTTCCAAGCTTTTAGCCTCGATCTCGATATCTCCTGTCGCCCGATTCGGGTTTTTATTCGTTCGCTCTCTAACGAGTCCTTTCACTCTCACCACAAACTCTCGACCCAGCTTTCGTGCCTGTGTGCACAAAGCATCATCGTCCTCCATATCAAACACTAACTGCGTAATGCCATACCGGTCTCGCAAATCAATAAAAGTCATTCCTCCAAAATCGCGGCTAGCTTGCACCCAGCCACTTAGCAATATTTCTTGTCCTACATGTTGCATCCGCAACTCTCCACAGGTGTGTGATCGATACATTTTGTTCAATTTTTTTAACAGCTCGCAGTACAATCGATAGTTCTAAAAATTCCATCGATCGCTAACGAGCGCAAAAATAGGTAATAGAGTCATAAATACATATAAAATGGAGTCATCTGATGAATTTTATGTCCCTGAAGGGATGAATTGGCAACCGCTGGCTAAAAGAAACAGGCCATTATTAGCATATCTCCGTTCATTCTGTAGTTGGCATAACCGAAAAAGGTAAAACTTTTATACCTTGTCAAATTAAGCAGTGATGAAAAACACTCTCCTTTGAGAGCCCCCAGGGTGCTGTGTTAGCATTCTTTCATATCATCACCACTAAGTGGGATATCACATGAAAAAATTGGAAAAATTTGGAACCGCCCCGGTATTCTTTACGGCTATATCAACCATTCTAGGCGCCGTAATGTTCCTCCGTTTTGGTTTTGCTGTAGGTTCAGTGGGTTTTATTGGTACGATTGCCATCATTCTCATTGGTCATGCCGTAACGATTCCCACCGCTATGGCCATCGCCGAGCTAGCTACCAACCAGAAAGTAGAGGGAGGAGGAGAATACTATATTATCTCTCGTTCGTTTGGTCTCGTGATCGGCTCATCGATTGGTATTGCCCTATTTTTTTCACAAGCTATCAGTGTTGCTTTTTATATCATCGCTTTTGCGGAGGCTTTTGGTTCTGCCTTTGAGTATATCAAAATGCATTATGACCTGCATCCAATACTGAGTTGGCTCATTGATAAGAAACAAACCGTTAGTATTCCGGCTCTATTGGTATTGACAGCTATTGTGCTCACCAAAGGGGCCGACCTGGGTGTCAAAGCACTTTATGTGGTGGTAGCTACCTTATTTCTATCTTTAGCGGCTTTTTTCATTGGCCAGACCGATTATGGAAAGGAGAATACATTGGACCCTTTTGCTACCGTCTATAATTCCGATGCCTATGGGGATAATGCTGCGACTACTAAAACCTGGACGGAACAAGATTTATCCATAGATAATACATCGGAGAATAATGAGTCAAAGCCGACTCAACCCCTTCTACCGATTGGCTTTTTCACGATATTTGCTATTATTTTTCCTGCTTTTACGGGGATGACAGCAGGTGTTGGGCTTTCTGGGGATTTAAGAAATCCGAGTCGATCCATTCCTTTGGGAACTTTAGCCGGAACGGTTTCCGGCATGATTGTCTATATCTTCATTGCCTATAAACTAACCGTCTCTGCCAGTCCCGCAGACTTGGCCAATACAGACAATCTTGTCATGGCAGATATTGCTTGGCAGGGCTGGTGGTTGATTCCTCTTGGTTTAGCAGCTGCTACTATTTCTTCAGCTATTGGATCTATTTTGGTGGCCCCAAGAACACTGCAGGCTATTGCTAGGGATCGATTACTACCTTCCACCCAATTCAATTTCTGGTTGTCGCGAGGTAGAGGTAAGAGTGATGAGCCATTCAATGCTACGATCGTTGTTATTGCTATTGCCTTCGTCTTTGTAATGATGGGAGGACTGGACTTTGTCGCAGAAATCATATCGATCTTTTTCATGGTGACCTACGGATCTTTATGTCTGATCTCTTTCCTTCAGCATTTTGCAGCAGACCCTTCCTATCGTCCCACCTTCAAATCGCGTTGGTACATCTCTTTGTTTGGTGCACTAGCTTGTTTTGGACTTATATTCGTGATGAACCCGGGTTATGCAATACTCGCCCTTTTATTCATGACCGCGATCTACCTCATCGTGAGCTTCTACAATCCCGACAAGCAGAATATTGCAGTGATATTTCAGGGGGTTATTTTTCAGATTAGCCGTCAATTGCAGGTGTTTCTTCAGAAAGCAGAGAAGGAGAAAATCGCTAGTTGGCGCCCCTCTGCTATTTGTATTTCGGAATCCTCTTTTGATCGCTTAGCCGCTTTTGATCTTCTCCGCTGGATTTCTCAGAAGTACGGTTTTGGAACTTATATCCACAAAATCACGGGCTATTTATCCAAAAGCACAGATCAGGAGGCACGCACTGCGAAGGAACGACTTATTCGGATGGCTGAAACCAGTAAGAGTAATATCTATATCGATACCCTTATTAGTCCTTCCTATACCTCTGCGATCGCACAAGTCATTCAGTTGCCCGGAATATCCGGAACTGAAAATAATTTACTGCTATTAGAATTCTCAAAACAATCTCCCGTCAACCTAGCTGATATAGTCGACAATTTCAAATTGGTGAAATCAGTCAATTTCGATGTGATTATTCTAGGTAGTTCTGAAAGAGGGTATGGTTTAAAAAAGAGCATCCATATCTGGATCACTTCCAATGATTATGAGAATGCCAGTCTGATGATTCTCTTAGCGTATATTATTCTCGGCCATCGACAGTGGAGAGGTGGACAAATAAAGATTTTCGCTATTTACCCAGAGGAGAGCTGCGAGGAGGAAAGAAAAAGACTTTATTCACTGGTGGAAGCGGGTCAGCTCCCGATTTCTACCAATAATATCGAAATCATCCCCAAGAAACAAGCCATCGACACGCATACCATTATACAGGAAAAGTCTAGAGATGCTGATTTGAGCATCATTGGCTTCCGAGATGAGATCTTAAAACATGAAGGGGCCGCACTCTTTAAAGGTTATACGGGCATTGGTAATTGCTTGTTTGTAAATGCCGCCAAGCAGAAGAATATTAAGTAGTGGCTACTCTTTGACTTTCGAGTCGATGATAATCGTAACAGGGCCGTCATTTAGTAAGGCGACTTTCATGTCGGCACCAAACTCGCCGGTTCCCACTGCCAGCCCGGAAATCTCTGCTAGTCTAGCTACAAATTTTTCATACATAGGAATAGCAATGTCTGGCTTTGAAGCCTTGATATAGGAAGGGCGATTCCCTTTTTTGGTACTAGCCTGCAAGGTAAATTGACTGACAACTAATAATTCTCCACCGATCGCTACAACCGATTGATTCATTACACCTGCATCATCATTGAAGATTCGAAGATTACTAATCTTTCTACATAGCCAATCTATATCTTCTTGTGTATCGGCATCTTCAATCCCCAACAGGATGAGTAAACCGGCTCCTATTTGAGATTTCACCGCTTGATCGATCGTAACGGATGCTTCACTTACTCTCTGAATAACTACACGCATAAGCTGCTATTTGTGGTAAATCAAAAAAATGGCGGGTCGTTTATGCAAGTCTGGATAGCCCTCCACTTTCCAGTCCCGAATCTGGCGGGTCCGAATATACTGAGTCGGCAAGGTCAAATCAGCGGCAATACAGAAACGAGTACTAGGATGTAACGCTTGAATGGCAGTTTCTATCAGGCCCATATTTCGATAGGGTGTTTCTATAAAAAGCTGGGTCTGATCCTGTTTTTTAGCCAACTGCTCCAGTCTTTGCAGTTCCTTGGCGAGTATTGGCTTTTTGGGAGATAAATACCCTTGGAAACAAAAAGACTGCCCATTCATTCCAGAAGCCATCAAAGCCAGTAAGAGGGAAGAGGGGCCAACTATCGGAACCACCTCTATTCCCTTGCGATGTGCCAATCCTACGATGTCGGCTCCCGGATCTGCTATACCTGGACAACCGGCCTCTGATACTAGGCCAATATCATGTCCTTGCAGTGCAGGCGCCAAAAAGCTCTCGAATTCTGCCTTGTCAGTTCGCTTGTTTAGCTCAAAATAAGTGATCTCCTGCAAAGGATGTGGATAGCCAGTTGCTTTGAGGAAATGTCGTGCCGTTTTCGCTCGTTCAGCAATCAATACTTTGATCTGATGCAAGATATCGATCAAATATTGCGGCAGTACTTGCAAGCCCTCTTCTCCGAGTGGCGTGGGTATAAGGTATAGTTTTCCAGTCTTAGCCATGGGCGCAAGATAAGGACTTGTATATTTTTGGTAGAAAAAAATTTGCAAAGCACTCGGTTTTCGATATATCTTTGCCAGCTGATTACCACTTATGAGCCAAACCTATACGATCAAGCTCCCGCAATTTGAAGGTCCATTCGACCTCTTACTCTTCTTTATTGAGCGAGATGAGCTTGATATTCATGATATTCCTATCGCCAAAATCACCAATGACTTTCTTGCTTATATCAGGGAGATGGAGTCGATGAACATAGACCTGGCTAGTGAATTTATCTTGGTAGCGGCTACACTTTGCAGGATAAAAGCCAAATTACTTCTCCCAAGAAAACCATTGGATGACGAAGGCAACGAGATCGATCCAAGGGAAGAACTCGTCCAACGACTCATTGAATACAAGCGCTACAAAAGTGTCTTGGAGGAAATGCGGGAGTTGGAAGAAGATCGTTCCTTGCGCAATCAGCGAGGAAATACGTCGAGGGAACTCAAACAGATTGCGACAAAAGCACTGGTTGATGCAGAGCTCGAATCAATTAATCTCTTTAAAATATTACGCGCCTTTGAGCGGGTAATGCAACGGTTTGAGGATTCGCACCCGGGTACCATTCACGAAATTGTTCAGTGGGGTTTCACCATCGAAGATCAGCAAAACTTCATCATAGAGAAAGTTACCACTTTTAAGAATGTGACCTTTCACATGCTTTTCAAGAATTGCGAAAACAGGATACATGCCATTGTCACCTTCCTCGCACTATTGGAATTGCTGAATATGGAAAAGGTAAGTATTATTATGGGTGAAGGGTCCAACAATTTTTGGTTGGGACCTCCCAAAGAAGTAAGCTTAGAAGACTTTATCGAAGAGGAAGAATAGTAGCCTGAAATAAAAATTGAGTGCTATTCAAAAAAGTAGCTATAGCTTAGACTTCAGAAGTTTTCCAAGGTAGGACAGAGAAAACTTCTGAAGTCTTGCTCAGCTTATAGTATCTCCCATTTACTGCACAATAACTTTCTTGACCGTCCAATCTCCATCCACCTGTACCTTGAGCCAATACAATCCACGATTTAAGTCTTTCACATCTATCGTTGTTTGATTGGTCTTCACTTTTCGTTGTTCCAATCGACGGCCTTGGCTATCATACAACTCAATGGCGTCAATAAGCGCTCCTGAGGACTGTAGGTTGAAAGAGGACTGAACAGGATTAGGGAAGAGTTTTATTTTAGCAGCTAAGGGTATATTTGAATTATTCGCCAGCTTGGAGTTGATGATAGAAACAGTAGCCGGCTCTCCTAGGCTATACGTGATCGAATCGCCTTCGGCATTCACCATTCGGACTCGCTCTACGGCTATTTCAAAAGAAGATATAGGTTCATTTAAACCATCAATGATATCTCCACTAACAATGAAATTCAGATCAAATATAGCACCAGCACCGGTCACCCCTATAGTCGACTGTCGACTCGCCGCCAAATCATATCGACCCAATCCTACATTAAATAAGTCATATTTAACGGATAGCAAGTCTTCAGGTAGTCCCAACAAAGGACTATCTTCCGTCGTTTCTGCAGTTATCCCTCCTTCCTCCATCAATTCGAATGGATAAGTAAAATCGAGTGCAATACCATGTAAGTTTTCAACAGGCACTTCTTCTGTACCTACCATTAGTTTCGCACGCAAGACGATATTATCTCCCGTCGTATTATCCCATTCTACCACCTCAGAACTAAATTCCAAAAACACGGGAGGGGCACCAGGTGTGGTAACAGGAGCAAAATCATAATCTGGTCGATAATTCTTTATGATCGCATCTACATCTGAAGCCTCAACAACACCATCTCCATCACAGTCTAGGTGCTTAAAGTTGACCGAGGTATTGGTCCAATAAGCCCAATCAGCAGAAGTATTTGGCGCCCAAGCGGTAGGCTCTCCTTCGATGGGAAAACTTTCACGCGGTGGGCCCGTTTCACCAAACCCTAAGCCTAGATTCAATAAGTCATATTGATTAGCTCGCCAATCTCCATTGGTATCACCAGGCCAAACACATTCATTTTGTTCGCAAAATGCCTCGGGAGAATCCCGTGATATTTCTAAGCACAAGGTATCCGTACAGCCATCAGTGGCTTCAATTGTTAAGCAAACTTCAAAGGGTATGATACTGGGCACAATTTTCAAAACCCCGTTATCATTGTTATAATAAGCCTGCCCCTCGACCATCCAATCATGACTGATATGGTCGGTTGAAGTGTTGAAAAATATAAGTGTACTGTCATTCGTAAAAGCAAAGGTAAAATCAGCCTTACAACTACCCAAAGAAGTAGTCGTAGCCATTAGGTATGGAGACAGAAAGAGTAGTCCACAAGCAAGTAATAAAGAACGGATAAGTTTTGTCATAGCTAATAATCCATTGGGCACAAGGCAAAATTTTAAAAAAAAGTGCTAAAAAAAAAGAACATTAAGCTAAAATTGTAGTTGATATAGATACTAGATTCATCTATTAATTGGCTGAAAATAAATCACTTAAAACGATTCATTCTTCACATTTGTCGATAAAATACCTTAATCTATTCTTCACATATGTCTGGAAAAAAAATCATTAACCTGCTCAAGACTTTTTCAAGACAAGAAAGACTGCTCTTTGAAAAATGGCTTAAGTCTCCCTTTTTTAACGAAAATCAACTATTACTAGTACTTTTTGAGCAACTACAAGCTGTCATTGATGAGACATGCGAATTAGATAAAATGAGTATTTGGAAAGCTCTTTTCGATACAACGCCCTTTGAAGATACAACATTAAGAAGAACCTTTTCTTCTCTATTAAACCAAGCTTATCAATTTCTCAGTATCAGGCAGTATCAATCGCAAACGATCAAACAAAAAATTGACCTTCTACCACTGCTAACCGCTCCAGAACTCTCTACTCATCATGCCGGGGTTCTCAGAAATGTCGAGCAAAATCTCTATACCGACATCAGCGACCATGCCGATTTCCAATATCATCTATACCAACTGACTAAGGTGATATACAAAAACAAAGAATTAGCCGGAAATTTGAACGAAAGTTGCCGGCATTTAGAACGTACCGACCTTCATTTTGATCGTTATTATTTTGTACAAAAGCTCAAGCATTATTGTGATGCCTTGGGTTATCGCAACTTTATTTCTGAAGAAGTCGACATCAAACTTTTGCCGGGGACGATGGCGTATCTTGAAGAACAAGCTTTTTTTGACGATCTGCTGATTAAAGCTTTTTATCTAGTAGCAAAAATGTTAAACCATCCAGAGGAAGAATCAGCCTTCTTCGATCTTAAACAGCTATTATTCGATAAGTGTTCACAATTACCTAAATCTGAACTCAAAACACTCTTCATTCACTTGTATAATTATTGTATTCATAAGAAAATAAACGTAGGTGAAAGTAGCTTCTTTAGCGAGTTATTCGACATTTATCAGTTTGCCCTTTCTAATAAGATTATCTATAATCGAGAAGGGGAGTTAGTACAGCAAGATTATAAAAACATCATCACGGTGGGCCTGCATGTAAAAGCCTTCGATTGGGTGGAGAACTTCATTAAAGAACAGACACAAGATCTACCGATAGAACAGCGTCAAAATGCATTGACTTACAATCTTGCCAAGGTCTATTTCTTCAGGGGAGAATATCAAAAGGTGATCTCTCAATTGCAGGAAGTCGAATATGATGATATCGTTTATGCCCTGGGTAGTAAACTCATGCTCCTCAAAACGTATTATGAACTAGACGAATACCTGGCACTTGATTCTTTGATCGATAGCTTCAGGATATACCTACGTCGTAATAAGACGATTTCCACCCAAGTCAAACGTCAGTACCTAAATATTCTCCGTTTTGTTAAAAAGATGTCGATGATAGATCCATATAACACCCAAGCCTTAGAAAAGCTCTATAGACAGGCTGAAGAATGCAAAGCCTTGGCGGCGAAGGCCTGGATTTTAGACAAGATTCAGCTATTAGGCAAGCGCCCAACTGCTCATACTAACGAATAATAGTTATTTTTTGGGTAGTTATTTCATCCGCTAACTGCAAACTCAAGAAATACACCCCCGCAGGCACATTTTCTGTCGTGATAGCCCTACTTTGATCCTGGCCGGCCAAAATAGGCCAACGCTCTCTTCTCACTACCTGTCCAGTGGCAGATCTAAGCCATACCATACCCAAACCCGCTTCCGGTGACTTAAGCTTTAGTTGAAATTGCCCGTCTACGACTGGGTTCGGGAAAATAGAAAAGGACAACGCATCGTCGTCCTTGACATCCGCTGCGGCAGTAGCCAAGGCATTTACCTCAAAGGCCACTTCTCTAGTTACACCGAAACGATTGCCACTCAGCAGTACATTCCCTAAATAATCCCGCAATCGGTAAAAACCTTCTCCATAAGAGCAGCAAAAGCCATCTCCATAATCATCAATAAGACGCAAGATATAACAGCCAGGACCGGGCAGGTCAATGGTCGCTTCTACCATCTGATTGTTGGGATAAGCACCTGGGTTAGCCCCATCTCCTACCTGTTTTCCGCCTCCACTTAATCCTACTAAGAAATTTCCACCTCGAACGATCACCTCTTCTTCCATATTGACCACTTCCCAATAGGTTTCATAGCCAAAGTTATCGGTCCCGAGTTCCAATTTCAATTGGGTCCATTCGGTTCTTACACTATTCGCGAATGTATATATTAAACGATTATTGCTTAGGTTCCCATCAGTTTCATTGTCCGTTTGGATCAAATTAACTTCCAACTCATTAAAAGGATTGGGAGAAGGGGTATAGGATATGGGGGGAATTTCAATCCGCTTTTTCTCAAAGGTCTTGAGTTGCCCCGACCAATCCAAGGTTTGCGCCGTTTCTCCGTTTACGGAATAAGAAAAACGTATATTATTCAAACTGCCATTCCCATCATTTTGAACGACAATAGTAGGGCTTAAAAGTGGTTCACAATGGCTCGAGTACGCTTCATAAATCCCCAGTAGATTGGTGTCATTTTGCTGCGTACTAAGCGGAGCGGGCTTATGCTGGACCCCTGTGAGAATGTTCTCTTTATTTTCGGTAATAAATGCTACCAATTCCACATCAGAAGCAACGATATTGGCCCCGTGATGGCTTAGCGGTAGGTTAAATCGAAAAGTTTGTGTGACAAAATCACCAGCAGCCCTATTACCCAACAAAAAACCTTCTGCTCCAGTAAGCATGTCGCGTAAAACATCCGGATGGAAATAGTTAAAACCTAAAGGGGAACCTGCTTGTAGCGTACGGATACTGTCTTGTAAGACGGCAATATGTAACCTTTGCTTACTCGCTTCTACATCCGCTGTATAATACACTTCTACCAATACCTCCAGCTCTCTACTATCTATGTCATATTGTGCTTCTAGCGCTATATTGACGGGGGAAGGTTCATCTATTATAGCTTGAACAGCTTCTTCCCATTGATCTCTATTAATGGCAAATGTCCCCTCCATCCCTTGCTCCAGTCCTGGGAAATTTCGGCGATTAACCATACCCGCCGGATATCCAACCAGGTTAGTAAGTTCTAATACATTTTGGCCAAAGTCGGACCGTAGGTCCAAAGCATAAGGATCTACAGGGTAAGCATAATCACCGGCATAAATATTGATGGGAATGAAAGCTTCGCCAAAAGTGGCTCGAAGCTGTGTGGCGAACTGGTCTGCTTCAGGGCAATATACGCAGTAAATCCCCCTGATGTACTCTAGTACAGCTCGTTTATTTTCCACCTGTGTAGACACAATCGTTTGGCCTTGCACAGGTATTTGAATACACACTAGTAGCGAAATATATACACTAAAAACAATTAGCCTCATAGTTGTTTTACAACCCGATTTACCGCAAAATAACATATTGAACGATATTACCCACTCAAAAAGCCAGGAGAAATAAGTCGGTTATTGTCCTAAGCAGGACATCCTCATTATTTCCACTCCTTCCTTTAGACTAAATTTCAACTAATAAGTATTTATTGGGGTATACTTATTATCAATACCCTTTTTTGATTAATTTGGATGGTCTTTATCTAACAACTCCATATTATGCGAATTGCGATTATAGGAAACGGTATTAGTGGTGTTACTGCTGCCCGCTTCCTTCGAAAACTTAGCGACCATGAGATAAGCCTGATCTCCGCTGAAACCGATTACTTCTTCTCACGCACCGCCCTCATGTATATCTATATGGGGCATATGCGCTTCAAAGATACCCAGCCCTACGAGCCTGGTTTTTGGGAAAAGAACAGAATCAATTTGGTAAAGGATTATGTCGAAAAGGTAGATACGCCCAATAAGCAACTACTGATGGCGAAAGGGGACAACATTAGCTATGACAAGCTGATCATCGCCTGTGGTTCCACCCCCAATAAATTTGGTTGGCCCGGACAAGATTTGAAAGGAGTAGGCGGTCTGTATAGTTTTCAAGACTTAGAAAATATGGAGACTCACAGCGAGAACCTGCAAAGAGCTGTGATCGTTGGAGGAGGGCTAATTGGGATAGAAATGGCCGAGATGTTTCACTCCCGCCACATCCCCGTTACCTTTTTAGTGAGAGAAAAAAGCTATTGGGATCCTGTCCTTCCTGCAGAAGAATCAGAAATGATCAATCGGCATATCTTAGAAAATGGTATTGATCTTAGGCTTTCCACCGAATTGAAAGAAATTATCGATGATGGTAATGGCAAAGCTTGCGCCGTTATTACGAATACGGGTGAGCGGATTGAATGCGGATACGTCGGATTGACAGCTGGTGTAAGACCTAATACCTGTCTCTTATACACATCTCCGAGCCCAC
>OJCB01000516.1_pt1 | contig 14289 bp, 10 predicted proteins | sample 1591501 | NCBI WGS metagenome assembly OJCB01 (sample SAMN05416813, study PRJEB24817) | seawater metagenome | isolation source: Sea water | place: Canada:Atlantic | collected 2013-07 | reverse complement strand
CTACACTATCCTCTTCGTCGGCAGCGTCAGATGTGTATAAGAGACAGGTAGTAATTCTTGTTCTTGCAAGCCTAACGCGTTTTCCAATATGGGGTCCAGTACTGAGCCCATTAAAATCGTGAAAGCGACTAAGGCAATATTATTACCCACGAGCATGGTGCTCAAGAAATGGGCAGGTTTTTCATAAAAGTTGGCTAGGATTCTCCCCCGGGCGGCCCCTTTCTTTTTTCTCAATTCTACCCGTAGCTTATTGGCAGAAATAAAGGCTATTTCAGAACCGGAGAACAGGGCGGAAAGAAATAAAAACAATAGAATAAAGGAAAGTGTCATAAATGTATTCTAACGATCAGGATAGGAAGATAAATATTATTCCTCACTTTTGAGTGATCCTAATCATCTTGTTGTTGTTTGATCGGCTTTTTGGCTGGTGGAGTTGTTTTCTTACTAGGCTCACCCTCTTCGGGTTGATCGACGGCTATACGTCCTTCCACTGCATTGATACGTGCATTGGAAAAATCTTGGTTGGCTTCAAAACCATGACCGTAGATAATCTCCTCTGGGCGTGTAATGACCACGAATTTATTGGACATTAACTTCTCCTTTTTCTCATCCCAAATCAATTCTTCTGTTTCCAATTTTTCATTATTGACGCTTTTCCACACGACACTATCCCTGACCAATACCTGCTGCTTTTGTTCCAAGCGGATGGCATATTTAGCGGTCAATACGCTTGACAGCTCTTGCATCGGATCAAAAAAATCGACTTTCACACCATCGGGAAATTCCTGCTTAGGTGATTTTCGATCTAGGTGATATAGCATCGTAGGACCCGCTATTTTGACTTTGATTTTTGCAGAATCGCTGTATAGAATCTCGACCTCCTCGGCTCGCTCTACCTTCGTATCCAGTTGGTCTTGAAGTGCCTCTATTGCTGCCATGTCATTTTCACAAGCTATCAGTAGGGCACCCACACTTATCATGACGATCATTTTCCACATGTGTCCTTTTCTTTTTGGTTCTCTGATAATTTTTGTGTTTTGAGTTATTGCTTTAGATAAAAGTCCTACTTCCTTTGGTCGCAATCCTTCCACCTGTAGCGCTGACCACAAAAATTGTCAGAGAAGGTTCTTTTTTGCAATATTATTAAATGTTCTGGTTAAGAAGGTAGGCTTTAACACTCTATTAAGCATTTTAGGTCTCATTAGCGCTTTGGCTAGCCTTATTTAGTGGGTTGAAGGGTGATTTTGTTACTTTTTAGAAGAAGTTCCGTCTTAAAATAAAAACTTAGTTTAAAAGTGAAACTAAGTGAACAATTTTAAATAGCTTTGCGTTATACATGCAGCTTTGTGCTTAAAATCAATGATTATGACAAATATTGCGATTGCTGAAAAGAACCTGACCAAAAGAGGATTCCTAGATTTGGAGATCGATCCAACACTCGATTTATTTGAGGAGATTAAGCGATTGAAAAAAGAAAAGAATGCCATTATTCTAGCGCATTACTACCAGGAATCCGAAATTCAGGATATTGCAGATTATATAGGCGATAGTCTGGGACTATCCCAAGAAGCCGCCAAAACGGATGCTGATATTATCGTTTTTGCAGGTGTACACTTTATGGCAGAGACCGCCAAAATGTTGTCTCCTCACAAGAAAGTGTTACTGCCCGATTTAAAGGCGGGTTGTTCTTTGGCTGATTCCTGTCCGCCACATCTTTTCCGCAAGTTCAAGGAAAAATACCCAGATCATGTTGTGGTGAGTTATATCAACTGTACCGCAGAATTGAAAACGCTAACCGATATCTGTTGCACCTCTAGTAATGCGGTGCAGGTTATCGAGAGTATTCCAGCAGATAAAGGGATTATTTTTGCGCCGGATATCAATCTGGGTCGATACCTCGTAAAGAAGACGGGCCGAGATATGATACTTTGGAACGGCTCATGTATGGTACACGAAATATTCTCGGGCGAAAAGATCACAAAGTTGATGTTGCGTCATCCTGATGCCAAATTCATCGCGCACCCTGAATGTGAAACCCATATTCTGGATAAAGCGGATTACATTGGCTCTACCAGTGGTCTCCTTCGCTACACCCAAGAAAATGAAGCCACAAAATTTATCGTAGCCACAGAGTCTGGTATTTTGCACCAAATGCAGAAAGCTTCTCCGGATAAGACCTTTATTCCTGCACCACCCAATAACACTTGTGCTTGTAATGAGTGTCCTCATATGCGACTCAATACCCTTGAGAAATTGTACTTATGTATAAAGCATGAGTTGCCAGAAATTGAACTGCCAGAGTGGGTCATTGAAGAGGGCGTCAATTCCATCAATAGAATGTTGGAAGTATCTGCGAAGGCTGGATTGTAAAATTAAACCCTATACAACTTCATAGCTTCCGGCAGTGATTGGGGGGGCACTTACCTAACAGTGCGACAGCAGTAATAGTACCGGAGCTTTGCCGGTCACTTTAGTAGATGAACCTATTTTATTGGATTTTAATGGATGGAAAAACGGTCTAACTAAACAGATCGCTTTTCCACCCACCAAATTATATCCTATAGATCAAATGAATTCGTGCTAGAAATTTGTTCATCAATGCTTATCCTCTCTTTAAATAACATAAATTATTATATGTTTTCGAAAATGCTTATATTGCTAAGCACTTAGCGTTGATTTTATAACCTATAAACAAACAAGCACAAAAATGAAAGCTCATGCCTTTGCTGCGCAGAGGCTAGATGAACTTGCTGAGCAAGTACGTGTATGTTCGCAGTCGTTTAAACCTACCCTAGCTATCGTATTTTGTAGCTCGGAGCAGCACATTCCTATGTTAACCCAATTTTTTGGGGAGCGAGATATTGCCTTGTTTGGCTGTACCACAGCCGGAGAAATTTGCAATGCTCAATTTTACGACCAAGCAATAGTATGTCTACTATTGGAAATTAATCCAGCCTATTTCGAGCTTTTCTTAGCCAATGATCCTATTCAGTCTACCTATCAGTTGGCCTATACCACCGGACAATATGCCGAAGTTTGTTACGCTGAACCAGCCCTTTTACTACTCTCTGGTGGAGTAGATGTTAATGCTGAAAAAATCATAGCGGGAATACGAGACGGGCTCAGTCAGCCTGATACCCCAGTCTTTGGTGGCTTGGCGGGAGATAATATGCATTTTACAGAAACCGTTGTTTTTTCCTCAGCGGGAAGATCGAATAATGGCATATTAACGTTGATTCTCAACCGAGAAAAAATCGAAATGATCGGTTTGGCGACTAGTGGTTGGGAGCCGATTGGCTTAGAGCATATCATTACGAAGGCCACAGAAAATATTGTATACACGATCAATGATGTACCTGCTTTAGACTTCTTTATCAAATATTTTGGTGGATTTCAGGGGGCTAATGCAGAAGATAGTCTGCATAATGATTTTGAGAATGTCAGTGCACAATACCCTTTACAAATTATTCGGCCAGATGGGCGATATATTCTCCGATCACCGCTATATGCAGATACTGAAAAGAGAGCGCTAATTTTGGCAGGAGGAGTGGAAGAAGGAGATCGCTTTAAATTTTCGATGTCTCCGGGTTTTCAAGTGATTGAAAATACGGTTGATGCCTTTGTCAATTGGTGCCAGGGTGATTGTACGCCAGATGCTGCCATCTTTTTTTCCTGTATTGGCCGCCATGCTGCACTAGGACCGATGATTGGAGATGAGATTAAGGGTATTCACCAACAATGGGAAAAGCCGATGATTGGTTTTTTCTCCTACGGTGAAATTGGTGCCACAATAGATGGCCCCTGTGACTTTCATAACGAAACCTGTTCGGTGGTTCTCCTAAAAGAACGATCCTAAGATGAAGGAAAGTCTGCAACAACTGGAAGCTTATATCGCAACGCTACCCATCACCACGGACCAGCGAACAAAACTACTGTTGCATATGCAGGAACTCCAACAAATAGACCTGCGGAAGGAGTTCATGTTGCGTCGTACCCTGAAGGATAAGCACATTACCATCAACTTACTCAACCAAACGATAGAAGACCTAAAAGAACAAAAGGAAGCCCTCTCAGAACATAAGGAGCAGATGGAGGCCATCAATAAAACCCTTACTGCCCAGACTACCCTGTTGGAAAAGCAATCGGCCACTCTAGAAGAAAATCTTCATCAATTGAAGATGGCGTACCGAGAATTGGAGCTCTTCTCTTATATCGCTTCTCACGATTTGCGTAGTCCACTGCGCACCATTGCCAGTTATGCACAACTATTGGAACAACGCTATAAAGAACAACTAAATGAAGACGGTCAGGAGTTTCTTCAATACGTGCTCAATGGGACGGAGCAGATGAATAATGTACTAGAAGATTTACTGGAATACGCACGCGCTGGGGACCGAACACGGCAATTGATGCTAACCGATGCGAATAAAGTAATTGAATTGGTACGTTATAACCTCAAAAAAGAAATAGCGGATAGCGGCGCACAGCTACGAACCGGCCCTCTTCCAGAACTAAAAGTACTTCGATCAAGTCTGTACCAAGTATTGCAAAACCTAGTGGCCAATGCGATTAAGTTTCGATCTGAAAAAGCACTTGATATAGCTATCCATTGCACCCGTACCAAAACCCATTGGCATTTCACAGTGGCTGATAATGGCATTGGGATCGATGAGGCCAAAGGCACTAAGGTCTTTGAACCTTTTCACCGCCTCAACCAAAAGAATATGCCCGGTACTGGAATAGGGTTGGCCATCTGCAAGAAATTAGTCAACCTACACTACGGTGATATTTGGCACGAATCGGAACTCGGCCAAGGCACTACCTTTCACTTCACCATCGCTGCTCATTGATGCCCAGATAATAACGGCTTCCCGAAAGAGTCAAAAAAAAATATTCTAGTATTTTCCCAATAAATCCAGCATCATTTATAAAAAAGGCGTATATTTGCGTTCCTAGAAAATGAAAGTAGGAAGCTATTTTCATATTTCTAATAGCGGGTCGGGTGGCCGAGCGGCTAGGCAGAGGTCTGCAAAACCTCGTACGGCGGTTCGAATCCGCTCCCGACCTCAAGGACAACAAGCCTCTTTCGTGAAAACGAAAGGGGCTTTGTTATTTTTAGGCTACGATCAAAACTCGTTTTGAAGAGTAGCCTAAAAATAACAAAGCTCGACCGCAGGGAGAAGGCTTGTTGATCTTGAAAGGCCACCCTCCCAGGATGGGCGAAGCCAATCCACTCTTAACCTCCAAGCCAAATAGGCCTCTTTCACCTCGCCAAAGAGGCTTTGTTATTTCTGCCTACGATAAAAGCGCTGACAAGTCTCAACATTACAACTATTGAAAAGTTAATGGGTCATTAAACCATAACCAACACCTAGGACCCATGTTTTACCTACAAAACGCGTTAAGGCTAATCAAAAAACATACTTGGTTCTCAATCATTAATATTATCGGGTTAACACTCGGGGTAAGCAGTTGCTTATTGATTATCCTTTATCTAAATTTTGAGCTTCAATTTGATAAATTTCATGAAAAGGGCGATAATATATATCGAGTGGTGATGAATCAACCTGGGAATCAGGTTTTGGGGAGTAGTTCAGATTGGTGGGTGGTATCTCCTGCGATCTTAAAACCAACTTGGGAAGAGGAGTTGCCAGACATTGATCTAATGGCTCGTACCGTCTCCCGCAACTGGATATTCCGCCTGGGAGAGAAATGGGTGGATGAAAAAATATTGAGCGTTGATCCAGCCTTTTTTGAGATCTTTTCTTTCAAGCTTAAACAGGGGATTGCGGAGGATGCCTTAAAGACGCCAAACTCCATCATCATTTCCCCTAAAATGGCAAGCAAGTATTTTGGGAAAGAGAATCCTATTGGGAAAGAATTCGTGACTAATGATGAGAAACAATTTACGGTAGCAGGGGTGTTGGAAGAGATTCCTGCCAATTCCCATTTGCAGTTTGATTTTCTGGTATCTTTCAAGACTTTGGAGCTTAAAGTAGGGCGCAGTTTAGTAAACGATAACTGGCTTAATAACCCCTATCGTACTTACCTGACGCTGCAAGAAAATACCGACCTCGATCAATTCGACCTCAAACTAAGGAAATACGATGTAGATGGTTTCAATGGGAAAACATGGTCCTTCCACCTACAACCGCTTTTTGATATTCATTTTAATCGCCAAATCAGGGGGACCGGCAATCTAGGATCATTATTCACCTTTCTATCGGTGGGGATTTTCCTATTATTTATTGCCTGTTTCAATTATCTAAATCTATATATTGCTCATTATCGATCTAGGTCCAAAAACGTATCCGTTAGAAAAGTCATTGGTGCAACTCCTGTGCAATTGATGAGACAGTTTTTGAGCGAATCTTTTTATTTCGTGCTATTTGCCTATGTACTTTCGATTGGTTTGATTTGGGCGATGTTGCCGCTTTTCAATGATCTCCTTGGGCAAGCGCTTAATTTCTACACTTTATTGAGTCCGAAAATTTTAGCCATTTCCTTAGGTCTAATTGTGATCATGTCCTTGTTATCCGGTACTTATCCTGCCATTTATCTTTCTCGACTAAATCTGGTAATTGGGATTAAAGGGGGGCTCGAAAAGCTATCAAGAGGGAGCCACTACTTACGAAAATCAGCAGTAGTGATTCAATTTTCAGCCTCTGTTTTACTCATAATCGGCTCGATAACAGCGATAAAGCAATTGAAATACGTCGGAAATAGAACGCTAGGTTACCAACAAGAGAATATAATTTGTCTGAAAACAGGCGGGTTGTTTCAAAGAGAAAATGGGGAAGTGAAAAATAATATTAAGGTTCTTAAAGAAGAACTGCTCCGAATTCCCGAAGTCGTAGCGGCGGCGGCTTCTACAGCTATCCCCTCTGATATTGGCTGGTCAAATATTCCAACTTGGGGCGGTAAAGCAAAGGATGAAAATCCTTTTTTCTATCGATTGATAGTGGACTTTGATTTTCTTGAATTATATGAAATCCCCATCTCCGAAGGAAGAGGCTTCTCTCCCAATATGACTAGTGATGACGGCAATGCCTATCTACTTAACAAAGCTGCCGTCAATCGACTTGGGTTGCCATCTCCAGTCGGGTCTAAATTTGGATTTGATGATAAATTGGGGGATGTAGTCGGTGTTACCGAGGATTTTCATTTCGAGTCACTTCACAAACCGATCACGCCACTTGGAATTGGAGTTAGGGATGAGGACTTTTTCAATTATCTATCCATAAAAATAAAGGGAAATGACTTTAGCCAGGTCTTGGCTGAAATTGAAACAGCCTGGCTGGCTTTGGCACCAGACAATCCATTGAAGTTTTCATTTTTCGATAAAGATTTAGCAGCGCTTTACGAAAAAGATCGATTGCTAGCAAAAAGCATGAATTACTTCTCACTGATTGCTCTGTTCATTTCATGTTTAGGCATCTTTGGTTTGATGTCTTTCTCCCTTAAGGAAAAAACGAAGGAAATCGGTGTTCGAAAGGTATTGGGTGCCTCCTTTTCAAGCCTTCTTCATCTACTTACTCTTGACTTATTTCAAATTCTTGGCCTAGCGGTTCTGCTTGGAGGCTCGTTGGGATGGTATTTTTCTCAACAATGGTTGGATAACTTTGCCTACCGTTTTGAGATGAGTTGGGATATAATCGTTATTGCTGCGCTAATAACAATGGCTACGGCTGTTTTGCCTTTAAGTTATAAGTTGCTGAGGTCTATTCGATCAAATCCAGTTGAGGCACTGCGGACTGAATAAGGCCGATATGCCTTATTCTTCAATCACCTCAAAAGTCAGTACCTCATCATCTTTAAAACCAAACTCATCTACCACACTTACCATCGCCACATGTAAGCCCGGAGTCAGACGAGGAAGAGGGAATTGCCAAATATGCGAGGATACGTGTGGTGACGGAAAAGCATCATCAGTCCCTTTGTACTTATTATATTGTCTCACATAAGCAGGATCAGTTCGTTCGATATATTGCATCGGCACGGCTGCTTTCCCGTCAAGCGAGATCGTGACTTGGTCGCGCTCACCCCCATCAAAGAAATTGACGACTACAAACATGCTGTCTACCTGTACACCACGGTCAAGCCCTAAGGGGTGCGTGTGGGACAGGCTATCCGGATGGAACAGGGGTGGATCTAGCACGATGCTCAAACGATCTTTCGGATCGCCACCGGCAGGAATAAATTGTGGTTTTACGGTGTGACCCTCGAAATAAAAAACATAATAACCGTTTGGATTACCGTCTGCCATAGTGGCTGGTCGAACGCCACGTTCGTCTCTCGGGCCAGCACCCCAGCCGCTCCCACGAGTTTCGGCCAAGGTATGGGCGATAAATGGGTAGCCATGCCAGCCATGCGTATGGTTGATTTCCACTTTCCAACTATTGCTGGTGTCATGGCCTGCGATGGCATAGACGTATTGAAAGCGGCCTAGAATACTGAGTAATTGATCAAAATTTGCGGTATTGATCGTGCGGGGAAAGGTACGGTTGTTGGCGTAAGTGAGCAATGGGATGTGGGTGATAATCATGATCAACTTGTCCGATGATACATCCTTGAGGTCATTTTCGATCCATTTCATTTGTTGGGCATCGATGTGTCCCTCGTATCCTTTTCCCTTTCCTTTGAAGCTGACATTGTTCAAGGCAAGGAAATGTACTTGGCCATAGTCAAAGGAATAGTAATCTGGTCCGAATACACTTCTGAAGGTTTGGGTAGCGTATTCATTGTTCGGGGATTCTGGGTTTAGGTCATGATTGCCGGGCACATTCCACATCGGAATGCCGATTTGTGACATCAGTTTATTGTGGCGCTCGTAGAGGGCTAGGTTGTCATTTACCACATCTCCTGCTACTAGTCCAAACTTGGCCTCATACGGATTACCAAAAAGAGCATCAATGATGTCTTTCCGCAGCATGTCAAGTTCTTCATCGGTGGATGTTTGTGGGTCGGCGAAGCCCATGGCCTTAAATTCATCCGGTACGGCGCCTTCCAAAAGGGCAAAATCAATAGTCGCAGGTAATGGGCCCGTTGGTTCAATGACGGGCCATTTCCAGGTCGCAACGGCAGGCGTACCCCTCGGGTAATGGCAATAGTAAAACTGCGGCAGCTGAACGTCGTTTAGCGGAACGCGATAAGGCGCAGGTTTGGAAATAAACAGGATGCTTTCGGGTGGGAGTTCTATTTCATACTGGCCGGAAGCATTGGTTTTTACCACATCCACACCATTTGAAACTTTTACCCCTTCAATCCCTTTCTCATTAGGATCGTGCAGGCCATTTTCATTGGCATCCAGATAGACAATACCTTTGGCTCTATTGACCTGAGCTTGGGCGAAGGAAGAGATGGCAAAGGTTAAAAGAAGCGCAAGCAGGAAAGCCCCGTTTTTTATAGTATTCATAAGTTGCTTTTTATCGTCTGAATCTCTTTCTGTTAAAGGATCGATTTTCCACTAGTTCCGTGCTTAAATATATCCTATTTATCTGTGTTCTCATACCTAGATATAGCGAAGTATAAAGAACCCAATCCTCTCCTCCTTGTTATACCTCCTCACCATTCCATCTAACACTTGTTTGATTTATACCAATTCGCAACAGAAGATCTGATTTACCTTGCCATTGGCGCTTTTTTGATCGGCGTCGAAAAAGCAGGACTAAAGGGCTTAAGCATGATAGCGGTTTCGCTATATGCTATTGCTTTGGGGGGGAAGGCCTCGGCGGGCTTGCTATTACTATTGTTTATGTTGGCCGATGTGTTTGCCGTGCGTTATTACTACCAAGAAGCACAGGCGAAGCTGATTAAGCAATTGTTGGGGCCAGCGATTATCGGACTGTTGATAGGAGGCGTGATGGGGAATATGATGGACGATGCGCTGTTTAAAAATATGATCGCCATCATCATTTTGCTTTGTTTGGGTTTGATGGCTTGGCCTCGGTTTATGGTGACTAGTGATGCTAAAACGAATTCTTTTGGCCCGATTATTATTGGTTTATTAGCGGGCTTTGGGACGATGATCGCCAATGTGTCGAGCCCTATTTTAGCGATTTATTTATTGGCCCTGCAGTTGCCCAAAAAGCAATTCATTGGGACCATCGTCTGGTTCTTTTTCATTATCAATTTTCTGAAACTACCTTTTCATATTTGGAGTTGGCATACCATTACTTGGGCGACTTGTAGTACGGCCTTAATGGCTATACCTGTAATTGCGCTGGGATTCGGGATGGGATTGTGGCTCATCAAGCGGATCGGTGAGCAGAGCTTTCGTTATCTTATTATTGGGGTGACATTGATAGCGGCGGTGAGGCTTTTATTCGGTTAATAAACAACTGACCGCATGATTTACTACTACTTGCTGTACTATTTTCTTCTCTCATCAACGTATTAATACCACTTCTCCTTTTAAGGTCTTTTGGGTTCCATTACTCAATTTCACTATGGCCAGATAAACGTAGACTCCTGCTGCAACATCTTTCCCGCGATAACGGCCATCCCATCCACTTTGCTGTGTATTGGGTTCTGCATTTTTCGTAGTAAATAATTGACTCCCCCAACGATCAAAAACAGCTAGTTGTTCTACCCGGATGAGCTCCGGCCCGCCGAAAACAGCGAAAAGGTCATTTTGCCCGTCACCATTTGGGGAAAAGGCATTAGGAATAAAAATCCTCGGATTTTTATCGACCAAGACTGGTATGGTTGCTTCAGCGGTACAGCCCAACTGATTTTTTACTTCTACTTTAAATGTAGTAGATCTATGCGGGAAGGCCATTGGATTGGGGCAATCCGTACAGGAAAGATCGGCAGCCGGTGTCCAGTGTATAGCACTAAAACCTTGATCGGTTGTTGTGGTCAATGTCAATGCTATGGTATCTCCCAAATTAATCTTCGTTGCTTCCACGCTTATTGCTAAAGAGGCTTCCGGTAGTGACTGAACGGGGATAGCCCATTCACACCCATTCACATCTTGAATCATAGCTGTCGAAGGAAATCTGGTGACGATTAGCGTAGAATCATGTTGGAAATCCATTTGATCAATGCTATATAAATAAGGAGCTGTCCCTCCTGAAATATCCTTAAAAGTCAATATCCCTCCTTCTGCTGGATCGCAAAGTCCTGGGTCAAAGAAAGCTTGGGCAGAGAGGTCCTCTGGTGCAATAATCTCGTGTTCTGTTTGTTGAATACAACCATTGGCATCTTGAACCGTCAAGCCATAGGTGCCCGCTGATAATTCGGTTATTTCAGCTTCTTCTCCCTGAATGGTCCACTGATATTGATAAGGCGCTGTGCCGCCTGTTGCTTCCCCCCGCAGTGCCGCATCACTGCCAGTAGCACAACTTAGTGGATAGCTTTCACTGAGTTCGACTTCTAAGGGTCCGGGTTCATTAATAGAAACCGAAACGTCGACTTGATTAGCCGTACTGATATCGACTACCTGAGCATGGTAGTTGCCCCCTGATAACCCCTCCAATCGGAAATTTCCTGCCGCCGGAATTTCTTGTCTTTCCAACAGCTGAAATTGATGATCATACCACTCCAGTACGAAAGGTCCGACGCCTGCTGATACTGTCAAAGTAAGGCGGCCATCATCCCTGTCATAGCACGTCACACCTTGGCTATTTATTTCCGTGAAAAATAGGCATTCATCTACCGTCAAGTCTATCGTAATCAAGCTATCACAGCCATAGTCGGTTAGCCAAGATTCATGATATAGCCCGGCTGTTTTTTGCCAAATACCATCTACATAGAAACTATCGCCCTGGCAAATGGTGACAGCTTTAACGACATCAAAAACGGGATGTATACTTAGTTCATATTCCAATAAACTATCACAGCCAAATGCAGTTTGGTAATGATTGACAATGGTCGTATCCTGCCCATAAACCTGCCCTTCCCAAAGTTCCCCATCGCACAATTCAATCATTTCAATGGTATGGTAAGTAGGATGTACCTCAAGGTGAGTTGTCAAAACAAGACTATCCAATCCATCTGTATTGGCTAAAGTATCTGTATAGGTACCTGCTGAATATTGCCATTGGTTCGACACCCATACACTATCCCCCTCGCACATTTCAAGGCTGATACTATCAAAGGAAATCGGCAATACCGTAAGCGCAAGTTGTAAAACACTATCGCAGCCCGCTGCATTAGCGCCCCAAAGGGTATCCCTAAAGATTCCTGTTTCAGAAAGAAAGGCTCCTCGCCAAGGATAGGTTTGCCATTCGGTAATAACAATGTTGAATGGGTGGACAGATGGTTGATTCACCTTTAGTTCAAGCGTTTCTATACTGTCGCAAGAATTGGCCGCAGCCCCACGCAAAATAAATTCATAGGTACCTGCCTCATGTAGTGTTTGATCATTCCAAACGATACTATCTCCTTCACAAATCGTAAGTTGCTCAAAGTGAACGCCTTGTTTTAGTTCTTCAACTACAATGCTTTCGCTAGCCATACAGTTATTTTCATCGGTTACACTAACCGCATAGGTTCCCCCTGCTGTGATTTGTATTTCGGCGCCGAAATTGCCGGTTGACCATTCATAATCTTGAAATTCCCCTTGAATAGACAAAACACTACTTTGGGTCTCGCAAATTTCTGTATTACCTAAGATCTCAATGCTGGATGGGGTTTGCACGGTTAGCTCAATACTAGCGGTCCCGGTGCAAGTTTCGCCCTGAGATACGGTCACACTATAGATCCCTCCCGCATAAATTATGATGGATGGACTGGTCGCACCATTTGACCAATGGTAGCTAGAGTATTGGCCAACCCGCAACTCCACAGAGTCCCCTTCACAAAATGTACTAGGGCCAGTTATAATCGGACTAAGTACATTGCTATTTTCCACACGGATGCTTTGTTCGACCACGCAGCCATCTAGGTTGGTCACTTGCAATCGATAGTCGCCTGGGGTATCAACGACAATAGTCCGTTGGGTCTCGCCTGTTGACCATTCATAAATAAACCCTTCTCCTGTAGGACCGCTCAACGAACTACTCTCCCCTTCGCAAATGCTCCGAGAGCCTGAAATGAGCGTTGCTGGCCAGGGTTCTCCAGGAATCTCCACCCGAATCTCTGATTGGCAGCCAGCTGCATCTGAAACGGATAAGGTATAAATTCCAGCCTGAACATCTACCAAGTTACGCGTTTGTGCCCCATTACTCCAATGATAATTTCGATTGCCCGTTCCTCCGCTCACATCGATTGTAAGCCCACCATCATTGCCACCTGGACAAGCCGGACTCTTGATTTCAGCGACCATCAGTAATAAAGGAGCAGGATCTTGGATCGTGACGTGGGTTGTTTCTTCACAAGCACGCGAGTCACGTACGGTCAATTCATAACGGCCAGGCAATAGATTCTGGAATGTATTATTCGTTTGGAGAGGAGCGTCATTTATCCCGTATTCATAGGGCGCACGTCCGCCGGAGGCCAATAGGATAATCTGCCCATCGCCAGCTTCAGGGCAACTGATGTCTTGTTTGATAACTTGTATTTCCATCGGGTTGGGTGGGCTTATCAGCAGCGATTGTGTCATTTCACAAGCCGTCTGGTCGCGTACCCAAATGGTATATTGACCCAGCGGAAGATCGCTATATATGGGGGTGTCCTGAAACCGGGTGCCGTCCAAGCTATATTGTAAACGACCTTGCCCGCCTTGTACAGAAATGTGAAGTTCGGCCAACATTCCATCGCCGCAACCTTGGATATTCGTCGTCGTCGAAATAGAAAGAGCGGTAGGCTCACTAAGCGCTACCTGCTTTGTCCAGGTGCAACCCGAGATATCTTGGACTTCAACCGAATAGTTGCCTGCATTTAGAGCATTGAAAACCCCATTAGCCTGGAAATTACCCCTGTTTAATCTAAACCGGTATGGTGCTTCTCCATTAGTCACTGTCACCTCAATGCGACCATCATTACTGGCATGACAAGTCGGATTTTGTTGACTGGTTATAGCTTCCAGGTTAGCTATCCGAACCTCCCTTTCTCCCACTACAGTCCCTTGGCAGTTCCCTGTCACGACCGACTCTAATCGATATAGACCTGGAACTGTTATTGGCAATGCATAAGGACTTTCATTAATGCGTATAGGAGGTTGAATTTGTCCATTTATACTATAAGTCAGTTCCCATTGATCATTCTCGGAAAGGATGACATTTAATTGCCCTAAGGGCTCATCGTTGCAAATAATTACCTGCCCGTCCAGTTGAGCAAGTGGGGGTTGTATGATCGCTGTCTCTTATACACATCTCCGAGCCCACGAGACCGAGGCTGATCTCG
>OJCB01000515.1_pt1 | contig 14289 bp, 9 predicted proteins | sample 1591501 | NCBI WGS metagenome assembly OJCB01 (sample SAMN05416813, study PRJEB24817) | seawater metagenome | isolation source: Sea water | place: Canada:Atlantic | collected 2013-07 | reverse complement strand
GATCAGCCTCGGTCTCGTGGGCTCGGAGATGTGTATAAGAGACAGATTGTAGACAGCCCCACAGTTTAAATCCGTACCTGTATTGATGGCCAAAGCGGCAGACTCTACGGCGTTGGCGGTCACCTTATGATATTGATGAAAATCAGCTAACCCCCAGCAGTCTGACACCACGTGTCCGCTAAATCCCCATTTGTCCCTTAGCACGGTATTGAGTAAAAAGTCTGAGCCCCCAGCAGGATGCCCGTTGACTCGGTTATAAGCGGCCATAACGGTTTCGACATTTGCCTCTGTGACGAGAGCTTCAAAGGCAGGAAAATAGGTTTCGTACATATCTTTTGGGCTGGCGATAGCATCAAACTCATGGCGCAGTGCTTCAGGGCCAGAGTGCACGGCAAAGTGCTTTGCCGCCGCGGCTGTTTTCAAATATTTGGGGTGGTCCCCTTGCAGGCCATTGACCATGGCCTTGCCCATTTGCGCAGTAAGATAAGGGTCTTCGCCATAGGTTTCTTGACCTCGTCCCCAACGAGGATCTCTGAAAATATTGATATTGGGTGTCCAGAACGTTAATCCTGAGTACTTACTGCGGTTGCCTATTTCGCTGGAAACATTGAATTTTGCTCTAGCTTCATCCGAAATCACTGATGCAGCTTTTAGCAACAGGTGTTGATCAAATGTTGCTGCCATTCCTATGGCTTGAGGGAAAACCGTTGCCCGGCCGTTTCTTGCTACGCCGTGCAATGCTTCGTTCCAAAAGTCGTATTCAGGTAATCCAAGACGCTCTATGGCTACATTGCCATTGACCAGCTGGGATGTTTTCTCTTTAAGCGTCATTGCATCAATTAACAAATCGATACGCTTTTGAGTAGGAAGTTGGGTATCAAACCAGGGTTGGTCATTTGCTAAAGCAGGCGTTGCTACACACAAAGCGAGTAAGGACATTGCTGCGTTTCTAATTATCATCTAAGCCTCTTTATTTACATTAATGCAACAGAAATAGGTAAAGCAGTATACATTAAATATAAATTATGTGTATCATATGTAAAAGTTTGTTTTCTGGGGTTTGTGTCCTATGCAGGTAATGATCGTCGGTTTATTTGGTTGTGTAATCGCTTCGCTGTTATTAACGGCCTGTACTAGGCTCTCTGGAGAAAATGATACTGCTAGCCTTGAGACGTCAGTTGAAGCTGCTACACCGCAATCGGAAATAGATAAAGCACATCAAACACATACCAATGTGGTACTGATCCTTATTGATGATTTGAGTCACTATGGTGTGACGGCATACGGGGCAAACAGATTACACAGTTATGACGGTGAATTTACCAAGGAAGAGTTCGCTACTGAGAGTATCGATGCATTGGCGCAGCAAGGTATACGAATAGATCGAGCCTTTGCTTATCCAATCTGTGAAAACACGCGAATTGCCTTGATGAGTGGCAAACGAAACGACAGGAATTACCTTCAACCAAAATCTCAGCATAGCTCTGATTTAACCTTTGGCGATGCCTTTAAAAAAGCAGGGTACGCCACAGGCCTATTTGGAAAGTGGAAACAAACCCGCGGCACAGTAGAGGTATCAGGCAAAGACTATATAAGCGAGTTTGGTTGGGATGATTACGCCGCCTTTGATGTGGTAACTGAAGGCCAACGGTATATTAATCCGAACCTTGTGATAAATGGTGAAGTGCACAATTACAACAGCCGAATTGACCTCGACCCTGAGACGGGCAGACGTTGGTACGGGCCAGACATTATTAATCGCCACGCGTTACGGTTTATAGAACAAAACAAACACAATCCTTTTTTCTTGTATTACCCGATGATTTTAGTGCATGACGATCATAAGCCGACACCTGATACACAACCTGAATCGATATTTGATGAGTTCCCTGAAAATGCCGACTACAACAACACGCGAGGAGATGATCGCCAATACTTCCCGGACATGATCCGCTACATGGACAAAATGATAGGAAATGTGGTGGAAAAGTTGCGCCAGCAAGATTTGCTCGATAACACCTTAATCGTGGTTATGGGCGATAACGGGACCAAAGAAACTTTCGGCCATGTGCTACCTGATGGAAGCATTTATCCTGGTAGAAAAGGCGGCAACGCAGACAACGGCTTACATGTGCCCTTGGTGCTGCATTATCCGGGGAAAATTCCGGCTGGAAATTCAACTGAATATCGCACCTATGATGGACTCGTTAATTTAACCGATATTTATCCAACGATTGCGCAAGCCGCTGGTATCGAGCTACCGAATGCTCAGCAAATAGATGGCATCAGCTTTTGGCCCCAAGCAACAGGCCAGAGAAACGACGAGCACAGGCAGTACATTTACACCTGGTATATCGGCAATGAGACCTACAAAGACGAAGATAAGGTTTTGCGCTACGCATTCAATAAACACTTTAAGCGCTATGCACCAGATAAAGACTTCCCTGAAGGCAGGTTTTTTGATTTGCGTACTGACCCCCTTGAGCGTCAAGGGAGCAAGGTTGTTGAAAAGAAATGGAAGTTAAAGCGTTTCAGCGGCTTGGATATCTCGCACCTTACAGCGCAGCAAGCTGATGCTTATCGCTACCTTGGGGCCATCTTAGACAAACATAAATTAACCCCAGTTACGCAACTAAGTATTGATGCAGCACAAACACACTTATCACCTGGTGACAGCGTAACACTTCATGTCAACGCTTTACCTAAACACGCCCAAAGGCAAGGTGTTATTTGGGAGTCCAGCGCCCCAGATATCGTCAGCGTTGACAAATTTGGGCAGATCAAAGCACACAAAGTGGGGCAGGCAACAGTTCGTGCTTATTCTTGGGAAGATGCACAGCCTTTAGCGGCCAATAAAGCGCCCACTTATCAACGTACAGGGCTCTCAACGTCTGTGATGGTAGAGGTGACACGATGAAAGTGAGCCAAGCTAACAGCGGAGAAAGTCAATGAATACAGTACATTCAGGTGCTTATTGCGAACCTTGTTGTATCAAGGACGGCCACGAAATTGAAATTCATCATGTGAGCTATCGCCAGAAAGAACACTACCAATGTGAAATGCATTTCCATGAAGTACAAGAACTCATTTTTTTCGAACAGGTAGAAGGCACGTTTTACTATCATCAAGGGGAAACCACCTTGCGACCGTTCGATGTGGTATACACACCCGCCATGGAAACCCACGACTTTGATCTCACCAATGATGCTAAGTCGTGGTATATCGTGCAATTTCCGAAAACTCTCTTTGAAACCGAGCAATTCAGTGGCTTATCTACTTTATTTGAAGTTGGCATGCACTTACGTATCCCTGATGCGTATCAAGCGCAACTGCTACAGATTATTCGTTGGGCTCACGAAAGCTTTAACTCAGATAAGTATCATGCCAAAAGTATCGCGTTACTGAATTTAGCATTGGTCATACTCAAAGAGCATGGGGAAGTAAAAAATGCTCAAGTACCGCGTATTTTAAGCTCAAGATCGCTCAATGCGAAGATCAAACCGGTAATGGAAATATTTAGAAAGCAATCTAGTGTGGTGTTGAGCCTAGAAGAAGCAGCGAAAAAATGTCATCTGTCGCCCTCTTATTTTTCTCGCGTTTTTAAAAGCATATTCCGTTTTTCTTATTCCGAATATGTGGTGCGTCATCGTTTGTATCACGCAGCAAGAATGCTAGGGCAGAGCAGGGTCTCTATTACACACCTTAGTTATGATTTGAACTTTTCGAACCCTTCACACTTTATTGCTCAATTTAAAAAACAATATGGCTGCACACCAAACCGCTATCGCAAAGCTATCATGACAAAGTACGCCAAAAATGAAGCGTAATGTGAGGTTAATGTTATGCGATTTTAGAAACTATACATTCATATATAAAATATGGACGTTTCACCAAGTCTGCTAGGGTGAAATCACCCAAGCGAGCAGGAGTGCATGTAACCGTGAAGCAAACCTTTAACCTAGATAATTTGAGCAATATTTTGAAATCGGTTCTTTTTCACCGCTTTTTTAACCCCTTTTGGCGCTTATTTGGCGTTTTTGCCAAACGTTTTTCGGCCCGCTCTCCTTTCGTTTGGCTGTCATTTCTTCTGTTTTCTTTGCCGTTTCAAAGCGCTGGAACGCTCGCCAAGCAGCCCGATGTGGTGGTGATTTTGGCCGATGATATCGGACTGGGTGACATTAGTTACTACACAGAAAACCTTTTGGCGAAAAAGCCTGTCGTGCGCACTGCGAATATTGACGCGCTCGCCCAGCAAGGCGTGTGGGTTAATGATGCGCATTCGGCTACCGCACTATGTGCGCCGACGCGCTTTAGTGTGATGACAGGCAAGAATAACTATCGCTCTGAATCACCTTGGGGGGTGTGGGGGAGTTTTCAGCAAAATGTTATTGCGCCCAATACACCTACCCTTGGCAATGTGATGCGCCAGGCAGGCTACAAAACTGGATTCGTTGGTAAGTGGCACCTCGGTGGTGATTTCTTGCGAAAAAGCGCTAAAGACGTTTTTAGAGGTTCTGATGAAGGATTTCTAGCAGACGTTGATTTATCGGTAATGGTCGCAGGCGGGCCGAATGATCTCGGCTTCGATTATAGCTATATGCTTCCTGATGGGATCCAGGGGCCACTGTATTTAGCATATGAAAATCAACGCTGGGCACCGCTATCACGTGCTTCAAGTATTATTCATGTTAATGAGTCGACGGCGTCTGACGTAAAAACGATATCTGACAAAGGCGATGGCATGGGAGACAGTGCCTGGCAAACCAGTAAAATAGGTGATGTGCTTTCTTCACAAGCGGTTGAGTTTATTCAAGGGCAGGCCAAAGACCAGCCGATCTTTTTATATTACGCCAGTCCTATGGCTCATTTACCCCATATGCCACCCGCCTATTTTGATGGTGAGAAGGTGGCAGGTAGTACGCCCTCTGCGCACCTGGATATGATCCATGAATTAGATTTACAAGTGAAAAGGATAGTGGCTGCGCTTAAATCCACAGGGCGTTACAACGACACCTTAATTATCTTTACGTCTGATAATGGTGGTTTGGCCTATCGCATTCCCGGCACACTTGAGGCTGGGCATCGGTCTAGTGGTCAATATAGAGGAAGTAAAAATAGCGCATATGAAGGCGGGCACAGAGTGCCGTTTATTGTCTCTTGGCCGAGTAAGTTGAGTAAGGGTGTGCAGCTAACGTCTGCCGTTTTGGTACAAGATATTTTAGCCACTATTGCCGCAGCAGCGGGCGCACCCATCGACAGTAAAGCCACGACAGATTCTAAAAATTTATTGCCTCTGTTGACCAGTGCATCCGAGGAAGAACGCGACTTTATGATGTTGCAAGGTGGGTCGAATAACGAATTGATTTATCGCCAAGGGGATTGGAAGCTCATCATGCAAAGTGACCGTAAAATCTCGAAATTTGAACCTATCGCTCTGTTTGACCTAAGTCATAATCCACAAGAGCATGAATCGAAGAATTTGCTCAAATCGCCTAAGCATCAAAATAGAATCAAACAGATGCTGAAAAGCTATAAACACATCAGGCAATCGGGTATGGCCACAGTCAGTACAGGACATTAGTGCTGCTGAGGTGAGTGTGCAAGAGGCAGCATCTAGCCGGCTCTTATACCATTCCACGTTAATAAATAATTAACCACTGTGCTTTCAAGTTCGAGCGACACAGCGTAAGTCCTTTCAGCGGCGTCTATCGCTCACTAGTTCAGCAATAATCTTAATCTGCTATTGGTCTTTCTCGCCTATGCCTAAGCGGTTTAAATTGCCGCGGGATTATAATAGAGGGGTAATGGTAATTGAGGATAATGGCAATCGATGGGTAATGGTATTCGAAAGGGCGTTAAAAAAGAGTGAACGAGTAGAACTGAAATGGCTGCATGTGCCGGTTAGGGAAACTACAGAAAATGGCAGCCATCAGCGGACACAACCGATGACTGCCAACAGGACCTATTTCGTGATTTTTATCACTTGAGCGAAAGGCGACGGTGAAGAATCTGGCAAGGTGACAGTTAGGCCATTCTCAGTTTGTGAGTAGCTTAACTCCCCATCATGACCAAGCATGGTCACGCTGGTTACCTCATCAGGGTAATTTTCGCTATTAATTGAACGGATCGTAAGCTCATCACGATCTTCTGGCCAAGCCATTACGGTCGCGTACAAAGCATCGCCGTTTTGAGTAAAACGAATATCACTGCTATTAAAGTCTTTACGGTGGGCCTCTGCATCATTGGAATTGGTGCCATCTATGACAACAGTAGAGCCTTCACCAAATGTAACCCAAGGGCGAGTATTGTAAATCGCTTCACCATTAAGTTTTAACCAACTGCCAATTTCAGCCAGTAAATCAATTTCTGGTTGCGGTATAGTTCCATCCGGTTTTGGACCGATATTGAGCAGCATAGAGCCATTTTTGCTGACAATATCGATCAAATCATCGACTAACGAATTAGCGTCACGGTAGGAAGGGTTGGTAACATAGCCCCAAGACGTTTTTGACACAGAGGTATCTGTTTGCCAAAAATACTCATAGGTATCAGACATTTGTCCACGTTCTATATCCAGCACAGCCGAACCTGGTGGAAACGAGCGAAATTCGCCCAAGTCTTTGTAGTTCAGAGCTGGCATGTCGTCCCATTTTGAGCCTTTATTGTAGAAGTAGCTGGTGAACTCTTTTACATGCTGATGAAACGGCTCTGATGCCATCCACCAATCAAACCAAATAAGATCAGGTTGGTATTTATCTACAATTTCAACTGTTCTTAACAACCAGTCGTCTAAAAATTCTTGAGTCGGTGGTGTTTCGCCAGCTTCAGAGGTTTCTCGGCTAACGGCGGGTCCATACAGATCGCGATAGGCATCGTCTTGTACATCACTAGGCACTTCTCGCCCACCTTCGAAGAACCACCAGTTTTCAGCACGGTGACTGGACAAGCCAAAATAAATATCAGCCTTGTTTGCTGCCGTTTTTAATTCTGCGATGACATCCCGTTTGGGCCCCATTTCAACTGCATCCCAACGTGAGTAGGAGTTGTCATACATAGAGAAACCGTCATGGTGCTCTGCCACCGGAACGATATATTTAGCCCCTGAGTCTTTAACGACCTCTAACCACTTGTCTGCGTCAAACTTTTCAGCGGTAAATTGTGGAATGAAATCTTTATAACCAAACTCGGTTAGCGGGCCGTGTTTTTCCTGCTGATAAGCAAACTCTTCTGTATCGCTTAAATACATCTTACGTGGGTACCATTCGCCATTATGCGAGGGCACGGAATAAACGCCCCAATGAATAAAAATGCCGAACTTGGCATCTTGGTACCAAGTAGGGATCTCATACTCTTTGAGAGACTCCCAATTGGCTTTAAACGGACCTTGATTAGCGACACTGCGGATTTCAGATAATTTTTCACTGTGATCGGCTTTATCGTTCGTAGTGGTAGACACATCCTGCGGCTGTTCTGAGCACGCAGCCAGTAAGGTGGCAACAGTGACAGCTAATAGACTTTTCATTGGTATCATTTTTCGAGCCATTTTTGATTAATTCACGTTAATAAAATGTTAGCAACACTATAAATTCAAACGCCCTGGAATTGCAAATAAAATTTACATATGAAAGTCATTGTTTTTATATGCATTTAAGGTGTTCGCGGTTCTCCCTTGTTTTTATCGGCGCGATTACGCCGAGCTCAAAATAGCTAAATGTATGTTCTGATAATAATAAATTAACCTACCAATCATAGTGTTATTGCTGATTCTGCGTACTCAATTCCTTAATGACCTTATGTTAAATAAACGTACAATATACTTTCTATTATCATATATAAATATTAACAATTGCATTTGAATGATGTATTGTCGGCGAATTGTTTGGTTGATGTAAGGTTGAATTATGTCTCTGCGTATCTTTTTTTTGTGTCTAATATCTTGTGTGGTTTTAGATGTATTCGGGCAAGTTAAAACACTTGAAACGACTTCTATAAGCGTGCGAGAGAATATAAATTTGGGATGGCGCTATCACAAGGGGCCGGTGAAGCATCAGCCAAGCAGCGCACAATGGTCTGCGCACGGCTGGGAAGAGGTTAGTCTTCCTCATAGCTATGCACTTACTTCAATCAACTTAGATAACAGCACTGATGATAAATCCCAGCAGACATTTCATCGCGATATTAGTTTTTACCAACGAACGGTAAACATCAGTGGTCGTCCAGACAGTAAGGTTTATTTAGAGTTTGAAGGGGCTCACCAGAAAACCCGTTTGTGGGTTAATGGCCAATATGTGGGTGAACACGCGGTGGGTGCCTATACCCCATTTCATTTTGATATTTCAGAATTTGTCGCTCTTGGTCAAACTAATACGCTTACGCTTGAGTTAGATAATCGCCGTAACAAGCAGATCCCTCCTGATGGCCACACGGCTGACTATGTACTATTTGGTGGCCTTTATCGGGATGTCTACCTTAATGTTTTAGACCCGCTGCATTTTACTTTCGATTGGGATTCAAATACCTCAGGCATTTTTGTTAGCACCCCAGCAGTGACAAAAAAGGACGCTACGGTCACCGTGCGTAGTGAGGTTGTAAACGCAGATAAAAAGCCACGCAAGTTCTATGTACAAACCTATATCGTTGATCAACAAGCTGTTGTTATAAAGCGAAAACGCACTGAACATACGCTTGATTCAGGCGCGACTCGCTTGGTGAAGCACACCACAGGGATAGATGAAAACTTACAACTTTGGTCACCCGACAGTCCTTATTTATACAAGGTTGTCAGTCAGGTACTAAATGAAGAAGGAAAGGTTTTACACAGTAAAACTAACCCACTGGGGATCCGCAAATTCGAATTGGTGTTAAATAAAGGGCTGTTACTCAATGGCGAGCCAATAGAAATTATCGGCGCGAACCGTCATCAGCACTTCCCCTATATTGGTGATGCGGTTCCAAACAACCTGCACCGTTTGGATGCCCTGAAGTTTAAGCGTTCTGGGATGAATTTAGTGCGCTTGGCGCATTACCCCCATGACAATGCTTTTTTGCAAGCCTGTGATGAACTCGGGTTAATCGTCGTGGAAGAGCCGCCAACTTGGATTGGCATGGGAGACGAACTGTGGATGGCAAGATTAGAAGAGGCCGCACGTCGGATGATTCGAAATCACCGCAACCATCCATCAGTGTTGGGATGGGGAGCAGGCATTAATCACAGAGGAACCATTAAGCGGCTCCACTATGCGGCCAAAGAAGAAGATCCTACACGGATCAGTATGAATAATGGCACCCTTTGGACCGGTGAACAGCACTCAGGTATTACCGATTTGTATGCGGTTATGGATTACAGAGGAGCGAAGCGCCAAGCAGATGATTTGCTTTTTGCTATGGAACACTCAGGGTCTACTGACAGCCTTTCTCTGCAAGAAATTGTATCTCGTTACAAGGGTGATCCGAACTTAATTGGTTTGGCATCTTGGAGTGCACACGACAGCCAATCATTTATAAAACGTGATGAGCAATATCCAAATTTATCCGTTTGGCAAGCAGCTAGCTGGGACGCATTTCGATTACCCAAACCAAATTACTATTGGTATCAGTCAGAGCTAACGTCTGAGCCTATGGTACATATTGCTGACGTTCGTGGGCAGTTTGAACAGCAGGTACAGGTTTTTACCAATGCATCAGAAATTGAACTATTGCATAACGATCGCCCTGTTGGCCGCTTTAAAGCAACACGTACGGCGCAAAACGAGCATCTCAACTCGCCCTCTATTTTAGTGCCTTTTCATTGGAAAAGCGGCACGTTAACGGCGCTGGCATACCACAGTGACGGAAAACGCGTTGTCGCTAAGCATCAAAGAACGAAGGGTAATGATGCTGCTAAGCTAGAAGTCACGTTTGATACAGATATGACTGCTGATGGGTTCGATATAACAGCAGATGGCTCGAGTATTATTCTTGCCTATGCAAAAGTAACAGACCAACAAGGGGGGCTTATTGATAAGGATACCCCTGAGGTTAGGTTTGAGTTACAAGGTCATGGGCAGATTGTGGGTGATAAAAGCATTGGTGCTAATCCTGTGACTTGGCGAAACGGCCATGCTCCTGTGATGATTCGGGTAGGTACAAAGGCGACGGTATTAACCTTGACTGCCCATAGTGAGGGGTTGCAATCAGGCAGTGCTAGTTTGACGTTAAATGCGTCTGGTGAAGCACAATCAAAGCACGACGCGACCCGCTTACTGGACCCGCTGACCCTGAACGTCGATTTTGGTAATCATGAGCAGCATCCTCAAGAAAACTTCTATGTGTGGTCTCATCAGTCGGGCAATGATGCACGTACGCTTACTGCCGACAACGGACAGCCGGTAAAAGTAGCCTTATCTGGCAGCTCTGAGCCACTGCATTGGGATAATACTTGGGGGGTTCCGGGTGACCTGAGCTTTTTAATCGAAGATGGAATAAACAACACGAATGGACAGCCCATTACGCTGCATTTCAGTCAGTTACCCCAAGGGCAATATGAACTAAAAACATGGCATCACATGTTAAGTGATGATGGCGACGCTATTCGCCCTTTGCGTTTTACAAGCCAACACAGCAAGAACGCTCAAAGTGTTAGTCAATATCGTCCCACATTTGGCAAGCGTATCGCTATCACCGAAGCGGGCGGTGGAGAAAGAGGCGATGGAGGTTCGAATAAAGGTGCGGCTGGTTTTGCGCTTCACACCTTTACTGTAAACGAACAGGGGAAAGCGTCATTGTCTATGGCGGCGCCCAAGGGCAACCAACAAGTGCGCCTAAATGGTTTTCGCCTTTCTCAGCTAACGCCAGGAGCAGTCGATGACATTTAACCTCAAATCCCTATGTTGTTTTTGCTCTGTGATGATAATGCTCTGCGTAGCTCCAGTGTCAGCCTCAACACAGGCAAAGGCTGGCGATCCTGTGCCACTTCAAGTTGAGAAATGGGAAGTGCTGGATATTGACTTAGTGACCCAAGCTACCACTCAAAATCCTTTTGTGGCTCAGGTGAATGCGTATTTTACCCATCAGGCAACGGGTAAGAAACAAACTGTTCCTATCGTTTTTAACGGCGAACATCACTGGCTGTTGCGCTTTTCTGCTGCGCAAATTGGCGATTGGCACTACCAAATCGAAGGAGATGTGCCTGAGCTTAATGGTGTGAAGGGTGTTGTGCAGGTGGTAGCGAATGATGATCCGTCTAATCACGGGGCCATGGTCTTATCACCTGACAATAAACAAGCATTCGCATATGAAGATGGCAGTGAGTATTTTCTGCTGGGGTACGAGTTAGATTGGTTATTCGCCTTAGATTATAGCAATGACAAGGACACGCCAAAAAGTGAACATTTGTTGTCGCGCATAAAAGAGCATGGTTTTAATCATATAGTGATGAATGTGTATGCTCATGATGTGAGTTGGCAAAAAGACCCGAAACTTGCAGCTCATCCAGAGCATGAATTTGGAGGACGTCAAGATATCTACCCGTTTCTGGGAAGTAACGAACACCCTGATTTTTCAGGTTTAAATGTGGCGTTTTTCCAAAAGCTGGATCGCAGTATTCAATTGCTTCACGACAAACGCATGGTCAGTCATCTAATGATTTACGTGTGGAATAAAATGGTTAGTTGGCCTGATATGAATTCAGATGCAGACAATATGTATTTTGACTACGTGGTTAAACGCTATCAAGCGTTTCCCAATATTGTATGGGATATTTCAAAAGAAGCATTGTTCTATGGGCGAGCGGATGAAGCCTACATTAAGGGGCGTATTGAGCGGCTGCGCAGCATGAACCATTTTAATCGCTTAGTGACGGTTCACGATTTTAATTATTGTGCGAAATATCCTGAGCAAGTCGATTTTATATCTACCCAAGATTGGGGGTATGACATTTATAACCGCATGCTCAATGTTAGAAAACGCTTCGCCGACAAGGTGATATATAACATTGAACATGGCGGCTATGAAAGCGCTCCTTATGAAGTGTTCCCAGGGGATTACACCGACCCTGAAGTGGTACTTAGAAGAAACTGGTTAACGATATTTGCCGGTGTGTACAGCACCTACTATTGGCAAGCAAATGCGTGGAACGTCATTATTTATAATCCATTTGAACAAGTCGACCCCAGCGCCCATCCCAAGTTTAGTTATTTCAGCGCTATGGCTGCATTCTTTGAGCGTTTTAGGTTCTCTTCTTTCACACCTGTGCCTGGCAAGAATGGCTCGGGCTTTACCATGGTAGATGAACAAGACACCTATCTAATTTATGTATCGAAAGATAATTTTCAGATGTCTAGAGGAAACTGGTATCTGATGCCTGAGGGCAAAGAGCCAAATCGTACGATGCAGTGGTTTAACACCCTAACAGGGGAGATGACCGAGGCTAGTGATATCGAAAAAGGACAGCTATTTATTTCACCGTGGCGTGGCAGCGCCGACGCCATTTTGATCAGTCAGGTAGTAGAGTAACCCCATGACCCAGCTTATAAATCTTAACGAAAACAGCCTTAAAGACATTGCTAACCAAAAAATTAGGGTTCCGCAATACCGTATGCCGCCTAGTGCCGCCAAAATCGGCATAGTGCATATAGGACCTGGTGCGTTTTTTAGAGCTCATCAGGCTTGGTACACGCATCAAGCGTTGCAGCAACACGGGGGAGACTGGTGTATCAGCGCTGTATCGCTGCGCTCTAGTGGTGTTAGTGACGCACTTACCGAGCAACATGGATTATATTGCTTGGCTGAGCTAGATAAAAAAACACACTTTGAGGTGGTTGGGGCAATAAAAGAAGTATTGGTTGCACGCCAGCAATACCATGATGTTATTGCTCGGCTAACGAACATCGATACAAAATTTGTCACCCTGACCATTACTGAGAAGGGCTATTGCCTTAACAATCAAGGTGAACTTGACCTGACGCATGAGGATATTAAGCACGATTTGGCTGGGACGAATGAACGTATTTCCGCTGTTGGGATACTCGTCCAGGCATTGTCTGTTAGGCACGAAAAAGGCTTGCCTGCATTCACCGTTATTAGCTGCGACAACATAACGGGTAATGGCACAAAATTAAAAAATGCATTGGTGTCGTTTGCTGCACAGACGAACCTAACACTGGCGACATGGCTCGCAGACTCATTAACTTGCCCAAGTACCATGGTAGATAGTATTACCCCTGCAACAGACGATAGTCTGCGCGACTTAGTCCAACAAAAGCTCAACATAAAAGACAATTGGCCCATTAAACGGGAAGCCTTCTTACAGTGGGTGATTGAGGATTGCTTACCCGCTGATAGACCCGCTTGGGACCAAGTGGGGGCTATTCTAACCCGAGATGTCGAGGGCTTTGAAAAAGCCAAACTGAGGTTGTTAAATTGCCCTCACTCAAGCATTGCTTATTTAGGCTGTTTACTCGACATTGAAACAGTGTATGACGCCATGCAAAACACCCAGTTGGTGGAATTTATTGAGAAAATGATCGAGGAAGAAATTTTGCCCTCTATTGATGGGCCAAAAGAGCTGGATGCGAAACAATACAGCCAAGATATTTTGCAACGCTTCAGAAATCCTGCCATTCGCCATTTGTTGAGTCAAATAGCATGGGACGGTTCACAGAAAATCCCCATGCGTATTTTACCTATTGTTCAGCAAAATTTAATTGAAGGACGCAGCGTGGCGTTACTTTGCCATGCGTTAGCCAGTTGGATGCACTTTGTACGTCTGCAATTCGCGAAAGGTGAAAATGTGGTGGACCCATTGGCAGCTCAGTTAAAGAAAGTAACTGACTCGTGCAACGGCAAAGCACACAACGACACGGCCTTATTTTTGACAATGACAGCTATCTTTCCCCCGTCATTAGCCGCTAATGGCGAATTCAAACATGCCCTAGAAGCGGCGTATATCAATTTAGCTCCCGTCATTAACAACAATCAGCATAGCTGGTCTGCGTAAGAGGAATTTAGGATGACACTCACATTAGCCCCCTTGGATATCGGCGTATTTCTGGCCTATGTATTGGCGCTTCTTGCTATTGCGTTATGGATTTCCCGGGACGAAAAGTCTCATGAGCGAAACACGAAAGATTACTTCCTGGCGAGCAAATCGTTACCTTGGTGGGCCATCGGAGCGTCACTGATCGCAGCGAATATCTCTGCTGAGCAAATTATTGGTATGTCAGGCTCTGGTTTCGCACTGGGATTAGGGATCGCCTCTTATGCTGTCTCTTATACACATCTGACGCTGCCGACGAAGAGGATAGTGTAGAT
>OJCB01000514.1_pt1 | contig 14298 bp, 10 predicted proteins | sample 1591501 | NCBI WGS metagenome assembly OJCB01 (sample SAMN05416813, study PRJEB24817) | seawater metagenome | isolation source: Sea water | place: Canada:Atlantic | collected 2013-07 | reverse complement strand
GAGATCAGCCTCGGTCTCGTGGGCTCGGAGATGTGTATAAGAGACAGGTCAAGAAGTGTATCCATATCTTCCGCTCGTCCAGTCATTTGAACCTGGATGAGAAGCAGGAAGGCGAAATTGCGAATCTGGTAAATCGACACGAGCTGAGTCCAAAGGAATTCAATGCCCCTGACACCTATCGTGATCTTACGAAGATCATCCGAAAGCGTTGACATTTTCCCGGATACCCTTCAAAAGATGCGCACATGAATCTTCGATTTCTATCCTTCGTTATACTTGCTGCAATGGTCCTGTGTCAGATCAGCTGTGGCATGGCCCGCAATACGATGCACCGGAACCGGGCCTTCAGAGCTGCGAAGAATCAGTTGAAGCGAAGCGTCTCTGCAATAAAGAGAGAGCGGCAGCTGTCTGATTTCATCATTCCAATTCAACAGTCTTAGAGCATCGATTTCACAGGGTCGAATCGGGAAAAATGAATTATTTTTCCGAATTTGCGTAATTACGCAGTTCGTCGGGACATTGTACAGTGATCCGATGGGCCTACGAGTGGAAGAGTCTGATGAAAGTTTTGAGAAGTTGCTGGCGAGTCATCGCAGGCAGATTCACGCTTATTTGATTTCTCTGGTCGGAAATCCGACCGACGCCGAAGATCTCCTGCAGTCTTCGATGGTCGTTCTTTGGGAAAAAAGAGATCAGTTTGAACTCGGGACGAATTTTTCGGCATGGGCGAAACGGGTCGCTCTCTTTCATGCAAAGAACCATCTTCGTAAGATCGCGCGGAGAGGGGATCAGCCTCTGATGGACGAGCATCTTGCCGGGATAGTCAGTGAGCGCTTCGATGAAAGAGAGGCGGAGTTTGCCCGCAATCGCAAGGCTCTTCAGAGCTGCATGGCGAAACTTCCGGAGCGTCAGCGAATCGCTATCGAAGGCAAATTCCTCGAAGGACACTCTGCCGAGACAACTGCTAAGGCGCTGGGAGTCACTCCGAATGCCCTCGCTCAGATCATTTATCGTGCCAAGGACAATCTCATCAAGTGCATGAAATCGGAATCGCAGGGACTGAACAAAGAATTCTCCTGACATGGAAACAAAAGACAGAAAGCAACTCGATTCACTGCTCACTGATTTGGCAGTGGACCAACTCGATCCGGTCGATACGGGAAAACTGCGGGACATTCTCAAAGAGAATCCCGAAGCAGTGGATGTGTATCTGGAGCATTCCACCCTCGAAGCCTGGCTTAGGTCTGACGAGTGGATCGCTGAGCCTGTTGATGGGAAAATCGTATCGCTTAGCGAGGGGCCGGTATTTGATCAGGCTGCGGGAACAAAGAGTCGTCCTTATGGCGCTGTTGCCGCGATTGCCGCAGTGTTAATCGCGATGGCAGCCTTCGCCTTTTGGAAGAGTGGCGATGAAGGGGCTGAAAGATCTTCAGCTCTTGCGCTTGCAAAGCCGGAAACAAAAAGGCCGAAGAAATCCGTCGTTGCTCAAAAAGAAATTTACCCTCTTAGCGACAAGCATCCGGCCCTGTCGGGCAATGGAAATGTTCGTGGAGGAGTTCCGGAAGAGATCGATCACCTTCCCGAAACGGTGGGTTACAATCGTCATGTTCGAGCTCTTTTGTCAGAGAATTGTTTCTTCTGTCATGGACCCGATGGAAATAAACGCAAAGCGGAGTTGCGACTGGATCAGCGGGAAGGTGCCCTCGATTCGATTCAACCGGGAAGCCCGGAAGAGTCTGAGTTGGTGGCCCGTCTTTTTTCAACCGATCCTGACGAAATGATGCCTCCTCCGGATTCCGGTCGACATCTCACTGACAATGATAGAAAGCTTCTGAAGCGGTGGGTCGAGCAGGGGGCCGAGTATGAAGAGCACTGGGCTCTAGTAGGCCCTGTCGAAAAGAAATTCGAATCCCCCGGTAAAGATCAATGGCCGACCAATGGGATTGATTTCTTTGTGAAGGCGAATCTGGATGCTGAGGGGCTGCACCCTTCTCCTGAAGCGGAAAAGGCAACCCTGATTCGGAGGATCAGCCTTGACCTTACCGGGCTGGCGCCGACTCCGGCGGAAGTAAAAGCATTTGTAAAAGATGAGGGCGAGGGTGCCTATGAGAAACTGGTCGACCGGCTTCTCGCATCAAATCACTATGGAGAGCAAATGGCCCTGCCCTGGCTCGATGCAACGCGTTATGCCGATTCCAATGGTTTCCAGCAGGATGGCGATCGCCATTCCTATATCTGGCGTGACTGGGTGGTGAAAGCGTACAATGACAACATGCCTTTTGATCAGTTCACGATTGAGCAACTGGCGGGAGATTTGCTGGAAAACCCGACCCAGTCGCAGCTCATCGCTACTTCCTTTAACCGGAACCATATGCTCAATGGCGAAGGTGGGGCGATCGCCGAGGAACAGCGAAACAATGTGGTTTTTGATCGGGTGGATACGGTGTCGACCATCTGGCTTGGTCTGACCCTGGCATGTTCACAATGTCACGATCACAAATACGACCCTCTTTCGCAAAAGGAGTACTATCAGTTTTTCGCCTATTTCAACAACATGCCCGAAACCGGGAAGGTCGATACCCGGCTCGGTCGTCTTCAATATGGCAAACCGGTTTTGAAGATCGCCTCGGCGGAGCAGGAAGCGAACGAGAAGCAGATGGTGAAGGATCAGGGAAAAAACAAAGGGATCATCACCAAGGCAAAAGCTGAAATCGACAAGGCAGCAGAAGCATGGTGGGACGCGGGCGTGGATCCAAAAAAGGTTCAGACAAAATTGAAGCCTGTCATCGGAAGGAAATTCGCGACCCTCGACGGATACAATGATCGCTATGTTCGGGAAGAGTTTCTCCGTCAGACGAGCAATGCAGGCTGGAAAAAGGCGCAGACGGAAGTCGATCGCCTGACAAAAGCGCTGGAGAAATTACGGAACGAAATGAAAACCGTGATGGTCGCGGAAGAGCGGGCCGACATCCGGCCGACGCACATTCTTGATCGGGGCGATTACGAAAGCCCGCTTGATCAGGTTCAGCCCGGCATACCGGCGGCACTGCATGAGTTGCCGGAAGGGGCTCCCGCCAATCGGCTGGGCCTCGCGAAGTGGCTCGTTTCCCCGGAGAATTCACTCACAGCGAGAGTAATTGTGAACCGCTACTGGCAGCAGTTTTTCGGAATTGGCCTGGTCAAAACCACCGAGGATTTTGGAGTGCAGGGTGAGGATCCTTCCCATCCGGAGTTGCTCGACTGGCTTGCTGTCGAGTTTGTGCGTTCCGGCTGGGATGTGAAACATTTGCACCGCCTCATTGTCACAAGCAGCACTTACCGGCAGTCTTCGCGCTTTACGGATGAGCTTCGAAAGAGTGATCCCGAAAACCGAATGCTGGCACGGGGAGCTCGCTTCCGGCTTCCCTCCATGGTGATTCGGGACCAGGCGCTTCAATTTGCCGGTCTGTTGAAACCGGAAGTGGGCGGAGAGCCTGTCTACCCATACCAGCCGGAAGGGTTGTGGCACGAATTCAGTTACGAGAAATTCCGTTATACTCCGGATCATGGCGACAAGTTGTATCGACGCAGCCTCTACACCTTCTGGAGGCGAACCGTTGGACCACCCAATACCTTCGATGCGGCGAACCGCCAGGTTTGTATGGTGCGGAGTAAGCGGACCAATACTCCTCTGCACGCTCTCATCACCTTGAACGATCCTACTTATGTGGAAGCGGCGAGAGTCTGGGCGGAGAATCTTGCCTCGGAAAAACTGGATAACCCTGTTCAGTTCGCTTTTCGGAAAGCAACCGGGCGCGATGGAACGCCCGAGGAAATTGCGACTTTGGAAAGTGCGAGACAAAAGGCTCTCGATCACTTTTCCAGTCACAACGAAGAGGCAGTCAAACTTCTTGCTGTTGGAGAGTATCCTAAAAAGAAAGATTTGGATCCGGTTGAAGTGGCGAGCCTGACCCACCTGACTCAACTGATCTTGAATCTCGACGAAGTATTGAACCGGGAGTGAATCATTCTATGAATCCTGTATTTGAACGCAATCTCCGGCAGACCCGCCGTCAGCTTTTTTCCACCGCTGGAACCGGTCTCGGTGCGGCTGCTCTCGCATCCTTGATGGGGGAAAGTGTTACGGCACAAACGAAAGCGGGGGACGGCGGCCTTCCCGGTTTTCCCAATTTCGCAGCCAAAGCAAAACGGGTCATTTATCTGGCTCAGGGCGGAGCGCCTTCCCATGTCGATCTCTTTGACTGGAAGCCGGGCCTCGCGGCGAAATACGGCGAGCAGCTTCCTGATTCTGTCAGGATGGGGCAGCGGCTCACGACGATGACCGCAAATCAGAAAACGCTGCCGATGCTGCCGGCGATCCGACCTTTTAAGCAGTACGGAGATTGCGGCCGATGGCTGTCGACTCTGATTCCCCACACCGGCTCTATTGCCGATGATATTTGCGTGGTGAACTCGATGCACACCGAGGCGATCAATCACGCGCCCGGAATGACTTTTTTCCTAACCGGATCCCAGATTCCCGGACGCCCCAGCATGGGTGCCTGGCTGAGTTACGGTTTGGGAAATGCCAGCGAGAACCTACCGTCCTTTGTCGTCATGACATCACGTGACCGGGAGAATTCCTGCGGACAGCTTTTCTTTGATTACTACTGGGGGAGCGGATTTATTCCTTCGAAACACCAGGGAGTGCAGTTTCGAGGCACCGGTGATCCGGTCATGTACCTTTCCAATCCGAATGGGGTGGACCGCTCGCTTCGCCGTACCTTGCTCGATGATCTCGCGAAGATGAACGAGATGAAACTCGCCGATTACGGCGATCCCGAGATCGAGACGCGGATGACCCAGTATGAAATGGCTTATCGAATGCAGACTTCGGTGCCGGAGCTGACGGACATCAACACCGAGCCAAAGCACATTCTCGATATGTATGGGCCGGATGTGCAGCGGAAGGGATCTTTTGCGAGAAACTGCCTCATTGCGCGCAGGCTGGCGGAAAGAGGAACCCGTTTTATCCAGCTGATGCACGCGGGGTGGGATCAGCACAATAACCTGCCGACTCAGCTTGAGATTCAATGCCGGGATACCGATCAACCGGCGGCTGCGCTGGTAAAAGATTTGAAACAGCGCGGATTGCTGGAGGATACTCTCGTAATCTTCGGGGGAGAATTTGGACGGACACCGTTCGGGCAGGGCGATATCAAGAACAAGCAAAAGCACGGTCGTGATCACCACGGTCGTTGTTTTAGCCTTTGGATGGCCGGCGGAGGAGTGAACGCCGGAACGCAATACGGAAAGACTGATGACTACGCATTCAACGTCGCCGAAAACCCTGTCCACGTTCACGATTTTCAGGCGACGCTTCTTCACGCATTGGGCATTGATCACGAGAAACTGACGTATCGATTCCAGGGCCGTCGTTTCCGCCTGACCGATGTGCATGGAAAGGTGATTAAGGAGTTGTTGAAGGGATAGGGGAGGCACCTCAGTGCATTTCTTCGGATCAAACCGGAGTGAGGGCTGGATGATGAATCCTTATCATTTGCGGAAGAAATGGACTCGATTTCGCACTGGTTCAAAGACCTTGGCCGTTTGCTTCCAGAGTTGGACAAGAATTTCCCACCCGGACCTAGCTGAGAACCCGCCTCACAGTAAAAAGACCTGCTGGCCTGATCGCAAAGAAGGGATATAATCGCCCATGACACTTTGGTATTGGATCGGGCATACGATGTCCCGGATCGTTGCAAAATTCTTTCTCTCCTATCGGATCTACAACCAGGAGGCGATGACGAAAGTCGAGGGCGGTCTTCTCATCGCTTCGAATCACGTTAGCTTTCTCGATCCGCCTCTCGTGGGGATCGGCTACAAAACTCCTATCCATTATTTTGCGCGGAAGACGCTTTTTGATCGCCCCATCGCTAACTGGATTTTCTCGCGGGCCAACGCAATTCCCGTAGATCAGGAAAAACCGGAGCTATCGATTCTTCGGAAAGTGATTCAGCTATTGAAGGATGACGAAAAGGTCGTGATTTTTCCTGAGGGAGAGCGCTCGCTCGATGGAGAGATCAATTTGCAGGGGCAACCGGGAATCGGAATGATCGTGGCCAAGGCAAGGGTGCCGGTACTTCCTGTGCGTTTATTCGGTCCGGAAAAGGCTTTGCCCAGAGGCTCGGGCAAGCTGGTTCGCCAGCCCTCAGCAATGGTGGTCGGTGAGCCGATTGATTTTACGGATGTGGTGGAGAACAAAGAGCTATCCACGAAGGAACGTTACAGGACCGTTGCTGCCCGTATCATGGAGGAGATCTCGAAATTGAAATTGCCTGAGGAAGAACAAGCCCGTCAGGATGCCTGGGAGGCTAAGAAGAAATAGGAGAGAAGTGGGCAAAAAAAGGGCCAGTGGACTTTCTGATGAAAGCCCGCTGACCTCGGAAATTTGATTGGTGAGGCGGTTTAGACCCTGGCTTGAAAAGCCGTAATGATATCTCTGATATCTTCCTTGGGAATGTCATCAGCCATTTCGCAGACCTGCTTGACGACTTTGGCACGCATTACTGGAGGAACTTTTTTCCAGCAGCGCTGCATTTCCTCTGCGACCATGGCTTCGCGGTCTACGAGAGGAGAATAAAGGTAGGCTTTGCCTTCGCGCTCGGTGCCGACAGCACCTTTTTTCATCATTCGCGCCAGGTAAGTTTTCACGGAATCAACGTCATGGGGATGACCTTGTTCCTGGAGTAGTTGATGGACGGCTTTAGCACGAATGGGCGCGTGTTCCCACACGGCATTCATGACTGGCCATTCCGAAGGAGACAATTGGGGGAGAGTCATTTGGTATAAGGATTGAAGTAGTTGAGAGTTAACAAATAACCGAAAGTTTATTTTAGGCAAACATATGTTATTTGCGGTAACCAGATTGGCGAAATACTGATAAAAGGCAAGCTATTTCTAATATTGTGTTACGAAGCAGAAGTGAAACTGGCTATGTTTTATTCCAAAAAATTACGAGATTTCCAGAATCCCGACCCGCTGCAATAATTTCCAATTTCCCGTCGCCATCTAAATCAGCAACTTTTAAGTCTTCTACGGCAACAGTATTATCGGCCACCCACTGTGACGCCCAGGTGCCGTCATCCTTACGGGAAAATACTTTAATTCCGACTTTTCCATCTTTGTCTGGTTTTCTCCAACCGACCACAACTTGTTCGCTTCCGTTGCCATTGAGGTCGGCAACAGCGAGAGCATGGCCCTGATTCAGAGCGTCAGTCAGGGTGGTTCGGATCCAGTTTTCGCCGGTGCTTTTTCTTTCGTAAACGACCAGTTCATTCCCATGAAGGGGTTCGATTGCGGCGATAAACGTGGAACCCTGACGAACTTCGCCAACCCCCTGTGTCGGCGGCGTCGAATTTTCAGGGGTGATGATCCGTGCATCGCGTTCCTCTCCATCGAGGACGCTGCGCTGGACAATTCCCTCCGCTCCGCCGACCAGGATGTCTCCTTCGATGTCATCAAAGTTGTGAGTTACGTGGAGACTTTTTTCGATCACTTCGTGTTTCCACTGATCCGGAGTATTCTCATCGGGATGGTAAACGCGGACATTTACTCCATTTTCCCCGGCACCTTTGGCATTGCCAATTCCGTGAAGGGGGAGAACAACAAGATGATGTTTGCCATCTTCCGCTTTGACCCAGCGCATCCGGTGAATGGTCGGATCATTGTGAAGTTGGATTGCCTTCCATGGGGCGCCGGCGGTTTCCGGGCGCTCAAGCATGTGGACGGATCCGGAGGCCTTCGGATCATTCGTTTCCCCCGGATTCCATTGGCCGCCAACAGCGACTTCAACCTTTCCGTCTCCATCGATATCTGCTGCTGCGATGCAGACATTGTCCCGCAGGGTTAAATTCTTCAGCAGGGTATTTTCTTTCCACGAAGGATTCTCATACCAGGAGAATTCTTTCTTATCCGCCAGAAGGATGTCTGTCTTGCCATCTCCATTGACGTCGCCCAGGGCAATGCCGTAGCCGATTTCGACTTCGGCATCGATGGTCTGCGCTTCGAACTTCAGTTCTTCCTGCGCCTGTGTTAGTGAGGCGAAAAATGAGCCGATCAGGCAGCTCAGAATAGTGGTCTTTCGATTCAAAAGGGTCATACCATCGATTGAACAGGGTTAGATCCCTGTTGGCAACCGATTAGGATAGACTCTTTGCGCCGGAAAATGTTCAATCCAGAATCAATTTAGTACCGCCACCTGCCGGTGGTTTCGGCTTCGGTTTCGGAGCATTGGGATCCACTGGAGGTCTGGGAGCCGCCGGTGGTTTCTCGGGAGTGAAAACCCGGATGTGAGGAATTTCCGGTGGATGAATTTCGATCTGAATCTCCTCTTCGCGCGTCGCTTCCTGAGCGGCGAGGGCGGTAATGTAGGGGGCGATTGCCCAGCTCTGAAGGCGGGAAGCTGTCCATTCCGCTCTTTCTGCGGTCAGATCGTCGATAAATTTCTTTTGCTTCTCCGGGGTGTCCGCTTCTTTGGGCACCGCTGCGGCAATCCGGCTGGCAGCCTCTTTGTGTTCGTTGTTCAGCTCCTCGACGAGATAGGGGCCCACGGCATTGGCGACCTTCATGTAATCGCCCTTGGGAAGACTGTTCAGGTTGTAACGGAGAGTGGTTCGTTTCGGGATTGCTTTCGGCGAAAGTTTTTCCCCTTCCCAGATCGTCCACCCTGCCTGGATTCCGTGAAACTCGGATTTTGAGCGCGCCTGCAGGTAGGTGTCAAAACTGTCCGGAGCGACGTAGTAGTAGAAGAGTGCCCGCCGGTTGTTGGAAACGGTTTTGCAGAGTTTGTCGAACTCGGAATTTTGAGCTGAAAATTGCTCCTGAGACCAGCCGCCTTCTTCACGAAATCCGACGGAGTACTTGATCCGGTCGCCGGCACCTTTGTCTACATAATACTTAAAGTCTTTCGGCCCGAATTTTCCGTCACCGAAAAATGCGGAGACCTTTTTCACGTCATATTTGAATTTCTGGACCGTCAGCTCGGCCTTTCCCTGACTCCCGAAGATCCTCTTGAGCGCGGTGGTATCGGCCAGAGCTTTTCCTTCTCTGCTGGCCATTGTCATCTTGAGACCATCCCAGGCGGCGAGGTCTTTCTCCTTGCCGCGGGTCAGTCGATAATCCTCTTTCAGGACGATGAAGCGGTCGTTGTCGTCCTTCCGCGTTCCCTTCAAAGAGTAGGTGTAGGCCCCCAGCTGTTTACCGGTGAAGACCAGATCGGTAAAATTCTTGTCGATTACATCTCGAATGCTGAGGGCGTGCTGATAGGGGTCGCCGAAGTAATAAACTTTCTGATTCTTACAAACGACATACAGAGCTGACGCTTCTTCATCGGCAAGCCGAGGATTGGGCATTTTGACATCCTTGGCGGCGGTGATGGCGGCTTCAGGTGTCTGCGCGAGGATGGCGGCGAGTTCCTTGTTTTTCTGGTCAGAAACCAGAACAACTTGCTCGTTCTCCACTTTTTTCTCCTCCAGTTCTTTGACTTTGGCCTGCCACTCTTCAATGTCGGAAGTTTTGTCGGCGAGATCTTTATTATTTTCCAGCAACTCGTCCAGCTCGGCGGAAAGTTGGGCGGCTTCGTCCGGAGTGGGAACGTTTTCCTGAGTCTGTGTCTGAGTCTGTTGAAGAGCAGCCAGATTTTCCAGAGTTTTGTCGCGGCTGACTTTCATTGACTCCAGCTCTTCCACGGAGACCTCAGGAATGTTTTCAACGATTTTTTTGACCGCGTCAGTGATACTCAGACTGCTGACGATCAGAATGAGGAGGAGAACACCGACGACATTGGTCATGGCGTCCATCAGGGAATCCATACTCCGTTCTTCTTCAGCTTTTGCTCGGCGTGCCATGGGGGGAAATCAGTTCAGGGTTCGAGGTGGTCGGAAAACATGGTGAGATCAATTTTTCCTTCTCCGGGCAATGGGAGTCGGCCGGGGATAATCTCGGTTCCGTTGGCCTGATTGTAACCGGATACAACACTGGAAGCCTGGCTAAGGGCTTTCACGGCTCCGCTGTTTCCGCGGACGAGGAAAATGAGCCGGTTGTAAGGTTTCGATGCGATTGTCTTGAGCAGGTTGATAAAGTCCTCACTTTGATTCAGCGAGGCTAAAGGCACCGCGACGGGTTCTTTCGTCAGGCTCGTGTGAATGTAGACTCCCTTGTCAGAGATTTCGGCAAAGAAGGGCTTCGTATTGCTGCTGCTTCCGCTTGGACGAACTCGCAGAGCTGCGGCATCGGGTGGAAGTTTGCGCTTTTTGATTTCCTCCTCTTTTTCTTTGATGGCCACGAGGAGCTCATTATTGTCTTTTACCAGCTTCTTGTTGGTGTCTTGAAGGATGTTGAATTTGGCGATCAATTCTTCGCGGCTGGCATCGATCTCCTCCTGGTTATCCAGCATTTCCTTGAGGTTGGCGAGTTTGTCCCTTTTTTGAATCGAATCCTTGTTGGTTTGAATCAGGTTCTCAATCATCTGCTTGAGCTCCTCCTGCTTCTTCTGCTTTTCTTCCTTTTCCTTTTTCACCAAGAGATACTCACGGGCCCGTTCGACTTCTTCGGGTGTTTTGCCCTCGCCCTTGTTCATCGCCATGAGGTTAACCACGACGATAATCAGAGTGAGGCAGCCGATGATACACACCAGAATACTCAGGAAAGGGAACAGATTGACGGTTTGTCCGTCGTCTTTTCTTCGTCTTGCCATGTTTGCTTGGAGGAGTCGCAGCTCTTCCCGGGGGAATCACTGATTTCTACCTGTAAATTGAGGGGGATACTGGTTTTCGTGACTGAAAAAGGATCAGCCGAACCAACCCTTTTTCTTCACTACAATTTGGTTTCCGTTCAGATCTTTCAATACTTCGTTCAGATTCCCGATGCCCTCCGCCAGTGTTTTGAGCTGGCCTTCGATGGAACGATCCAGAGTTTTCTCAAATTTTTCAGCACGGCCACCGATTGCATCGATCTGTTTTTCAACGGCGGTGGCTACTTTCTCATGTTGTTTAACTTGCTCTGCTAAACTGGTGGACATGCCTTTCTGGACGTTTTCGAAACGGCCCATGATGTCCTGTTGATTGGTTGCCATGGCTTCTCCGATCGCTTTGAGTAATCCTGCATCGGATCCGACGTTACTGGCGGCGCCACCGTCGTTGAGGCGTCGGAGAAGATTGTCGATGCAGTACTCGTCAACGTCGGTCACCAGATCGTCTTCCTGATTTTGTAGAGCGCTGGCAGGGAAACTGAGGAGAATACTGAATACCAGAGCGAGAAGGGTGGTATCGAACGCAACTCCCATGTCGCCTAAAACGGCAGTGAGAGGTTCATTGATTGCCGACATGTCACCGGATCCGGCAGCGAGAACGGATCCAAATCCGCCAATCGCTCCCCCGATACCGACAACCGTTCCGATGAATCCCATGATCGGAATTGCCCAGAGGAACACTTTTACCAAAGAATAACTGCCCGCCACTTTTGCCGCATCCACTTCGGACTGGGAGGAAATCATCTGTGCGACCTCGGGGTTGTTCTGCCGGATGTAGAAGAACTCGAGCGCCTTTCGGATCCGGTTTACGATGTAGGTGTTGCGCAGCTGTTTCGGGAAATTGATGACGTGGTCGTGAAATTCCTTCAAATTCTGAGGCGTGATTTCAGAAGAAATATCAGTGGGCAGCGCCTGGATGATCATCGCACTGCGCTGCTTTCGGATACTGATCATTTTCAAAATCAAAATTCCAAGACACCAGAACATCAAGAGGCTGGTAGCATACTGCACCTTGCCCCGTTCGGTAAAAAGGGCGGAAAGGTAATTCCCTTTCGGGAGAATGTGCATGATCACATACCAGACGATGGTGCTCATCAATCCGATTCCGCCGGCGACCCAAATACTGACATACGAAGGAGACGGACCAACCGGGGTTGAACTGAGATCCAATTCGGGCAACTGATCGTAATACTGATCCGCCATCTCCTCAGCTGCGTCATGATGTTCCTCTGTTTGACCGAAATCTTCGGGGATTTGTATTTTCGTGGCGCAGCCCGGGCACTTAACGGTTTTACCGGCGTGATCGGGTTCAGCTTGGAGCGTGATATGACATGAGGGACAAGCGAAATTCATAGAGGTATGTTCGTCAGGATGGGATCTATCAATAGATGTATGAATAAAGGTAAGCAGGGCAAAGGAAATTATCCGGTAAATTCTTTAAAAAACTGAGAGGGAGCTTGCGGAATCCCCTGTATTTGCGAGAGATAGGTGGGGGACAATGCAAAACACGATACAGAATTTGGGGCGTCTTGCCCCCGCAGCAGCAGTATTCTGCCTGTTTGCAAACTGTGCCCACCCCGTAAAAATCAAGGAGCAATGGGGCGCTGCGATAGGAACGGGCGTCGATTTGCAGAAAGCGGAGCAAATCTGGACCCGGCTCAAGAACGGAGAGATCTCCTCGCCCGCTGAGCTGGATAGTTACAATGGTATTGTGACAGAGAGTGTTCGTCAGATCGGTCGGAACTGGTCTTCGGACAAAACGGCACTGTCCTCTTTGCGAACCCGGCAGGGAACTGTCTCAATTGATGTGGATGCCTCAACGATTCGGAACGTGGGCGAGGTCAATTATCTGGTGCCGGCTGATTTCATTAATATTCGGAGAGGCTTGCGCGAAACGGTAAAGGTTGAAGGCGCGGGAAGTTCTCTAATTGCCCGGCGCGGGAAAACTTCTGATGATCCTCTTATCTCGGAAAATGGGCTCTGGTTCCCTTTGACTGCTGTTCTTGATTTGGATGTTCCTGCCAGACCCGTTCTTCACCTGATTGATCCGACTCGACACAGTCAACTCGAATTTCCCGCAGGATTCTTTCCTCTTGAGGCGAATTATTCGGCGTTTATCGCCCGCGATTTTCAGGACAGGCAATTGCAGATCCTCGGGGTTCCTGCGATGCTGAAGTATCAAAAATTCGAAGACCGGATGGGGATTCGCCGGATATCCACTTTCAGTCCGGAGAAGAAAGCGGTCATTCTTGTTCACGGCATTAACTCCAGTCCGGCGACCTGGAACAACACGGTCAATGAAATGATGGCCGATCCCTTCGTGCGGGAGAAATGCGAATTGTGGACCTTCGGATACCCGTCTGGAGCTCCGATTCCTTTTCTGGCAAAAGAGTTGCGAAACTCCGTTCGTGAGATGTGCGAGTTTCGAGAACGAAACGGTGCGTCTGATCCCGGGATTACTCTGGTGGGACACAGCATGGGTGGCTTGCTTTCAAAGACGCTGACCCAGTCGAGCGGTGATGAAAACTGGTCATTGGTCTTCAGCGTTCCTCATGAACAACTGAAGCTCCAGGAGAAGGAGAAAACCGTCATTCGCGAGATGTTCTATTTTGAGCCGAATCCTCACGTCGAAAAAATCATCTTTATCTCAACGCCTCACCGGGGCAGTTCTCTCGCGGAACGTCCGGCCGTGAAATTGGTGTCTGATCTTGTCCAAATGCCAACCACTCTAATCAAGCTGTCGGCTGATATTTTTAATATGAACACGGGAGTGCTCACGCCGCTGGGGCAGCAAATTACCCGGGAAAGCTCTTCGAGTATCGACCAGCTTCGCTCGGATTCTGAATTTTCTCAGATCTTCCGGGATATGCCGCTCAATCCGGCGGTGCGATACTATTCCATTATCGGCGGCAAAAACCTGGGGCAGGGGTCGCTTGTAGAATCCAGTGACGGCGTAGTTCCATATACCAGTTCCCATATCGATCAGGTCGAGTCCGAGTTGGTCGTGGAATCTGATCATGGTGCTCACAAGACCAAAAAAGGGATTGCTGAGATCATTCGAATTTTGAAGGAATAGGAAATTTTACGCGATTTCCTGGTTTTCAAGCAGGCGTGGAACTTGTAGGTTTCGGGCCTATGATTCGGAAAAATTTCATCAAGTCTCTACTTCTGGTCTTCGCTGTTGCGATCGGGCTTCCTTCTTTTGCAAGCTCTGCGGACAAGCTCAAGCTCCTCCTTGTCGATGGTCAGAACAATCATGCGTGGAAGGAAACTTCTCCTGTTCTCGTTACTATTCTCGAAGATTCGGGGCGTTTCGACGTTACGGTCAGCACCTCTCCAGCTTCACCACCACGCGCTCCACGCAAGCCCAAGAAGGGCGATGATGAAGCGATGAAAAAATTTGCTGCTGATATTAAAGCCTGGGAACTCCAGTCGAAGAAAATCAAAGAGCAAAGTGCAGGACCTGTCTCTTATACACATCTGACGCTGCCGACGAAGAGGATAGTGTA
>OJCB01000513.1_pt1 | contig 14350 bp, 6 predicted proteins | sample 1591501 | NCBI WGS metagenome assembly OJCB01 (sample SAMN05416813, study PRJEB24817) | seawater metagenome | isolation source: Sea water | place: Canada:Atlantic | collected 2013-07 | reverse complement strand
CTACACTATCCTCTTCGTCGGCAGCGTCAGATGTGTATAAGAGACAGCCTCCAAAATCTCCACCCAGCCATTTACCTTCGGTGCTCGCCTCAAGCTTCCTGGCAATTTTTCAAAAACCTGATTGACCGTTACTCTTTCCATTTCCTCTTCAGGTGATAAGCAGCCTGGTAAAAAAGGAAGCGCTATAGCAATGCGGCCCGTATTTTTGATAAAACGGCGACGAGAAGGGGAAGTAGATCGGTGTAAGTCAGACATGATTCGGATTTTCACTCAATATAATAAGTATTAAGGATGACAACCGAATTATGTCCTACTCTTGAGTAAAAGGAATCTACTTTTTCTCAAAGCGCATCAGTCCCAAAGCGTCATCTTTAATCGTAAAGGCTTGGGCTCCTTCTTCAAAGGTGATGTATCCTAAATGCGCTGAATAAAAGACGTTGTGCATAGCCCGATCAAAACGAGCCAGTTCCGTACTTCCAGCGTACAACAATAGATGATCCTCCACTCTTTTTATGGAAAATTCAGCCGTTACAGTCTGAGTAGTATAGGTCCCTGCAAAATTTTTCCAGGCTTTTTCTTTATAATTGGATACTTCAAAGCCAATATGTTTAAAAGGTGTTTCGCCATTAACAGTCACGAACATCAACTCCCCTTCCGACTCGCTCTGCTCAAAACGTACCCGCACATCACTTCCTGTTCCCAGCATAATAAACTCGTTGGTAGCGATGGGAGCCAATGGAGTTTCACTGGTCGCTGAACGGGAGTAGTATAGGGTATCATTCTTTAAGTAAATCCTCCGAACGTAAGCAGACGCTGGATCAAAATAACGCTTACAATAGCTTTCAAGCACCTGAGTGGAAAGCCGGATAGTAGTGGGAGGAGTATAGGTATTTACGCTCCCTTCTTCGGGTTCTTGCCCGTCCATTTCTTGTTGGAGTAATAGGCCAGCCAAGTCGTAGGTTTTCGCCCATACATTGATATTCCCATTATTACTCAAGGTAATGAGGGTCAAGTCTTTCGCAGGGTATTGTAAAAACATAGCTCGATTTCCACCCCATGATCCATTGTGGCCATAGAATTCCGCTCCCAGGTAGGTCCCATGCTCCACTCCCATGGCATAGGAGATCGTATCGCCATTATTGAGAATCCCACGTTCTAGCATTTTTGTATTAAAATCAGCTAGGTCGGTGCGGTTCTCTCTAAAATTTTCGCTCCATTTGAAAAAATCGCCGATGGTGGTATGCATACCTCCGTCGCCGATTGAGATAAAATTGAAGTAATGATTTCTTTCCATGCCATTCCCTTCATCACTATAACCAATAGCTCTGTTTTTGACCACCTCTTGCGCATTTTCATAGATAAAAGTATGGGTCATACCCAGGGGCTCAAATAGGTGTTCCTGCATATAGTCTCCAAGTGATTTACCACTCAATCTTTTGACAATGATGCCCAATAGTAGATAACCAGAATTGCTGTAAGCATATTTTGTCCCTGGTACAAAACAAAGCTCGTTTTGTCGCACGAGCATAGCCAGGGCTTGCGCTTCATCAAAAGGAATATCCCAGGAGCTTCCACTCAGATGTATCAATGCTAAATAGTCGCGTAGGCCACTTGTGTGATGTAGCAATTGTCGGATCGTAATCACCCCTTCTTTGTAAGCGGGTATTTCTGGGACGTATTTTCTTACGGGATCATCCAATTGGAGTTTACCTTCTTGGGCCAGTAGCTGAATGCAGGCAGCCGTAAATTGCTTGGTGATCGAAGCTGCCTCAAATACGGTCTCCGGCTTCACCTTAATATCGTGATCCAGATTGGCGTAACCAAAGCTCTTCTGGTAGATAATTTTCCCATTTTGAAAGATACCTACGTTACAGCCGGGCTGGTCTTCGTATTCTGCGAAAAGGGCTTCAATATCTTGTTGTACCTCCGCTGGTAAAGCTTTCTGTCCATGACTCAAAGGACCGTAGAAACAAAAAAAGATAGCTAATAGACCTAGTTTAAATCCTTTCATAACTTTTGCTTTAGAAGTTAATTAGAGGATATCAAGTTACGGCTCAGGCCGAGGCCATGTATAGTAGATGATAAGTTAGGAGTACGGATTTATAAAACGGGAAGTGTCTTAAGTACAGGACTTATCCCTTACTACCTAGGAGAGCTTACTTCTAAATTTAGCAGGTGTGGTACCGGTATGTTTTTTAAAGGTAGCATAAAAGGTAGATTTTGAGTTAAACCCACAATCATAGCCAATGGCTTCCAAGGAAAATTCTTGTTTATTTTTCAAATATACTTTGGCGGCTTCAATGCGATATTCATTAATATAAAGAGAGAAGTTCTTACCGAGGTTGTCATTGAGGAGTTGCGAAAGGCGATGAGGTAAAATGTTTAGTTGTTTAGCCACATCTGGCAGTTTAAGATTGGGATCTTTATACAGTTCTTGCTCTCCCATCAATTGATCTAGATGTTGAAGTAAAGTAGCGGCTTCCTCTTCTTCAATCTTTTTATCCCCGTACTTCGGCCAAGCGTTTGCTTTGATGGTTTGGCGAGTATTAGTTAGTAAAAGGAGAATCAACAAGTAGAGCATGAAAGAAAAGGACAGCGCTCCTAAAATATAAGAGTTGTATCCACAATAATTATAGCCAAACCAAATAATAATATTGCCCAAATAGATACTCATGAGCCAGGTATCCTCTCTCCTCTGCCAGAACTGCTTGGCCACATCCCGAACCAGCATACTCGACAGAATAATATACCCTAGCCATTGTAGATAGATCAGCTGGATAAAATAATCCCGCCACAAATCCACATAATTTTCAAAAGGCCAACCGATACCCACCACCAAAATCAGTAGTACCCAGGCCACGAAGTGGTACTTCCAGGTCTTCCCGATTTGGCTTTCGGGCTCAATACTAGCCTTCATATAAAAATAAAGAAAGGGCCCGATGAGCACACACGCCGACAAACCAATCTGCAGGTAAATAAAAGCTAAATCTGGTTTGAAAAAGAAGAAAACGGACTTCCCTACCCTAATGCTAAGCACCAACAACAATGCACCTAAAAACTGGTGAGCCAAGGTCCGTGGCTTAGCATAAAACAGGAAATACAAGGCCAATACTAGCCCGTTGAATGCCCCTAGCGCACTAAAGAAGAATAAAAGTTCTCGACTAAATTCCAAGTTGCCAGATTTTATAATGAAGTGGTTTAAAAATATCGTGCTGGCCGCTATAAGCATCTTTTTATCCCAATCTTTGTTTTTTCATCGCTCCGTAGCGTTGCTATGCGGCTCAAAAAAAGCCTCGATTAGTCCAAAATCTTGTCTATATAGCCTCAGCAGACATTCTTAAGCAACTTCAGGATCAATAGCCCACTGCCTTTCCATCAAAGCTCCTGGAATCAGCAGCTCCATAGCGAATTCCCGTCACCGGATCGATATAGATTCCCATGGCTTGGCCCTGGGCGCCTCGAAATCGGATTTTGTGCCCCATCATCTCATAGAGGCGACGGGTATCTGGAGAAATCGAATGGGTTTCAAAAGAGGTAATATTGGGCAACCATTGATGATGAATTCGACCGGCTTCGATGGCCTGGGCCACATTCATATCGTGATCAATTACATTGAGAATAACTTGAAGTACCGTATTGATGATCGTCCGCCCACCAGGGCTTCCAATGACTAGCAGTGGTTTGCCATCTTTGGCTACAATGGTCGGTGACATACTGGAAAGCATGCGCTTCTCTGGCGCTACTAAATTGGGTTTGGTCCCGATCAAGCCACGAGAATTGGTCAAACCAGGAATCGGATTGAAGTCTCCCATTTCATTATTGAGCAAAAAACCGCCACCTGCCATAACAATACGCGAGCCATAGCCATACTCCAAGGTATAGGTAAGCGAAACGGCACTTCCTGCTGCATCTACTACCGAAAAGTGCGTGGTCTCTTCGCTTTCATAGGCCAAGGCCTTGTTGAAGCGAGAAGAATCACTCGGAGAAGCTTTGAACAAGCCAATCGTTTGTCGGAGTTCCTTCGCATGGGCTTTGGATAGCAATCGCTCTAGAGGCATGTCGGGATTGAAAGCCGGGTCTCCGATAAATTCGGCTCGATCGGCATAGGCCCGGCGCATCGCCTCGGTCAAGACATGCAGGTACATAGCCGAGTTATGCCCCATTTCTTTCAAATCAAATCCCTCCAATATATTAAGCATTTCTACTACTGCTACGCCTCCTGAACTTGGTGGCGCCATTGCATATATATCATGCCCTCGGTAGGTTCCATGCACCGCTGCTTGCTCTACTGCTTCATACTTCGCCAAATCCTCTTCGGTGATAATTCCGCCGTGTTTTTTCATAAATTTGGCAAACAATTTCGCTGTCTTGCCTTTATAAAAACCATCCTTCCCATCCTTCTGGATGCGTTTGAGTGTTTTGGCCAAATCAGGCTGCTTCCAAGTCTCGCCTGGCTCGTATAGGTCTTTTCCTTTCTTCAGAAAAGCTTCTTTTGAAGCATCATACACTGCTTCCTCCCGACCCTGGAAATACTTCATAATACGCTGCATATTCCAAGAAGAAGGGATTCCCTTCTCCGCCAAATCAATAGCGGGCTGCAGCAATTCACTCCATGGTTTAGAACCTAATTTTTGGTGTGCTGCCCATAGTCCGGCTACTGTCCCCGGTACGCCTACCGATAAAGGACCATCGTGATTGCTGTTGTTCTTAATCTTTCCATTGCTCCCTAGGTACATATCTGCAGTAGATGCCAAGGGGGCTTTCTCTCTAAAATTGAAAGTCGTCACTTCGCCGTCCGCTCCATGATACACGAGGAATCCACCACCGCCAATGTTTCCTGCAGAAGGATAGGTCACTGCCAGTGCAAAGGCCGTAGCAACCGCAGCATCTATGGCATTCCCCCCACTTTTCAAAATGGCTTGGCCAACTTCAGAGCCATGGTATTGGCTACTGGTTACCATTCCATGTTGGGCCGGCGTCGGTATTCTACCCGATTGGGCCTGAGTAGTAGTAAATAAAAATAGAAGAGAAAGGATAACTAATCCGAATGAGCAAAGCGATGTATGCATTATTGTCCTGTTTTGGCTTGAAAATACATCTTTTTGCTAAAAGGGAGTTATTGCTTTTGATTTTCATTCCTATTGGTATTTTGATTAAATCAGCTTTATCCCTTGGACAGGGCAAGGTGCCGGTTATAAACCGCGCATCAAAGGCGAATGCAGCGATGGACTCGGCTTTTGATTTTCATTCCTATTGACATTTTGATTTGAAGTGACAGCAGGAGCTGTCGAAAGGCGAGGACGGGGCAGGTACCGAGCTGGAGCTCTGGTACCAACGGCGGTAGCGGCGAGGAGGGAGGGCTTTTGATTTTTATTTTCATTCACATTTTGATAAAAAGAGCCAAGACGTGATCCTAGACCACGCCTTGGCTTTTCATCAACCAAAATAAAGTGCAGTTATGACTTATCTCCTACAAGCTAAATGATCGAGTATATAGTTTCTCTCCGATTTGAATCAGTAGTTTAAAATCACCTTTCGTATCCTCACTGGGCGCCCATTTGAGCTCTTTGTCTCCCGTTAATTTCCATCCATTCGCCAATAGCTTACGCTCTTCCCCTTCCTGATCAACTACCTTGATATTTACATGCTTGGTAGAAGGAAGTCTGAAGCTCAGCTTCATTTCATGTGCTAGGTCGTCGGTGACCAGCAACATGCTGGATTCTATCTCACGGGTTTCTTTTGCGGTCAATTGACCGATAGGTTTTTCGCCTTCGATTTTATCATATAAAAGGTAGACACCTGCTTCTTGACCTCTTTCACCGTATCGACTGGCGGCTTCGGCATCATTCATCATCACTAGTGAATCAATAGTTACCTTACGAAGTGAGGGCGGAAATTTCCCGTAGCGATTAATGGGGACTTCTTTACCATTTAAGATATAGATAGGATAGCTGGTTGGGTTGTCCTCCTGAGAAAGCTTGATCTGAAGCGTAGCTGGCTTTTCCCCCAAACTAGAACTCATGAAGAAGTCATTGCTGCGTATATAGTATTTCACCTCCATCGTCATAGAATCTGAATATACTTTAGGCGCTTTGTCTTTACCTACATATCCCTTCTTCGCATCATCATTATTGGTAGCGCCTACCGTACCTCTTTTCACCTTATCCTCCTTTGCAGGTAGATTATCTACGGCCCAATCGTTAGTAGCAATTACTAATACCTTTTGATCGGTATTATTGATCCCGTAATCTGCGGCTTTGGTTCCTCTCACTAATCCAATAGTGTAAATCGTTTCCAAGTCTAATTTACCAATAACATCAGGAACTTTTACTTGGTTTGGATTGGCCACGATCTCACCATTAAGGATGAAGACAGGAATTACATCATTATTAATCGGTCCGCTAGAGCCAGAGATATTGATAAACATCCCCCCTTCCAAAGGTGCATTTAAGACCATTTTTTTGCCTTTGTATTTAGGGTCTTTGTACAACCAGGCATGTAAGAACTCAGCTAAAGTGGCATCCGTGACGGTCGCATCTACGGGGGCTTCAGTTACTGCCTTCCAATCATTGGCATCGGCAAATTCAAGTAACTCAGCCCGAGCTGAAAGGGTGAAGATCAGTAGCATCAGTCCGGCCAGTAGGGCAGATAAGACCGATTTTCCGATGGTACGAGTAGGATGAATACCGAATAAACGCTTTATACGAACAGTGAAATCTTTTTTATTGCCTTTCGCATTCATAGCAAATGGAGTTTTTTGAGTGAATGAAAATGCAGTCAAGTTGGTCAGTGCCTGGGCATATTCCAGGGGATTACTGCCGCCCAATCGCAAGGCGAGATCGTCGCAACAATGTTCTCTCGACTCTCTCACCTGCCGGGCAATCCACCAAACTGCAGGATGATAGAAATAAAGGACTTCCAACACCAATTGGAAACAATTAATCAAATAGTCCCACCGCCGAATATGGGCCAACTCATGTAAAAGGATAGCTTCTACTTCTGCTGTAGAGAGCGCGTTTAGTATACCTACCGGTAATAGAATAACCGGCTTAAAGTGCTTTAACGTTAATGCATCGGATACTCTTTCTGAAAAATAGAGCCCAACCTCTCTTTTTACGCCCATCGCCTGTTGCAATTCTTTGAGGCGTTCTAGCCAATGAGCCGGAACGGGGCTCGTCTGAAGTTGGGTCAAACGATTAGCTTTCCACCAACTGATTCCCAAGCCCATCATTACCAACAAACTACCTATTAACCATAGTAAAACGAATGTTGGGAGCATCGGTATGACATGCTGTACTCGCCTATTGAGTTCAAACCAAAAAGGTGAATCTTCATCATACGATACTTTTACGGCCGAACCTTCTGCTTTCGGACTTGTCATTTCGATAGCTGGTAAATCCGATACGGCCATTTTTATATCTACGATGGCTCTCTCCACTACATAATGAGATTGAAAGGTCCAAACCGAGAATCCAAAGATCGTTGCTAATGCGACAATCGATAAAGCATAACGCCAATTGGCGTGAGCCGAAGAAATCAACATCAATAGCACTCTCAGTAACATGGCCACTACAATGGTTTGCCATAAACTGTGCAAGAGGGTCCAGCCCATAGCTTGCACTATTGGATCACTTTGGAAGTAGTCAAACATCTCTTTGATGTAAAATTTGTGGTGAAGAATCGGCCACCAATACCCTAAAATCAATTAGGATCGGCCCGCTAGAAACTCAAATCAGTGGGTGGTTTCGCTTTATTAAAAGCAGCGCAGTCGCTACTATTTCTTCTCGGAATTCTTTTGTTGGTTCAACCATTGCTGTAATTCATCCAACTCTTGCTTACTGGTTTCGTTCTTGCCAAGGGCATGCATTACTAGTTGCATCGGCGACCCTTTAAAGGCTGTCTTGACCAGTTTGTCGTAAAGCGATTGTTGGATTTGAGTTTCCGAAAAACTGGCACTGTACAGGTGCTGTTTTCCCTCTTTTACTCGTGTGATCATTCCTTTTTCAGACATGCGTTGCATCTGCTTGAGTATGGTAGTATAACCCACTTCCCGTTGTTGAATCAACTGTTCGTGCACGAATTTAACGGTCGTCGGTTGATGCTCCCATAACACTTGCATTATCTCTAATTCAGGTCCTGTTGGTTGTCGGAATGATGAAGCTGACATATTACAATGGTTATTTCAATTTTCTATTTTGTTGGTGTCTGTCCCTTACAAGTACAAATATAAACGACACATGTCGTAGTTGCAAATTTTTTTACGACAAATGTCGTAAAAAGTATTCATTCCTTCTTGCATTTATTATAAAACGGAGTCTTGCAATAACCCTAACTTGCTTTAAATCAATGTAATATACATCTAAACAAACAACGAAAAGACTTCAGAAATTTTCTCGGCCATGCTTTGGGAAACTTCTGAAGTCTGAGCGATGGGAGGCGGGATAGGTGCCTCGGTCTCTCCAGGAGGTCGGTGAGAACAACGACCTCGGCGGCGGGTGTGGCGTGGCAAGACTTCCGAAGTGGGTTGGCTGATACTAGGCAGATTTCCTTCTATCAACTTCACCATTTTGGGATATATAATATTGGATGTTCGCTACTAGTTTTACTAGTACGCGGGCTTTGGCTGCGAGCTCCTGCTCGCCGAGATATAGCATATACGTACTACAATTACTTACAGCGAGCTGGAGCTCGCAGCGAAAACCGGCATACAAGCATGAGCTTGTAGCCAACATAAATTTAAAAGAGCAGCGATTTGGAAAGCCCAAATCGCTGCTCTTTAGTTCATCCATTTTTAGTGAAGTTGTTTTTAGTAGATAATTAAACTATCGACCAACCCACTTCTGAAGTCTTGGGCACTTGTCATTGACCTAAAAGAAAGTCATTACTGATGACGGATCAAGGTTGCGAGTTAAAGGTATCGATTCCACAACCGATTAACTCGCAACCTAACATCCTGCCTACTTTTTCACTACTCGTATCGTCTTCGTCAAATGACTCGCCTGAATATGTATGAAATAAATACCAGACGTCCAACCTGCGTGCGCATGGATGATGAACTCCTCATCAAAAGGCGTATCAAAGCGTTGATAGATAATACGACCGCTGACATCCATGATTCGCATGATTGCTCGCTTCATACTAGGACTTGGCCGTTCGATGTGTAAGCGCAATTCATCCGTAAATGGATTGGGTCGCACCTCTACATTCAGACCGATCGCCTGTTCGATATAATCATTATCTACTTGGATTGGTGCTACTTCAATGGGTGCCGGCTGTTCAATTGACTCGTCTTTAACCAAAGCCTGAACGGCTGGACAACCTTTGATGCTAACATCATCGATATAGACGTAGTCTCCATTGGAGGAAGCATCACATACGATCCTAAACCGCGTTTGATCCGTGAAGTTGATCCCGGTGATTTGAACCGTTTCATTGTAACGCTGACCATTGTCGAATTCATCACCACGATTCCATTCCTCATAAGTAGAATAAGTCACTCCATTATCGGTGGAAACCTGTAGCCAGAAATCCTCATTGACCTGATCCATCGAAACAGGGAAATAAGAGAAGGCAAATTCAACACTAGCGTAACTGCTAAGATCAAGCGCATCGGTATACATTGATGAAAATGCCCCCGAATTATCTCTCAATCGAACACAATAGGTGCCACTGTTGGCATAGGCATTATCATTTGCACTTCTTCTACAATCAGAACCGCCATCATTCCAAATCCCCCAACCTGACTCAAAGTCTTCGCTATCTATTTCCGTGCAATCTCCGGTATCGCAAATATCGGCGGTATCAATCGGGTTACAGGGATCGTTGTCATCAGGGTCTTCGCCGACACATAAGCCATCATTGTCACTGTCTTGGTAGGTACCTTCACAATCACAATTGGCCGTATAGACATCATTCACGGTACAGAAATCACCATCATCACAAGGCGTACCGATCAAATTGTCATTGAAGCCGGGGCACTGATCATCTAAATCGCAAACGCCATCGGCATCGCTGTCCTGCAATGTCCCTGCACAGTTGCAATCTCCATCATATACGTCGTTCGTGGTACAAGGATCGTTATCATTACAAACCGTTCCTGTGAGGCTTCCATCACAAGTGTCGCAACCATCGGGTGTACCATCGTTGTCGCCATCTAAGGTATCATCCGAACCCGGACAAATATCATCTTGGTCGCAAACCCCATCCGCATCAGTATCTTGAAAGATCCCCGCACAATTACAATCTGCATCATATACGTCGTTGGTAGTACAAGCCAAGCCATCATCGCAGCTGGCTCCTGGCGTGCAACTAGATCCTCCGCTACAACCCTGGATTTCTACATCATCGATATAGACTAGATCACCGTTGTTGGAGGCATCACACCGGAAGCGAAAACGCGTATTAGCGGTGAAGGTGATACCCTCAAAACGGACCGTCTCATAGTATCGTACCCCGTTCTCAAATTCATCCCCTTGATTCCATTCTTCAAAGGTGGAATAGGTCGATCCCCCATCAAGCGAAAATTGTAACCAGAAATCCTCCCGGCTATTATCCATCGAGCTAGTGATATAGGTAAAGGAAATCTCAATGGAACTGTAATTAGCAAGATCTAATGGATCGGTGAAAAAGGAAGAAAAAGCGCCCGAATTGTCTCGTATTCTTGCGCTATGGGTACCACTTGCTGCATTGAGGGTAGACCTGGTACAGTCGGAACCGCCATCATTCCAAATCCCCCAGCCTGAGTCAAAATTGGTGAGGTCAATAACGGAGCATGGATTACAATCATCACCGTTGGCATTGGGTGTACAAGGATCATTGTCATTGGGGTCATCGCCGACACATACGCCATCATTGTCTGCATCTTGGAAAGTCCCTGCACAGTTACAGTCGGCATCATAAGTATCGTTAATGGTGCAAGGATCATTGTCATTGCAGGCGGTACCCGTTAGGTTCCCATTACAAGTATCACAACCATCAGGTGTTCCATCGCCATCGGTATCGAATGCATCATCTGATCCGGGGCAAATATCATCTTGGTCACAAACGCCATCGTTGTCAGTATCCTGGAAAGTACCTGCGCAATTGCAATCCGCATCATAAATATCATTGACCGTGCAGGGATCATTGTCATTACAGGCAGTACCCGTTAAACTTCCATCACAAGTGTCACAACCGTCAGGTGTACCATCATTGTCACCATCTAGCGTATCGTCAAATCCTGGGCAAATGTCATCTTGGTCGCAAACGCCATCGTTATCAGTATCCTGGAAAGTCCCTGCGCAATTACAATCGGCATCGTATACATCGTTGATGGTACAAGGATCATTGTCATTGCAGGCCGTGCCCGTTAGATTACCATCGCAGGTATCACAACCGTCAGGCGTACCATCATTATCTGCATCTAGGGCATCATCAGAACCTGGACATACATCATCCTGATCACAAACGCCATCGTTGTCACTGTCTTGGAAAGTCCCCGCACAGTTACAATCTCCATCATATACATCGTTGATCGTACAAGGATCATTGTCATTACAAGAGGTTCCAGGACTAAGTGTACAAGTCTCTAAACGTACCTCTTCAAAGCTGACTTGGCAAATAGCACCATCATTATGAGAAGTAACGGCCAATCCTACTAAGGCATTGGCATTCATACTAATATTGACAGCGCCGCCTATTTGAGTCCAAGGTCCATTACTAGTAGAGGTAGAATAATAGGCTTGAAAAAGATCACCTTCACGCGTCAAGCGTAAGAATTTAGTTGTGGCAGTTCCTCCTACGAGAGAGCCTGTCCACGTCGCATTATTTCCAGCAGCTACACGCCATTGAAAACCCACTTGGTTGTCAGGTCGCTGTAGCACGATCGCCATGGCTGAATTACTAGCTGAGCTAGCCCTGATCATCGGTCCAGCTTTGGCCCAAGCATTCGTATTTTGTACGGAATTTACTTTTGCTATGATCTCAACATCTCCTTCCTGATTGGTATAAATATACCTGAATTCATCATTAGCTCCCCAGATATCAGCCCCAGAACCGGATACGGTATAAAAGCCATTGTCATTACAAGCTTGACCTTCTGCTTGCACGCCGCCAATATCCTGTGTGCTAGTAAAAAGACCTAAGTCATCGCAATCGCTACTGGTACAAGCCTCTAGCTTGGCATCTGCCCAATCGGCATGATCACAAGCGATCGGATTACTTTCTTGGCTTCCTCCATCATTCACTACTAATCGAAGGGTGTTTACATTGGTCACATCAATAGAAATAGGAACGGCTGCATCAGCCTGTGTCAAAACAGGACTCTGGTAAGCCAATCCGCCATCTGTATAAACCTGAAATTGAACAGACCCGGAAGAACAGGTGGCGTCATCTACACCAATGAAAGCTTTAAATGTTTCGTAGGCACCACCAATTGAATAGGTAATATCAGATTCAGCATGTGCTCCGATACCTTTGGCATAGGTAACCCCATTAATCGTTAAGGTACTACCGTCATTGGTTCCTGTACCGCCATTACTTTGATCTACTTCTACCGGGCCCCAACCATTGGTAGGTGTCCCTTCCCAATTTATGTCAGATAGATAGGTAGTCGTACAGGCGGATTCTTCTAAACCATTGATCCAATCCGTCAATACATTGATATAAGTATCATCTACAATACTTTTGGCCAGGGGAGGCATGGCATTTCCCGCCAAGCTATTGTCTCTTACCCATAATTCAGAACCTCCAGGATCTTTGGGTTTTACGATGATACTTCCATTGGGTGTATTTCTGCTAACGCCTATGGTATTGATTAAATTTTGACTGGCCAAGGGGGTGGAGAACCGAGCATCAAAGGCTCCTTCAACGCCATTAGGTCGATGACAATGGGCGCAGTTGGCATCCAGGTAAGATCGCACTTTGGCTTCCAAAGAAGCACCATTGTCAGTCAAAGGAACCAGCTTTGGAAAGCTACTGATTTCACTCGCATTAAATCCATTTGAAAATAGCCCAAGCGATTGCCAGGTGTTCAATTGGTTATCGGTTACCCCAGAAGGGTAGGTGAGATTTCCATTTAATTGCCTCGTTTTGACCCCTAGGACAAAGTTGGCATTGGCATTATGGCAAGTGTTGCAATCGGTCCGGCTAGGATAATCCCAAACCTGGCTGTATTGGGTCCCGTTGGTTCGGGTTATCGTGAAAGTCTTGGAATCTCCACTAGTCAATAACTCTGCATCGGTTCCGGCATCATTCCATTTATAAGTGACCCCATAGGCGCCGCCATCCTCGGTGATGACAATAAAGCGCGTCTCTATCTTTGCCGTAATGGAAGGATTCGATTCGTTAATGGGTAATTCGAAATGTTTGATAAAAACTGTTCCTGGAGGAAACTGCCATTCTCCATTTTCTGAAAAAGTAATTTGTTCGCTACTGGTATTATGTGAGCCGTTATTGGGCACGGCAATCCATCTTTTCTTCGAGGCGCCATCTGACCATAAAGGCGTATTGACGGTGTAGGGAATAATACCCGAACTTGGTGTAAGTGTGTTGAGGTTGCTGAAAGCGCCAGTTTGAGATAGGAATTGTGGAGGATCAGGTACCGCCACATCTTGTTTTAGGCGGTAAATTTTCCCACCATCTTGATCTGTACCGTAGAGCTTCAAAATGTAAACTTCACCATTGGAATCGGTGTGAAAAGAAGAAATACCACTCTTACTCCCGACCCCAAAGGCGGGTACATTAACGAGAAAAACAACTTCTCCGTTATTTGGATTTAAGGTCCAGACATTGCGAACGCCGTGATCACCAAATATATATTTACCACCCAATGAACTCGCAAACTTGCTACCACGATAAACAAATCCACCAATCACTGAATTACCAACGGAGTGATTATAATCAAAAATGGGTGCTCGATCCACACCAATTAGGGGAGAAGGCTTAGCTTTAGGGCCATTAATGGAACCCTCTTTGTAAGGCCATTGAAAGTTACCTCCTTTGACAGCCACTGAAATTTCTTCTCGTGCCCCTTGTCCTACATCTCCAATCCAAATTTGCCCAGTAGGCTCATCATAGGTGGCTCGGTGTGGGCTTCGTAGGCCTAGACTATAGAACTCTTCCAAAATCCCTCCGCTGGCATCTAACCAAGGGTTGTCATTGGGAATGTAGTAACCTTGCGTAAAACTATTAGGGAGACTAGCAGGCTTAGAGGCAGGGTCAACGGGTTGTCTTCTAATGGGATGACTGCGCGCGGCATTTTGCGTCAAGTCAATTTTTAATAGGCCACCAAGCAGAGACTGGTCTATCTGTTGCGCAGTATTGTATTGATCATTAGCCTGTCTCTTATACACATCTCCGAGCCCACGAGACC
>OJCB01000512.1_pt1 | contig 14371 bp, 12 predicted proteins | sample 1591501 | NCBI WGS metagenome assembly OJCB01 (sample SAMN05416813, study PRJEB24817) | seawater metagenome | isolation source: Sea water | place: Canada:Atlantic | collected 2013-07 | reverse complement strand
CGAGATCAGCCTCGGTCTCGTGGGCTCGGAGATGTGTATAAGAGACAGCACTAATATAGAACTTCGTAGTATTGATGAGGCAGATTGGGCAGAGAATACGGTCAAACAATTGGAATTTGATGTGGAAAAAGGAGCCCGTGGTTTGAAGATTTACAAGAGCCAGGGTATGAGCAATAAAGACAAGGCGGGCAATCGTATTAAGATCAATGATCCTAGAATTGCTCCAGTCTGGGAAGCTTGTGGCCGACTTGGAATTCCTGTGATTATTCATTCTGCTGACCCTAAATCTTTTTGGGATCCACATGATGAAAACAACGAAAGATGGTTGGAGTTGAAGCTACGACCTGGTAGAAAGCGAGGAGCTGATAATCCGGCATCTTGGGAAACTATTATTGCTGAACAACACAGCATTTTCAGAAAACATAAGAATACAACCTTTATCAATGCACACATGGGATGGTTTGCGAATGACCTGCAAAAGCTCGGCGAACTCCTAGACGAGATGCCCAATATGCATGTAGGGATTGGAGCAGTGATAGCGGAGTTGGGGCGACAGCCTCGCAGTGCAGGGAAATTCTTTGAAAAGTACCAAGACCGTGTCCTATTTGCTAAAGATGCTTACAATCCGGAAGAATATCATACGTACTTTCGCGTATTAGAAACCGAAGATGAATACTTTCCCTATTACAAGAAATACCATGCCTTCTGGAAAATGTACGGCTTGGGTCTCTCCGACGAAATCTTGAAAAAATTGTACTATAAGAATGCGCTAAAACTTATTCCAGGTAAGAAGACTACACTCTTTCCGGAATAGGATTAATAGTGACATCAAGTAGAAATCTCACGACATCACAAAGTGCTATTTTCACGATTTAACTAAGAACATTATGTTAAGACTACTATTCTTTGCAGGTATTAGCTTGTTATTATTGGCTAGTTGTCAACGCAAAACAAGCGGCGCCATTACTGGGAAAAGCGATACAGAACTGCAAGCAATCGCAGACGAGTTGGCCCATAAATATATTTTGACAGATGGACACGTAGATTTACCTTATCGTTTGCGAATTCAAAATTTTCGAATGACCAAAGAGTTCATTGGTATTCCCATTGAAACGGATAAAGGAGATTTTGATTATGTCAGAGCCAAAAAAGGGGGTTTGGACGCTCCATTTATGTCCATTTATATACCCGCCTCCTATCAATTGGACGGAGGAGCAAAAGTCTTTGCCGACACGCTTATTGATATGGTCTATGGGATTACCGAGGCTCATCCTGATAAATTTGCTATTGCCAAGACGCCTTCGGATGTGAAAGGTCAGTTTAAAAAAGGGCTTATTTCCTTGCCAATGGGTATGGAAAATGGCGCACCAATCGAAAAAGATTTGGCCAACCTCAAGCACTTTAAAGAACGAGGTATTAGCTACATCACCTTGACGCACTCCAAAGACAATCAGATTTGCGATTCTTCTTATGACACTACGGGCACCTGGAATGGCCTGAGTCCTTTTGGTCGTCAGGTAGTGGCTGAGATGAATAATGTAGGTATCATGGTAGATATCTCACACGTTTCCGATAGCACTTTTTATCAAGTGATGGCTTTAAGTAAGGCACCTTGTATTGCCTCTCATTCTTCGGTTCGACATTTTACACCGGGTTTTGAGCGGAATATGAATGATGATATGATAAAGTTGTTGGGAGAGAAAGATGGCGTTATCCAGATCAATTTTGGATCTAACTTTCTGGATGGAAATATTGCTAAGCAACGTGATGTGCTTCGGGCTAAACTAATGGAAGAACTAGCTGCTAAGAACCTAGGTTCTCGCGACGAAGCAGCGAAACCCATAATCGAAGCTTTCGAAAAAGCTAATCCTTCGGTGTATTCAGATGTTCAAATGGTAGCTAATCATATTGATCGAGTGGTTAAAATTGCTGGAATTGACCATGTAGGCTTAGGCTCAGATTATGATGGGGTAGGGGACTCTTTGCCTACTGGCCTTAAGGATGTGTCGAAATACCCTAATTTGATATTCGAATTACTGAAAAGGGGATATTCCGAAGATGACATTGCCAAGATTTGCTATAAAAACGTATTCCGTGTTTGGGATAAGGTGCTAAAGGTAGCCGGATAGTCTGATCTGTACCTGTTGCATATTACTGGGCAAAAGAGGCGAGAAGCCAGACAACAGATGAGAGATCGGCTAGATATAGAGCAGAAGGTACAATCCAGCAGTCTCTTTTCCCTGTCTTTGCAGCCAGGTAGATCGCTTCTGTCTTCTAAATGTCTGGCAGTATCTACCTCTAGCGAAAAGAGGAAGCGTCAGCCTCAAGACTAATCTCTTATGCATTAAAAAAAATGGAGGTATAAGCCCGGCTTTTTTTTATCTATATTTACGCCCGCAAAATACGGAATGTTTGGGCGCAGCTTTAGTGAGTCACCCAACGTTCTAATTGTTGAAACCTAACGGGATGATTAGGATCTATGAGACTAACACTATTCATCTCTTTTTTGAGCATAAAGAACTTTGGCTAATGAGGCATACGATTATCATTTTATTTTTAGGATTGCTAGTCAGTCCTTTTACAGCATGGGGGCAAGAACGAGATACCATTATTTATCAGACCGTAGAGGAAGCGGCTCGCTTCCCTGGCTGTGAAAAGCTGGACACAACCATGGCTTTTATAACCCAATGTGCTAATTCGAATCTTTTGAATTTTGTCTATAGTAATATACGATACCCACAGAAGGCTATTGAGAATAATATAGAAGGTACCGTTGTTGTCCGTTTTGTAGTCGAACCAGATAGTACTATTTCTTCGCCGGAAGTCATCCGTGACATCGGAGAAGGGTGTGGGGTTGAAGTATTGCGTGTGGTGGACTTAATCAATTTTGCTGGCGCCAAGTGGAAACCTGGCATAATGAAAGGCAAACCCGTACGGTCCTACTTTACCTTACCTGTACGATTCAAATTGGAAGAATTACCTCCTTATACTATGGTCGGGCGCGATACCGTTTATACCCGTTTCGATACGCCTTTAGATTATGAAGGAGGTCTTGATACTCTCAATACCTATTTGGCAGAGAAATTGGAATATCCCCCGATAGGGAATGATAGTTGTCAAATAGGTAATATACAAGTGCAGGTACTGATTCAACCCACTGGAGATGTCAAAATTTTGGATATCATCGATTTTAATGACCTAGGGTTTGATTTTTGGTACGAATCCATTGATGCGGCTACTTCTACACTAGGTCGTTGGATTCCTGCGACCCTTGAAGGAAGGAAGGTACCATCTGCTTTCGATTTTACAATGAGCTTTTCACCAGATGCTCCAGCTTGTAAGATGATCGTTGAGCAATACCGCGATGCTTCTGATATGATCAACGAAGGTGCTACATTGTACAATGAAGGCAAACAGGAGGAAGGGATAGCAAAGATGAGCCAAGCCATTGAGTTTTTTCCAGAAGATGCCAATTTCTTATTGGCGCGAGGGCAAGCTTATATGGATATGAGTGACTTTGGGGAGGCTTGTGCCGACTTATCATTAGCACGTCGCATATCCTTAATTACGTGGTATGATAATGTACTGAACTTGATTTGTGGTAAACTTAGCGCACCGACGCCGGAAACCGGCAATTAAGCTAAGCATAAAAAAAACAGCTTGTGCCTAGTAACTTCTAGGCACAAGCTGTTAATCAGGATATTACTTGTTAATTCTCTAAGCTCCCAGCCCAATTTTCGTGCCGTTGGGAATGATAGCTCCTTTCTTAACAACGATAATGCCATCGCGAATACAGTGTGTCGATTCTTCGGAATCTTGTAAAGAGACACTTCCATGTATCGTTACATTATTGCCCATTCTTACATCCTTATCTATAATGGCATTTCGGATATGGCAATTGTTTCCGATCCCAAGATTGGGGCGGGTATCATTCTTACTGATTTCTTCCAGGGTCTCATAACGATCATTTCCCATTACGATAACATTGGATATTTCCGTTCCTTCGCCAATTCTCGATCTAATCCCCACGATACAACGCTCCATCTTTTTAGCTAGGATAATACAACCCTCAGCGATAACGGATTGATTAAACCAGGTGCCGAAAATTTTGGAAGGGCCGAGCAAACGAGGTCGAGTATAAATTTGCTTACCACTATTAAAGAGGTCAAATTTTGGAATATCATCGGTCAGCGCAATATTGGCCTCGAAGAAGGAACGAATGGTTCCGATATCTGTCCAGTAATCATCAAAAGAATAACTGGCTACTTTATATCCTTTTTCGATTGCATGTGGGATAATTTCCTTACCAAAATCTGTCGCCTCTGGATTATCATCAAATAGTTTCTTTAGGAATTGACGCTTGAAGATATAAATCCCCATCGAAGCCAGGTAGTGCTTGCCTTCTCTTGCATATTCTTCTGGTACTGCTGATTGCCATGCTGAGAGCGTGTCAAGGGCTGGTTTTTCCACAAAGTCATCAATAAAGCCTTTTTCATTCACCTTCATAATACCAAAGCCCGGCGCATCTCGGTCAACAACGGGTATAGTAGCTATCGTTAAGTCTGCTTTCTGCTTGATATGGTATTTCGCCAATTCCTCAAAATTCATCTGGTACAATTGGTCACCAGAAAGGATCAGCACATAGTCGTGGTCGTGATTATTGAGGTGATGCATGGACTGGCGTACGGCATCAGCTGTACCCTGGAACCAACTATCACTATTTGGCGTTTGTTCTGCGGCTAAAATATCTACAAAACCATGGCTAAACATATCAAAATTAAAGGTGTTCTTGATATGCTTATTAAGGGAGGCGGAATTATATTGTGTTAGGACAAACATCCGTTTTACCCCTGAATTCAAACAATTAGAAATAGGAATGTCGATCAATCGATACTTTCCTCCAATAGGAACAGCGGGTTTAGATCTTTGACTTGTGAGCGGGTAAAGTCGGGAACCGGCGCCCCCACCTAAAATAAGAGAAACCATCTTGATCATAATTCGAGTGTTTTTTGATTAGCTTGCCGATTGGGCAATAGCTGTCATCTGTTGGTATATATTATTATATTCTAGTGCAGATTTTTCCCAAGAAAAATCAAGCTTACTAATTCTATCTCTAACTTCCTGGAATGCCGCTTTCTGTTGGTAGAATTCGGCAGCCCGGTAGATCGCCAATTGAGCATCGTCCAAATTAAAGTGATCGAATCTAATACCCCGACCTGCTACTTCCCCTATATCAGGTACGGTATCTTTCAATCCACCTACCGATCTCACGACCGGCAAAGTGCCATATCTCATGGCGTACATTTGATTTAGTCCACAGGGTTCTACCCGAGAGGGCATGAAAAGAAAATCAGAACCGGCATACAATTGATGTGCCAATTGCTCATTGTATTCTAGCGCCACATCAAACCTTCCTGGGAACTGGTAGGGGAGATGTTTCAAAGCATCGTGAAGGTATTGTTCACCTGTACCCAAAATAATAAAGGAAATATTTATCCCACTGTGTAATACTCGTTGCACGAGATCAGGAATAATATCAGCGCCTTTTTCTCGTACCAAACGACCAATGAAAGTCAAAACTGGCGTATTTAAGTCTATCCTGAAATGTTGAGATAGAACGGCCTTATTGGCCTGTTTGAAGGAGGCCATATCATCAGAAAGGCGAGTATGGATGTAGGAATCAGTCTTGGGATCCCAGACCTGACTATCGATACCGTTTAATATACCGACTGATTTATGTTGCTCGTGAGCTATCAAGTGCTCTAGGCCATTAGAGGACTGTCTTAGTTCGCCTAAGTACGAAGGAGAAACTGTTGTGACCCGCCAAGCGCATTTTATAGCTACAGCCAACGGATTAATCGCATTATTCCAATCTAATATTGCTCTCGCTCCCGCCTCGAAGAACGGTAGTAAATAGAGCTTGTCCCAGCCAAACGTACCGTGATACTCTCCATTGTGGATGGTAAAGGCAGTTGGTATTTTAGCCAGGGATTGGTATTCTGGGCAATACTTGACCATAAAGGGAATCAAAGCCGTATGATGGTCGTGGCAATGCAGTACTTTGGGTTTTCCTGGTGCAGCTTGAATCCACTGCAAAACAGCCTGTTGAAAGGATAGAGAACGAGATAATTCATCGTCATAAGGGCGGCCTGCCTCGTCGGCATAAACGCCAGGACGGTCAAATTTTCCTGGGATATTGGCCACAAATAGCGGGAAACCCAATTTGTCCTCTTTCTCTTTTTCTATCGTGAACGGAATATAGTCGTTGTGAAGCCGAACAGCCCCTTTAAAGACTGGTATAAATTCCTGCTGCTTGATCCATTTTGTCCCATACTTTGGGATGACTACACCGGCCTTGGTCCCAATCTTATTCAAGTATTTGGGTAAAGCTCCTGCCACGTCTCCTAAGCCTCCAGCCTTTGCAGCCGGATAGCACTCAGCACTAATATGTAATATTTCCATACAGGTCGGTTTTCTCGTATTTTGGCTGCCTTGTTAAGCGAATAGTATAATTGGTGGTGGTATTACAAAGCGTGAAATGTATACTTATATATCATCCATGAAAGAGCCTGCAAATTGTTACTTCGCATCAATTAATGAATGATTCTAGTAGCATTAGAGTATACTCATCTCTATTGTAAGATCGTAGAAGGTATAGGACCAGCTAATGTTGGTAAACGGCATTTAAAATCTTATACATTCCTTGGTTCGAAATATATAAAATCTTATGCTAAGAATTGGAAAAGAAAGGAGAAAATTCGGATTATTTTAGTCTAGTGCCGTGTCGAAGCGGTATAATTGATATTTTTCGATGGTATGGATAATTTGGTTAGCCATATTTTTCTGTCTGGCGAAATTCATTTTTTCTAATGCCTTGGCCCATCCCTTATAATTTTCTTCGCCGAGTGATTGCAGACTAGCATTTTGCCCGGTGGTTAGGAATAGAGAATGATCTCGGAAGCTGGTCCAAGCATTTTCATAGTGACGGTAGCAATTTTTACTAATATTTGCTGTTTCGCCGATCCAGTCCGACGTGCAAAGTAAGCTAAAGTGATTATGGTGATCAACGGCAAGTGAGTGCCGCCCTGCTTGGCTCTGGAGTAAGGCATTGGCCAAGGTCACTGAAGCTGGGATTTTAAATTTGATCTGTTCATTTTCTGCTACATGGACAAACCGTTTGATATAGGCCTGGACTAAGGCGACATCCACCCTTTTTAATTGATTTTCTAAAGTGTTATCAGGAGCGCTGAGGCCCGTAAAAGGGGAGAGATCAAAGGTCTCCTCCACCGGCGCCTGCTCGGGACTGCTTGAAGTAGCGGTCATATCATCGGTAAAGGTTTCTCTTTTAGCGGGTTGTTGAGCCTTGGGTCTGTAGGGTATTTCTTCCTCTACGGGAATTTCTTCTTCAGCCGGGGTGTTGAGGTTGATTTGAAAACTTAAGTCCTTCTTCAATACCAAAAATAGCAATAGGACGCCTAAACTGATTTTGAACCAGTTTCTTTTTAGGTAGCTAATGAGCTGTTGTTTGGGTATTGGGAAGCTTTGCATCGTTTCAAAATTGTTTTAATTGTTGATTATAATACAAAAATAAAACAAAAAGTTTGTTAATCCAAATCGAAAATTGTCGGAAAGAAGATTTATCTTTCGACTACATAATATTAAACGCCAATTGAAAACACCTATGCCGGAGCGAAAGTACACTTATTATGATTATACGATTAGCCTTTGCCCAACCTGCTTGCGACGCGTCGAGGCCAAAATTATTTTTGAAGATGAGAAGGTATTTATGCTGAAGCGATGCCCGGAACATGGTCGTCAAAAGGTGCTAATTGCAACAGATATCGAGTACTATAAGAACCTAAGGAATTACAATAAACCTTCGGAATATCCTTTGCGCTTTAATACCAAAACACATTTTGGTTGTCCTTACGATTGCGGCTTATGCACTGATCACGAACAGCATTCTTGTCTGAGTTTGATTGAGGTGACGGATCGTTGCAATCTGAGTTGTCCTACCTGCTATGCTTGCTCATCGCCCACTCACGGCCGCCATAGGACTTTGGCAGAGATAGAAAAGATGTTGGATATCTTAGTGGCCAATGAAGGAGAGCCCGATGTGGTCCAAATCAGTGGGGGAGAACCCACCGTGCATCCTGATTTTTTTGCGATCCTGGATTTGGCGAAGGCGCGCCCTATTCGCCATTTAATGTTGAATACAAATGGTATTCGCATCGCCAAGGACCTGTCTTTTACACAGCGATTGGCGACCTATATGCCTGATTTCGAGGTGTACTTGCAGTTTGATTCGTTTAAGTCGAGTGCACTGATGACTTTGCGAGGCGAAGACCTACTAGCAACCCGTATGAAGGCCCTGGAACATTTAAACCAGTGCAATCTGTCCACGACACTTGTAGTAACCCTCCAGAAGGGACTCAATGATGACGAAATCGGTAAGATCATTGACTTTGCGCTGCAGCAGCCTTGTGTACGAGGAATAACCTTTCAGCCGACGCAGGTAGCTGGCCGACTTGAAAATTTCAACCCAGAAACAGACCGCTTAACCCCCACGGAGGTAAGATCAGCGATCCTGGAACAATCCGATGTTTTTGCGCCGAATGATTTGCTGCCAGTCCCTTGCAATCCCGATGCACTGACGATGGCTTACGCCTTGAAGATAGATGGGCAAGTGCACCCTTTGACAAGGTATCTGGATCCTGATGTGCTTTTAAATAACAGTCGTAATACGATTGTTTATGAGCAGGATGAGGGTTTACAGGAGCAGGTCTTAAAAGTGTTTAGTACGGCCAATTCCGTGGATGCGATTGAGGGCGAGCTACACGATTTGCTCTGTTGCTTACCGGCCGTCAAAGCGCCGGGTTTGGGCTACAATAATTTGTTTAGAATCATCATCATGAATTTTATGGATGCCTACGATTTTGATGTTCGGGCGATTAAGAAGAGCTGTGTACATATCGTTCATCCAGATGGTCGCATTATCCCTTTTGAAACAATGAACTTGTTTTATCGATCTGCAGAACAAGAAGCTTACATGAAGGAAAAACTTGTGGACGCATCACTTTAATCTATAGTTTATGGACAAGACAGGAAAACTGGTAGGTATCAACCTACTCCTTCTTCTTATTTACGGAGCCATTACGATGGGCATTTTTATAGCTAATTCGGACCCCTATGCGGGAATAGGCTTTGGTATGTTTATGATGATTGCGATTGGTATCCATGCCCTGGTTCTACTGATCATAGGAATTGTACTTTTGACACAAAAGAAGAAGGATCGTGGCCGCGCCTTTCTGTTGAGCATGTTTATCGTCTTATTGGTGGGCTTTTCGGCTTGTTTTGGCGGGATGAGTGCTTTTGATAGTAAGCTGATTTGATGAGAGAGATTACTTAAACTGCTGAAGTAGGGTGGGGGGATAGTTGTGATAAGCTTTCTTTTCATTTATCCCATTTTTTGGATGCTCGAAACAAACTCATGCTCGCCGTGGCATGACTGCGGGTGGGAGCCCGAGGCTTAAGCCGGCCTATAAGCATGAGCTTGTGGCCTACAGATACTGTCTATTTTTGGTGAAATGGTTTTTGATAAATGGTAGATTTATTGACCAATTTACTTCTGAAGTTTGGAGCAGCCTCATGCTTGTGTAGTTAATTTCAAAGAAAAAGTGAATCAGGCACAATTTTTTGCTGCCCGATAACATTAATAGTACATAGACATTTATTCCTTCCCAGAACATACATTACATATTACCAAGTTGAGTAGACGCCATTAGGAGGCGCTTTTGACCTTTTACCCAAAGGTGCAGTATATGTAATTCCTCGTTCCCTGACACATCAAAATCTATTTTGGACTTGATTTTTATTGTTTTCAATCAAGGTTTAAACCCATAGAAACTTCTCCCCGGTTATTTAACAGGTATAAATATTTCATTTTCCACCATTAAATAACCATCCCTATGTTTCGTTATCTAACACTAGTTTTATTATTGACTTTTACTCACCAATTATTGGCTCAAAAAAGCGCAGAGCTCGGTATTTTAGCGGGTTTATCTACTTATCAAGGTGATTTATCTCCCGATCCGTTTGCCGCCAGTGATGTGCATGTCGTAGCAGGTCTTTCTTATCGACAATTCTTTACCCCTAAATATGCTTTTAAAATTGCGGGTGCATTTACACAGATTAGTGGGAGTGATATGCCCTATGCCGCACGTGAAGATCGAGGATTGGATATGAAGGCTAATCTACTCGAATTCTCGGTGAATGCAGAATGGCATTTTCTTGGATCTAGCCGCTTCAATAATGTAGGCGCTTTTAGCCGTCAATTTTCTCCCTATATTTCTATAGGAATGGGGGTAGCTCGCGCCAATGCGGAAGTGGGTTATGCCGGATCAGTCGGAAAGATTAAAGAGGAGAATGATATGTCTACTTTCTTTATTGTACCCATCAATGTAGGGATACGTTTTGAGATGTCCTCTGCGCTTAGTATGACCTTGGATGTGGGGACGCGCCCTGTTTTCTCTGATTTCTTGGATGGCGTGAGCGAGATGGGGGCAAATGATACTAAAGATTGGTATACGCTGGTCGGCGCCACGGTTCTGTATACTTTCAAAGCAGATGCTGACGGTAATTACTAGGGGAAGCACTCAATCAATTGGCGTTTTTCGTGCTCTGTGATAAAGATCACTGTCTATAATGATTTTTGTCAGCCTCGCTCGGTTCCTTTTGGTCTAGATTTGTAACATCAATTAATCAAAAACATCTAGACATGATAAAGATGAATATGTTTTCTCTAGGAATCGGTGAGGTAGTGGTACGTTTTTTCCTTATGATGGCTGTCATTATTGTGGGCGTATTTGCAGGGATGCCTTGGTTGACGCTTCTTGGGTTACCTATCTTCTTAAGCGCTTTGCTTGGGGTAAGTTTCAGTAGTCCTTCTAAGGCAGAGGCTAAAACGGGACGAATCAACATAAGAAAAGATAGCCAAATCAAAAAAGCTAGCTAGTAAGCTTAAGTTCAATACCCGCTGGACTATTAAAGTGTGGCGGGATCAAAAAAATGATCACTAAGGCATCTGCTTTAGTGATCATTTTTTTTGATCCATTCGGAAAAAATACTGCCTGGTGAAAAAGAGTTTCACTTGCCTAGTTAGGCATCATAGCCAATTTATCAGCATTCAAAATAGCAATAGTTCCTCCTTCGATTTTAATTAAGCCTTCATTTTTGAAATCCGTCAGTGTACGAATTACACTTTCCTTCGCCGTACCCACCATACTGGCTAAATCATCTCTGAGAATAGAAATCCCCTCTTTGGCAAAACGCTCCTGCAAAACGAGCAAGGATTCAGCCACTCTTTTTCTAATAGAGTTGTAGGCCAGACTCAGCAGTTGTTCCTCCTGGTCTTCCATATTATCAGCAAGCATCTTGATAAAACGGGCAGAAAAATCTCGATTGTTGTACAAGAGGGCAAAGAAATCCTCTTTGGGTATGAGGCTGACTTCTGTTTCTTCCAAGGTACTAGCACTTTCATGGTATTTGTCTTCTCGAATGAGTGCCTGATAGCCTAGGAATTCTCCCGCTTTATGAATCTTAATGATGTATTCTTTCCCGACATCATTCGTTTTGAAAGTCTTTACCTTTCCACTGGCGATAAAATAGAGTCGTTTGGCATACTGCCCCTCCTCATAAATGAGGTCTTTTTTTCTAAAACGCTGTAGTTCTCTATTTTCCGATAGTTTATTTAATTCTTGTTGGCCACGGGCTTCACTAATAAAATTATTGAGTCCAGTTGGCGTCCCATCAAAGCTTTTCTTAATCCGCTCACTTTTCTTGAGCCGCATTTCGATGGCATCAAGTAATTCTACATCGTCGAAAGGCTTGGTGATATAATCATCAGCCCCTAAGTTCATTCCTTTCCTGAAATCGTCCTTTTCGGCTTTAGCGGTCAGAAAGACAAAGGGTATATCGGCGGTTTGAGGATTTTGGTCTAATATGCGTAGTACACCGAAGCCATCTAGTTCTGGCATCATGACATCACAAAGTATGATATCTGGTCGTGTAGAGCGGGCTTGTTGGACACCTACTTTTCCATTTTCAGCGGTATAGACTTCATAGCCCGATAGCTCTAAAATTTCGGCTAGATTTTCCCTGACCTCTAAGTTGTCTTCTATAACTAACACTTTCTTCATGCGATATAATGTGTTGGTAGTTTAATATGAAACTGAGTCCCTTGTCCTTGTTCACTTTCGAAATGAATACTGCCATTCAGCAATTCTACATAACTCCTTACAATATTTAATCCCAAGCCAGTTCCTTGAATATTAATGGCATTTGAGGCTCGGAAAAAACGGGTAAAAAGGTGTTTTTGATCTGCCATTGGGATACCCATACCCTGGTCTATAATGTCAATGTGTAGAAAACCGTTTTCATAGCGAGTCCGGCATTTAATCGTGCTATCTACCGGTGAATACTTGATGGCATTAGAAATTAAGTTAAACAAAATATTTTTAATCAGTTGTTTATCCAAGTATACCTCTTGATCTACGGCTAAAACTTGGTGGTCAAGCTTTTGCCCGTTTTTCAATAAAGGCCATACTTCTTCGAAGACAGAATGGCAAAAGTCATTGAATTGAAAAGATTCGGCCAGTACATTGATACGACCCTCCTCCAGCTTACTAAGGGACAGGAAGTCATTCAAAATGCTGGTGAGGTTATTGACCATTGATTTAATTCGATCAATGTGTTTCTGTCGTTTATCTTGTTGTTCTCCTGTGATGTATTTTCCGATGAGGGAGGCGGAGGACAAAATAGTGCTCAATGGCGTTCTGAATTCATGAGAAGCCATGGAGACAAAACGAGACTTGAGTTCATTCAATTCCTTTTCTTTTTCGAGCGCAGTCTTCAGTTCTTTTTGGCTGTCGATGAGTGCTTCTTCAATTTTTTTCCGTTCTGTAATTTCAATTTTCAGTTGCTTATTAGTCGATAGTAATTTATTGACCACTTTCGAGAGCTCCTCGGTTCGTTTAACAACTTTATCTTCTAGTTCTTCATTCAAGGTCTTGATGGCATGCTCTATTTCTTTTTGTTGCGTAAGATCGTGAATGAGCCCAACGAAAAAAGTCTGCTTATTCAGACTGATTTCACTTACAGAGAGCATAATCGGAAAAAGGTGACCATCCTTATGCATCGCAGATTCCTCTCGCCCGGTACCGATGATTTTGGGGATTTTGGTAGTCTGGTAGCTCTTGATATAATCATCGTGTTTTGCACTGTGGGAGGGACCCATCAGCATCTTAATATTCTGCCCTTTCATAGCCGAAACTTCGTGTCCAAACAAGGTAGCAGTAGCTGGATTAACAATCTGAATGATACCTTCTTTGTCAATAATGACGATAGCATCGACTGCGGATTCAAAGATGGCTTTGAACTGATCTTGGCTGTAAAGGAGTTCCTTTTCCTTTTCTTTAATATCGGAAATATCATGAATGATCCCGGCGAAAATATTCCGATTTTCCAATTTTATTTCGCTGATACTCAGGAAGAATGGGAATATGCTGCCATCTTTTCTCTGCCCCTTTACTTCTCTCCCTATGCCGATGATTTTGGGTTGGCGGGTATCGTGATAATGCTGGATATAACCATCGTGTTCCTTTCGGTAGGGAGACGGCATCAACATTTTGATATTGTGGCCAATAACTTCCTCCGGTAGGTAGTCAAACAACTTTGCAGCAGCGGGATTGATGGCTTCTACATTCCCTTTGGCATCGATAGTAATAATACCATCGATGGCATCCGCAAAGATAGCTTCTAGTATCTTGTTACCCTCTCCAGGATCTCCTGTTTTAATGTATCTATTCAAGATTGGTTGTACTTTTTTGCAAGGTATTTTAAGGGGGTGGTAAACTCATTGAGCATTGTCATGAAGGAGAGTGATAAAAGTCATTATTTGTCTGCATCAAATCGAGGATCTTGCCACTATAATTCACATTTACAAACATTAATCTGCCTTATTATGAATATCCTAGCACCAGTATCTACAATTATGACTAAGGATTTGATCACCGTCAACCCTAAAGATAGCCTAAAGGTAGTAAAAGAAATCTTTGATAGTAAACGTCTGCACCACATTCCGGTTGTTCGCTATAAAAAAATCGTAGGAATTATCAGTAAATCTGATGTACTCTATTTTTTGAAAGGCGCGAATCCAGAAAAGGAGAAGACGAGGAATGAAAAGTTGCTGGAAAAGTATACTGCCGATGAGATTATGACCACGGGGATGGCCAAGTTAGAAAGTGACGATCGAATCAATGTAGCCCCTGTCTCTTATACACATCTCCGAGCCCACGAGACCGAGGCTGATCTC
>OJCB01000511.1_pt1 | contig 14393 bp, 8 predicted proteins | sample 1591501 | NCBI WGS metagenome assembly OJCB01 (sample SAMN05416813, study PRJEB24817) | seawater metagenome | isolation source: Sea water | place: Canada:Atlantic | collected 2013-07 | reverse complement strand
TCTACACTATCCTCTTCGTCGGCAGCGTCAGATGTGTATAAGAGACAGCGTTGGCACGGCGCAACACTGCGATCGCCCATTCCTGGTCGTAGACGCTGTCGGGCGGCGGCGGCGACTTTAACTCCCATTTAAGTGCGCCGGGTGAGTCGGGCTTTTCTTCGTCCAATGAAAGTTCGCTGGCACCGCCTCCTCGTTTGTCAGCCCGTGATCGATCACGTTGATCGAAGATGAAATGCTTCACCGCACCCAGGAGGTAGGAGCGAAATTTACCCCGGCCACGTTCGATTTGGCTGAGTGCATCCCGTTTCAAAAAGGCAGCAAAAAAAGCATGTGTCAGGTCACGCGCCGAATCATTTCCGGTCATGTGCCGGATGAAGGTGTGCACTGGTTCGTAGTATGCCTCGCACAGTTCGGAAAGAGCCGTCTTGGCCGTGTCCGACTCGCCCCGAGCCGCGAGAACGCAAGTCCATCGCGTGGTATGGAACCCGGCTGAGCCAGAAGCGGAATCGGAGTCAGGATCTTTCATCGTGTGGAGATCACAAGTTCAGCTCGCGGGGACAAATTCAAATTCCACCCAGGCGCGATACTGATCGCTCCCATTGGACAGCTCAAATAGAGGCAATCGTTGCAGCTCGGGATACATCGGAGCATTGCGACTGGATTTCCCGGCCAGTCGGTTCATTTGCATGTAGGCTTCGCCACCCGATCTCCCTTCCGGCAGGACAAAAAGGATTGTTCGCATATCCAGTGTATTGGCTTCCAGAGTCCACTCCAGATTCTCGCCCGGGTAGATACGCTTCATGTCATCCGAAGGGGATACCTGAGCCCCTTGCCAACTCGGTCCGTCAAAAACCACTTTTGCTTTCATGATGCCAGCCGACTTCCGCCGCGTCTGGAGAAGCACGCTCGGTTTCGACTCATTCAGTACCACCTTATTGACAGCGACTGCGTAGTGACCTTCGAAATGATTCGGTGTGGTGGAGGCCATCAGCGGTATCAGTAGACTGACAGCGACCATTGCGCCGGGTGCCAGAAACATCACTAGCACTAGCCAAAAAACCCGCTTTGGCCAGGGGTTTTCGCCGGGTGCAAGTTGTGCCGTGGAGCCGGCCCGGTATGTCCGGTTCACTAGTAATAGGGTCAGTGCAATAAACACCATGGCAAAAATGCCGACAGGCAGGACCGCCGTCGCCAGGAAGGAGTTCTCCGCAAATAACAGGCTGCTCAAGAGGCAGGCTAGACCGATAACGCCCCCAAGCACGACAAGGCGCGACAGCGAGCGGAATTTAAAAGGCGGCATCTCTGGCGTATTCTTCTCGCGCTCAAGAAAAGCTCCACGCTCAGTAGCGGTGACCGATTGACTCAGCCACTTCAGGGTACGGCGGATCAAGGGGATACCGAGAGCAATCGCGGTCAACACACTTAGCGACAAGACCCATCGAGGTGCGTTCGCCAGAGAAAACAGGAACAGGCAGAGAATCGTAAATGCCAGCAAGATCATTGGCCAGCACCAGGCCGCGGTGAGAAGCTGGACACGCCCCTGACATTGACCCAGCACTCGCTGACGGCGTAGTTGTCTCCAGGCGAATAAAGTTGCAGGAATCGCACAGGAGAGAATAAAGGCGACGGTGCCAACGCCCAGCAACAGCACAAAGATGACACGATCCGTTGGGGTTCCGGAATCCTGGGTCGAGCGAAGTCTGTTCTCCTGATCGCTTAGTACTTCGATTTCCGTCGCCACTTGCTTCGCTTCCGGATGATCCACTGTGAACATTGCCAGAATTTTCTCCTGCTCACGTTTCCGCTCAGCCAGGGCATCGGTGGTGACACTTTTGATCTTTCGCATTGAAGCTACATTTTGTGCCTCCTGCATTCTCACCGAATTCGCACTTAAGAGACTGGAGATGAACAACAACAAAGGAAATGCCACGCTGCAAAATGTCAGAAGCAGAGCTAGAGTCGGTCGGTTTTTAGAATCCACTTTCGGAGGCGAAATGCCAGCTCCCCTGGCCGATGGAGGAGGGGCATCCGTCATTGGTGGCACACTTGCAAGATCGGTTTGAACTTCGTGTGCACTTTGCTGACGACGATCACGCTCCTTCTCCAAAGTCCGGAAAACGATCTCATCGACTTCAGCACCCACGCTGGTTTTTTCGGAAGGAGCCGCGAAGCGACCGATCGGCAGTTCGCCGGTCAGCATTTCGTAGAGCACCACTCCCAGCGAGTAGATGTCCGCTCGATGATCGACCGTGGTCGGCTCTTCTATCTGTTCCGGCGCCATGTATTGAGGAGTCCCCGGAGCCGCACCCTGAGTCAGCGTCAACCCGCGTGCCGTATCATCGAGTAGTTTGGCGATGCCGAAGTCGGCAATCTTGATTTTCCCCCTGGTATCAAGAAGGATGTTTTCCGGTTTGATGTCGCGATGCAGGACTCCCTCATCATGGGCGAATTGCAGGGCTTCACAGATCTCGGGAACCACCTCAAGCGCCTGGTCCGGGGTGAATCGACCGGCTCGCATCGCCTGACGTAGATTCACCCCGTCGACGAACTCCATTAAAAGGAAAAAGTAGCCGCCCGACTCACCAAAATCAAAAATGCCGACAATCTTCGGGTGGTTGAGCTTGGCCAACATCTGCGCTTCACGAATGAAGCGCTCGGTGAACTCCGGATTCTCGGCAAGGGACTTTGGCAGGATTTTCAGCGCCACCACTCGATCTAAGTGTAGTTGCCGGGCCTTATAAACTGCCCCCATGCCCCCGCAACCGATCAGATTGAGAACCTCCAATTGGGGAAATGCCTCCGCGACCTCCTCGATTGCGGGTGCCTCGAACCTCGGAAAAGCCACGGTCGCGGTATTCGCTGCGGCGTCTTGATCGACCACCGCAGCCATGGCACACTTCGGGCACAGGCCCGACGGCGCGGAAAGTGGGATCGGTTCACCGCAAGTGGGGCAGTCCTGCAACTCTTTGGGCGTTGGCGCAGACTCAGCGTGATCACCTTCATCGTTCTTGATCTCAGGAGTTTCTTTGTTGGTTTCGTCTTTCATGCCCACTTCCTGAGGTTTTCTGCGGGTGATATTACCAAATTTCTTCAGAAAGTTAGTAAGATCGACCGCTTCCCTCCCACTGTTCCTCAGACGGAGGATGCCGGAAACGCCCATGTCCGGAAAGACATTTCCGGCTCGGTTGAGGAAAAGTCTCCGGAGTTTACTGCTGAGAATTTACTTTTTATACTCCACCGCTTTGACGCTTCGCTTCTGCCCGGCGGGCAGGCTGTTTGCCTCCGGCGCGGCGTGCTGGGGCACCTTTCGGTGGTGACCCATGAGCCGACCGAAAGCGAATGGCGCTGGCCCTTGCTGAGTTTGATAGGGGTAACTCCGTCTCCGATCTTAATTGGGCGCTTTTGAATACGCAGCAATTTCTTTTCGTTCATAGATACGGCAGTAAGGATCAATTCTCCTCTTGCCGAGTTTCTGAGAGCTTTGAATCCGGTGGCAGACGGCGGCGAGCAATTTGAGCTCATGGATCCATCGCTGAAGGACCACTATTGGGGGATAGAAATTTATCGAGAGGGGGATACCATCTACCTCTATTTGAACGCTTCCTGGAATCCGCGGATCATTGTCAGTGTTGCCGCGAATGGATCCCTGAGTCCTCCGGCAAGGTCACCAGATCTGTAGCTAAATGTATGAATAAAATTGTTATTCCTCTCTTGTTGGTTTTCTTAAGCCTGCCTTTGGTCAAAGCGCAGACCGACGAGAATCGACCGAATGTCCTTCTGCTGATTGCGGACGACTTGAACAGTTGGCTGCTCGGTGATCCGGAGCGATACGCTGGCAAGGTCATCGCACCGAACCTTCTCGAGTTCGCCGGGACGGGAGTCAATTTCGCCCGTGCCTATACTGCGTCGCCGGTCTGCTCCCCCTCAAGAACCGCGTTCTTTTCCGGGGTCGCTCCCTGGACATCCGGGCACTATCACAACTCCCTGAAAGTCGAAGAGAGCGAGCAGCTTAAGGACGCGGTGTCCCTGGGTACCTCTTTCAAGAACGACGGCTACACGACTTTGTCGTATGGAAAGATTTCTCACGGCGGGCATCAAAGGGATGCCTGGGATGAAAATGTTGGTCACAGACGCGATCCGAATCCCCCGGGGTATCCATCGGGCGGTCAGGAACTTGCTGTCCTTAGAAAAAGAATTGCTGCTTTCCGTCGCTCAAACTCGCGCTCAGGGTCCAACCGGATTGCCTAGGGTCGAGGATGTTCATGATCGCGAGGGGACGATAGTATTTGTCAAGCTTCCGGAAAGATCCACCCGTGCGGTTGTGCTCGTGACGCCAATCAGCCAGGTCCCCTGAAAAGTCTTTGAAATTCTTTGGTTTTTCTTCTCCTGTTAGGATTCTTCTCATGGCCTCCAGGTCTTTATTGTAGCGCTTGTTGTTCATGTCTTTGTATGAACTTTTCGCAACAGTGCCCGGGGTTTCTTTCATCACTTTTCCAAACCCGGATTTCTCATCAATCCATATTTTCTTATACCGGTTCCAAAACTTTTTGGATTTCACCATTTCGAGAAAACTTCGAAAAACCGGGTCGGTCACTATTAGGGAATACGCGAGAGTGACCGGTTGATCGGCAGGAGTGTTCTGGCTGAATTCCTTAAGTTTGCTCGTCACTCCTTTTGTCTTTCCGGTGAGGTCGAGGTATTTTGCCAGTAGGCGCAGCATCGCATCGTCGAATTTGTTGCCGAAGGTCCCCTTACACGAAAAACTTGAAGTGAATTCGAGCTCGAAAGCACGCCATTCTACGGATTTGGGAGGGTAAAATTTGGGCGATTTTGCTGAAAGACCAGACCCACCCATCCATTCCTGTTTCCCATCTTTCCAACTAATTTCACCATCAAACATGGCGAGTTCGGAGCAACTGTGGGAGACATTTCCCTGGAGATTGGTGACCGTTTGTCTCTGGCTCTGGCTTTTTCTTCCAAAGCTGGCCCACAAGAAGCGCAATCGGCTACTGGCCCGCTTCGTCACCGTTTCGAGTGCGAAAAAGGTGAGGTTATGGAATGCTTTCTTCCCATTGCTGTTCTTTGGATTCGTCCTCATTGCCTCGAGCACTTTGTCCCAGTTCCCGGTCAAGAGTTGGTCGTAATGTTTTCTCAGCTTGGACAGGGAGCCATTGGCATGGACGTAGTCGAATTCCAAGAGTGCTTCATCCTCCTTGATAACATCGAACTCAAATCCAGCGGAGGCTTCCATTTCCGATGAAATAGCTGTCGCCAGGTGGTCCGCCAACTCGTTGATTTTTGGCCCGATGGCTGCCAGGCTGATTCCGAAATGCTTTTGTAAGGCTTCCGCCAATTTGCGTTGAGACGCTTTCAGGATTTCGAGGTCATTCAAGTCGAGCTGATCAAGTTTCCCGGTGATTTTCTTGATAGCATCAATGACCTCAACCAGTTTCCCGGTAGGCGCCGTTTTCTCCAAAAGGTTTAAAAGGCTGAAGTTCGACAGAACTTGTTGGATTTCGAGGCCGGCGGCTTCGCTGGTGAATTTCAACAGGTCGAACTGTTTTTCGGAAAACAGTTCCTTGAGGGGAAGGTCGCCGATCCTCCGCTGAATCTCGGCGCGGAGAGCCTCCAGGGGAGTGAGATTGAATTTACCGGAGAGTTCTTTGAAAAGGTTTTCATGCTTTTCCTTCAATTCTTTTTCGGCCTCCGAAAGTAGATCGGGAATGGAGAGCAATTCACTCAATTCTGCCAAACCCAGGCCCTTCAAGAGGGGGAGAGACTGTGCTTTGGAGGCGAGACTGCTAAACTCTTCAGGAAGATCGTCCAGGGTAACTTTGTCCAATTGAACAGAGATCTTTTTTCGAAGTGCTGTGATCTTGCTATTTGACCAGGAGAGATCCGATGAATAAGAATTGAATGCCTCTTGCAGACGTGTCGATTTTTCTTTCAATACCAGCAGGTCAGGAATTGGGATTTTCAGTTTCTCCGTAATGCTATTGATTACTTCGCTCGACTTGTCGTCCAGCCCTTCGAGAAGCGATTCAAAATTGAAATCCTTCTTCCATTTCTCGAGATGACCGAGAAGGAAGGGGAGGGCTTTATTTTTCAATTGGAACTGCAGCTTGCCGTCTTCGTCGACCACTTTTCCGAGGAATGTCCCGATCAATTCCTCGGCAGATTTTTTGTCGATCAGGGATGCGCGCACTTTCGCGGATACGCTGACGCTGGTGCCTCTTGTCGAGGCTTTCCGAATCAGAATTCGGGTCGAGGGAGAATTTGAATCGGGCGAAAAAGCGATCAGTTCCAGTCTGGTAGCGTAGGTGACTTTGAGGCTGGCTTTTGCGCTGGCATTTCCGCCTATCTTATCTCCTTGCAGGGAGGGTTTGATGGCTGCTTGATTGGGAAGCAGGGATGCCAGGAGGCCAGGCTTGGAAGAAAACACTTCGCCCCAGGAGATGTTTCCTTTGAAAGAGAAGCCTCCTTGCATTTCGGTCATGAGGTATTCTCCCTTGCCCAGTTTTCCGAGATGGGAGCTATCCAGGGCAAACCGAAATTTGGGATTCGTCGTGAGATCGTCGGAAATAGCATCCTTAAGAAACTCGTTTTCATCGTGGGAGCGGATATACGATGCGGTGATGCTTGAATTGGCGTCGAGTCCGAACCCCACTGTTGCTCCCGTTGCTACGGGAATATTCTCTGCCGCGAATTTTCCTTCTACGCTTCCTTCGAGGAAATAGCGCAGGGCGGTGCCGTCGCCATTGGGATCTTCTTCTTTGGAATTCCAAGGGTAGATGGGTGCTTCAATTTCCTTAAGCCCATCGCCAATTCCCTTTTCTTTGTAAGCGAGAAACACTTTCGGATTGTTCTGGTTGATCAACTCAATGCCAAAGGCGGCCTCGCCTTTTGCAAAAAAAAGGTTCGAAGCTTCGTCTTTCCAGGTGCCGGTCAGAATCTCCTGGCGGACAAGATCTTTTGCCTTTTCTTCGGGAACCTTTTTTAACTTGAGGTTCTCCAGATTCGCCACCGGGCTGGGGTATTGGGTTTTTAGCTTTTTGGCGAAAAGTTGGAGTTCGTAAATGGGCATAACTGGGTTCCTTTTGATTTGGGATCTCGATTTCCCGGGACGCGCATACAGATGGAAATCTGGCGGTGTCTTGTCTATCTTATCCTGAATTTTAGTTTGGCCGTCAACGAAATTGTCTGTTTTCAGAACGTTTTGGCATTTCACCGGGGCTGGGCAAGGTTCGTCCGATTCTCCCGGATCCCTCCGAATACCAAGAATGATTATCTGATCCGTCTCCCCCCGGTTTCCGGGATGCGCCACTTAAAGGCCCCGTCGTCGTAAATTGAAAAAGTGAAAGACGGGTTATTGAATCGCCCCTGCCACGGAACGGTAATCGAACTCGATTTCATGACATTGACCTTCTTTTCAATCGATTCATTAGGTGTCACATATTCAGTCAAAGAAATAGGTATATCTACGAGAGAACGATTTGTAAAAACGACGAATTTCCCATTAGGTGTTTGTCTGATTTCTGCGGAAAAGTTCCACTCCTTCCAGTTGGTATGTAACCCCTTAGGATTGTAGGGGGTGCCTCCCTGTAAGCTCACAGAAAAGTAGCTTGGTCTGTCTCCCTTAGCTCCAAAAACGATATTTGGATAACTGCCGAAGGGAGCAGGGATCCTGGGTTCAAAAAAAGTAATCTTATCCTCGGAAATCTTGTAGAATGTGTGACTACGAAGAGCAATCTGTTCACAAAGCACATCAAGGGGGACTCTGCTTGCATCAAGGGTAACATTGGCCGGAGAGATCCTTTTTTGAGTGCCATCCCCGTATCCTGAACCAGGATTCCGTTGCTTCTCAACAACAACATTAATGCTTCCACCTGATTCAAATATGCTCTTTTGAAGAATCTCGGCGGATTCAATTATTGTATTGTCAGTGAGGAGGATCTTCTTGATCTCAACCTTTTCTACTTTCCTAATATTCTCTCGTGTCGAACAACCAATTATCAAAAGGGTAAAGATGATCGGCAGAATCTTTATCTTCTGAAAAAGCACCAGATCATCGCCTACATTGATTGGGAGACGTCCGCGAACACCTTTCGTGATACTTCTCATCGGAGCACAATACCACACGAAAGCCCGGCTGCCTTTCGAGGATTGGCACTCGCAACTATTGTGACTCCCTCATCTGGCGTCTCGAGTTCTAGAGGAAGACTGCGTGAAGCCAACAAAGCCGTGCTTATTCGGGTGCCCCGTGTTGGATTCAAGATTCTCATTCAGGCCCCACTTTCCAAAACAGCCAGTCGCATAGTCAGCCTCTTTCAAATAGCTTGGGAGGAGTTTGTCTGTTTCTTCGACTTCAACTTTTCCCTCGCCGCGAATTGCGGGCAGGCTCCACCGGGGATTGCTGCGAATCTTGCAAGTGCCGGTGTGTTGGCCAAACATCAGGGACGCACGTGAAGGTCCACAAACTGAAGCCGACTCCACCATAGCCGAGATCATCCGCGAGTATGAAAACCACATTTGGTCTGGAAGCAGGGGTATCTGATTCAAGGGCCGACAGATTGAGGTTTATAGTTATGCATAGCCATCCAATTACTAAAAAATGTGTTTTCATGATTCTCGAGGAAATCGATAGATTGGGCTGGATTTGAAGTGGCGACGAGGATGAGTTCAAGGTGTCTTTGGTTCATAACGACAGTGAGTTGGCTGTGCCGGACCAAAGCCTGACATAATAATTGCAATTTCTTGTCAGAACATTTCGCTCGTAAGGCAACAAATGCAGTCATCGAGGACTCATCGTGATCGCAGCTTTTTCAGATTTCTAAAATTAAATGTCAGACAAAGCGGCGAATGCACCACGGATACATAGCGAATCGATATTTCGATATATGAAAAGAGCACTTCTGATTTTACTTCTCTCTGTTTTTGCGGGCATTTCACCTTTGTCGGCCGACGCCCGCCCTCCCAATGTGCTCATCTTTTTGATGGATGATATGGGTTATGGAGATGTTCGAACTCTCAATCCGGAGGGCTCCGGCTTCGCCACACCGAATTTGGATGCTCTAGTGAAGTCAGGTGTCACTTTCGCCAACGCCCACTCCTCTGCCTCTGTCTGTGCGCCGACTCGCTATGCTCTGCTGACTGGAAATCATGTCTATCGCGGCCGCAATCCGGGAGGCACATGGGGACATTTTGAAGGCAGTCAAATCCTGGCGGGACAACACACTATCGCTGATACTCTGCGCGGAATCGGATACCGAACCGCCTTCTTCGGCAAGAGCCACCTCGGATCGATTTTTCCCAAGCCTGACGGTTCGCTTGCCACGAATTTCGACGAGGCAGACCTCTCCCAGCCGTTCAAAGATGGCCCCCGCGACCACGGTTTCGACTACTCGCTGACTTTGCCTGCCGGGATTCAGTCCGAACCCTATGCGTTCTTTCAGGGCGACCGGCTCACCCGTTGGAACGAAGTCGGGAAAAAGTGGGAGACGTTCGAGACCGATGCCGCAGCACGTCCTCATTTTAGCAAAACGAAAAAGGGGCCCAAGGGCTCATCCTACGCGATGGACAATTGGAGCACAGAAACCGTCGGACCTTTACTGATGCGCGATGCGCTGGGCTTTATCGACCGACACGTCGCCGAAGAGGGGAAGGGCAAACCTTTCTTTCTACACTATTGCTCCCAGGCGGGGCACAGTCCCTATGGCCCGCCGGTAGCCTTCAATGTGGAAGGCCCCATGAACACGGACGACATCAGTGCGGAAGGGGCCGTTCCCATTGCCGGTCAAACGATAAACAAGCGAACTGACATGATTCTCGAAGGCGACGTTTCGATCGGGTTGTTCGTCGAAAAGCTGCGAAGCCTCGGTATCCTCGAAGACACGCTGATCCTCTTCACGAGCGATAATGGAGCCGCGGTTGGCCCGGGTTCCAGTTGGTCTAAGCCCCTTTACCACGACGTGAAAGACAAAAGTCCCTACGGTGGCGATCGTTTCGAAGTCAGCGAAGATGATTCCGCGCTCGTCCACAAAAATGCACAGGGTGTCGCATCCGATGGCAGTCCCCTTCGCGGAGAAAAGGGATTTGTCTACGAAGGAGGTCACCGCATCCCTTTCATTGTTCGATGGGACAAGGGCATTCCCGCGGGCCACCGGATCGACGATCAATTGATCGGGCTTCACGATGTTCATGCCACTGTCGCCGCGATCACCGGTGCGCCGATAGCAAGCGGTCAGGCCAACGACAGCTACGATTTCTCGAAGGTGTGGATGTCGCCAGCAAAGGATCATTCCCTGGTCCGCGAGACTCTCTATATTCAATCCAACCGCCCCTGGGAGCAGAACAACCGCAAGATATACAAAACCTGGGGAGTTTATCATGCAGCGAAGAAAGAAGGCACTTTTGATGTTTGGAAAGCCATCGTCGAAGCCAATTCCAAACGCGAAGACGGCATGGCCAAAGCGGACGCGGTCGAGCTTTTCCACCTTTTTGAAGATCCTTCGGAAGGAAGCCCAATCGACGAGCCTTCCCGGCTTTCTAAAATGGAGAAGGACTTTCGTAAGGCGTCTCAGCAAACAAGCACGGCTCCGTGAAGTGAAAAAATGGCATTTTTAAGAGAAATCTGTCAGAACATCTTCTTTTGCGGCAACATAATTACTGATGGGAGAGTTTGACGAAGGAGTATCACACAAGCGAATCACGGAAATGGGGTCGTCTCTATTTTCGTGGAAGCGTTTGCCATGCTGTTCCCAGTACTATGGATCTGCCATGAGGATGGGGCTCTTGCTGGAAAAAGTCTTCTTGCGAAACGTGATTGGTCCGATGTCGCCGATCCCCGGCAAACTCGGGCTTCAGATGACGCTGGTTTTAAGCGTCTTGCTCTCTTCTGTTAGCATGGCTCAGACTATCGATGTGACCATCGAAACGGATACGGAACTGTGGCAGGTCAGCGATACTCTTATTGGATTTCACCTCACTTACCAGACGATCCCGGATAAAATACTGACCAGAAAACTGGAAGGTAAAGACGTCACCCTTGCGGCCTGGGCCAAAGCCACCGGTATCAAACACGGCCGTTATCCCGGCGGAACGACGCTGAAGAACTATCACTGGGAAAATCCCTCCTATTCGTTCACAGAGGACCCGTGGGCTCCAAACTACGTTAAGCCTAACCGGGCCGAAAGCGAAGTATGGAGTCTGGACGACTACCTGAAGTTTGTTACAGACTCCGGCATCAAACCCCATATTGGCATCAACAGTCACTCCGGGTTTAAATACGACCGGATGCAGGACAGCATCGACCGGGCGGCCCGGCAGGTTCAGTACATCCTTGATGCCGGGCACACCGGTGCCGTTTATTATATCGGCAACGAAGAGGATCATATCCAGGGTGGTGATCAGGCGGCCGCCTATATCGATAGGATGCACATCGAGGCCATCAAAGCCCTCGACCCGACCTGCAAAGTCATCTGGAATAACCAGGGAATCGGGTATGGCGTTGTGCGCCGTATGCTCAACATCTCCGGCGACTGGCTCGAAGGGTTCGAAAGTCATACCAAATGGCCGAAAACCTCCGGGGTGACGTTCGAGGACTGGCAAACCACCACTCCCATGGAGAGTGGCGGAAGGGTGCATCGGAATGCTGCCAAGAGTGTCAAAAAGGCAGCGCTTCGGGCTGGCTTCCCGAACTTTATCGTGGCCAACAATGAGTATGGCGGTGGCGGGGATCAGTCGACCAATGGCTATGAGCTGGGACTGATCATGACTGAGCAGCTGCTTGAGTTGTTTATCGGCAACTACGACATGAGCGCCTACTGGAATCTCCCGGACATGTTGAGACAGAGTGGCACCCCGAGGCTGAAGGCTCTCCATCACTCCTGGGAATTGATGGCTCCCGCTCAGGGCGCGACCTATCTCGAGATGACTGATAATGGAGAAAACACCCCCGGATTCGCCGTAAAAACGGATGACGAGATTTTTCTCTATCTGCTCAACAAGGCGAGCACCGATCAAACGGTGAATGTGGATTTCACCGGTTTTTTTGATGTCAAAACCGATGCAGCCAGCGGGCTGGCCACCGAAGACGCGAATAGCCACTGGGGAGCACTACAAACGAAGACCGTAACGCACGACAACGGAACTTTCACCGCCACTCTTCCCGCTCTGACATTGACCCGCCTGACCTTCCCCTTCGTGGATCGGACCGAAACCAACGCGCCGGCGGCTCCGGCCGGACTGACCGCGACCTACATGGGCGGAGCAATGAATCTGGACTGGGCGGACAGCCCCGACGGCGACCTGCACGAATATCGGGTCTACCGGTCCCGGTTTGCGGATCGCGATTTCAAACCGTTCGCCATGAGCAAAGCTACCAGCGAGCATACCGATGACCAGGTGATCAATGGCAGAGACTGGTACTACAAAGTCTCCGCGATTGATACCAACAGAAATGAGTCCGCCCTGACCGCAGCCGTCAGGGGCCGAATGCCGGCCTACGAACGGTCTTTGCTGGTCGATTTTGAGATTTGTTCTGTGATGAATAACACTACCGCCGTCAACCTGGATCAGGGCACGACCGGCGGTTCCTGGAGTGGTATCCTTGCGGCAGGTATAGACATCAAAGAAAACAAGCCGAGTAACACCGCGTATTTTGATGTTCCCGGTCAGGCGATGAAGATCGATCCGTCCGAATTCTGGGCGCCTACGGTGACGATGGATTCACCGATCTCCCTGGCCAATGCCGAAGTCAGTCTGGATGTGACCGCGATCGCTTCAGGAAGCTCAACCAAGAATGTGAAAATCAGAGGGATAGACGACAATGGAAAAACCTCTTTCTCGATCGTTCTGAACATGGATTCAGGCTCCGACAACCATCGCCTGGCTTACCTCCATCCCGATGACGGTTTGACGATGTTCCCAGAGGGGAAAAAGGCCGATCTGGACGATGCCGGAGGAGGTAATTACGATCCCCCGCTCGACACCATTAAGCTGTTCCTGTCTTCCACCGGGTATCGCGTCGAAATCATTGATAAAAACTGGGTTTCCGCTGAGGTGCCTTATCAGGGAGCAGCGGCCAATCTCAGTAAGATTAAATTCTCGGGAGCGGCCGCTGCCTCCGTATGGATCGACAACATCCGGGTCAGCAGCATTATTCCTCCCGATGACGGATCCAACACCGCGCCGGCTTTCACGGCCGATCCCATTGAAAAAACGGCCGCCCTGTCTGGTAATGCATACACAGAGAATCTGAGCGGAGATGCCAGTGATGTGGATGGCGATGTGCTTACCTTCAGCCGCGTGTCAGGGCCCTACTGGCTGAATGTTAGAGCAGACGGCCTGCTTTATGGCACACCTGTACTCGGCGATGTCGGCCCCAATCGATTTCAGGTGAAGGTAGCAGATCCTTATGGCGCCGCGCATATTGTTGATTTGGAATTGTTTGTGAATCGACAAGGAAACAGTCAACCAAGTTTCACCAATGATCCCATAATCGGAAAGCGCGGTGCCGAAGGAGTGGGTTATTCGGACGGGATCGAGGAGGCAGCAACCGATCCCGATAACGATACCTTGAGTTATGCGAAAACCGGCGGCCCGGCGTGGCTGGCGGTGGCATCCAATGGAAGCCTTTCCGGAACCCCGACATCCGGGGATGTCGGAACGAACCAATTTATGATCGAAGTATCCGACGGAGCGGGCGGTAGCGCCACTGCCACGCTGGAGATCGAAGTTGAAAATAGCAGCGTCCTCGCAGGTTGGAACCAGTTTCCCACAGCGAACGAAGATTTGCTGGCCGCTTCGGAAACGAGCGAGCCGACCATTTCCGGAAGCTTGGCCTTCAGCCATAGCGGTGTGGACTGGTTCCGTGGATTAGCGAACCGCGGTTCCTCCGATCAAACTTATGGATCGGTTGTGGGTGCACCGGGAAATGCAAATTTGAATAGCGACGGGCTGCGATGCAAAGTGACCGGTGAGTATCTCGACTTCACGATCACCAACAACAACCCCTCATCCAATCTGGTCCTCAAGATATTCAGTTTTGACGCCTGGAGATCCTCCGCGAATTCGATCAGCGCCTGGACACTAAGTGTTCTTCCCGGATCCAGCATCACTACCGGTGTGATTGAAAATGGAAACTTTGCATCAAAAGGTGAAGTGCCTTCGGACAGTGATTTCGACGATTTTGATATTGCGCTGACCGGCCTCGCAGACAACACCTTGGCATTTGGTGAATCGGCGACATTACGGATGACGATGGGCGCGACAAGTGGAGAAGGATATACCTACCTTGATAATTTCGCCTTCAGCGGAGTGTTGAATCTGTTGCCGGATATCAAAGCTGTCTCTTATACACATCTGACGCTGCCGACGAAGAGGATAGTGTAGAT
>OJCB01000509.1_pt1 | contig 14415 bp, 12 predicted proteins | sample 1591501 | NCBI WGS metagenome assembly OJCB01 (sample SAMN05416813, study PRJEB24817) | seawater metagenome | isolation source: Sea water | place: Canada:Atlantic | collected 2013-07 | reverse complement strand
ATTTATTGCTTATGTACGATTAAAAGAATATATTTGAAATATTTTGAAGCAAATACTGCACATGATTACGATACAAAAAGCCACATTAGCAGACTGGCCTAGCATCAAGGCCATTTACATTGAAGGTATTGAAACAGGGCATGCCACCTTTGTTACATCTTGTGGCATTCCAAGTGGGGAAGAATGGTTTGCCAAAAAGATCGAAAACGCAGTCTTTCTAGCAACGGATAAAGAGGGTTTAATTTTGGGCTGGGCGGCATTGCAGGGAATTAGCGGTGCTTGTAGCTATGCAGGGGTGGCGGAAGTATCTGTTTATGTAAGTCAATTGGCTAGAGGCAAAGGCGTAGGTAAGTCCTTATTGCAAGCGCTCGTTGAATTTGCTGAATCCCATAACATCTGGACCTTGCAGGCTAGTATCTTTCCAGAGAACCTTGGCAGCATGAAACTTCACCAAGCTAAAGATTTCACTACCATTGGGCGGCGAAAGGCTATTGGCCAACTCAATGGTGAGTGGCGGGATGAAATCCTCCTTGAGCGGCGCTCGACGGTGCTTTTCTGAGGTCTTTCTCCCTTCCTTCCCCCTTCAAGGGGTGAGTGCACTCACCCCTTGAGGAGGGGAAGGGAAAGGGGAAAGAGACTATTCCATCCGCAGGGAGTGCACGGGGTTGCTCATCGCCAATTTCGAAGCATGGAAACTGATCGTTAAGAAAGCGATCAACAAAGCGAGTAAAGAGACCACCAATATCATCAAGAAATCCATTCCCAGATGATAAGCGAAGCCAGCCGACCAGGTTCGATACGACCAATAAATAAGCGGTACAGCTACGATCGCTGCAATGGCAACCACCGCCATCACTTCTTTGAACAACAACCCAACAATTTGAGAGACGGAAGCGCCTAGCACCTTGCGAACGCCCATCTCCTTGGTTCGTTGCGCAGTCGTAAAAGAGGCCAATCCAAAAAGGCCTAAGCATGATATAATGCCACAAATAATCGACAGCCAAAAAAGCAATTTGCTTTGTCTTTCGTCAGAATTGTATAATTGGTCCAAGTCATCATCCAGAAAGGTAAAATCCATAGGTATATCAGGGACTACATCTTGCCAAGTGCTACTCAAGCTATTAATAGTCGCCATCGGATTATCCCCTTTTATTTTCACATAGAGATTACTTCCTACGCCTGTTTTGAGGAACAGCGCAATCGGCAACATAGGTTCGTGCAATGAATGTGTATTGAAGTCCTGGACAACGCCAATCACCTGCCCATAGTCCTGGTTACCTAGAGAATCTTCCGTTACGACAAACCGCTTCCCTATCGGCTCTTCCCATCCACGCTTTGCCACAAAGGTTTCATTGACAATCATAGCATGCGTAGAGTCTGTCGATCTTCCCAATTCATAGTTGCGCCCTTCGACGATTTCAGTATCCATCACATCGAGATAATCATGATCTATCTGCATATAACTCACTGGAACTTGTTCTATACCTTCTCGGCCATCTACACTGATGTCGGTACGATCTACATAAATACCAGGTACCTGATCAGATAGTGTCACGCCCACTACATCATCATTTTGCAATAGGCGCTGTTTTAGGGCACCCATCCGATTTCCTGCATTTCTCGATCTAATGGGAATATGCACTAGGTTTTCTTTGTTGAAGCCCAGGTCTTTGTTTCTCAAGAAATCAATCTGACGCCCCATTAGGAGCGTAATGCCTACCACACCGATAGATATGGCAAATTGGAAAACAACAAGAGATCGTCTCAACAAAATCCCAGAAGCTGAGTTCTTGAAAGCCCCCTTCAATACGCCCATCGGCTCAATGCTGGATAGATAAAAAGCAGGATAAACACCCGCCAATACACTGACCAATAAAAATATGCCAATGATACCCATTACAAGTGTAGGGTTACTCAATAGATTCAAGGATAAATCTTTATCTAAGAGACCATTCAGGTTAGATAGATTGAATACCAATTCCGTAAGTCCTAGGGCAATCAAACAGGCTAGTCCAGTGATAAATAAGGATTCTAATTGAAAAAATCCGATGAGCTGGCCTTTAGTTGCCCCTGCCACCTTTTTCACCCCAATTTCCTTCGCTCGAGTGGTGGCTCTAGCAGTAGCCAAATTGACGTAATTAATACTGGCCAATAGCAAAATCAATAGGCCTACACTAAAAAATGCGTATAAATAACTCGTATTCCCATGTGGACGATCATAAGGCAAATCAGAGTTGAAATGTATCTCTGCCAAGGGTTCGATAATCGGTTTTGTAATCCGATCCTCATCGCTTGGTGTCCGACCATATTTATCAACCCAATCGCCCATTCTCTCTTCTATCGTTGCTATACTAGCCCCTTCATGCAAAAGAATATAAGTGTAGTCCCCAATAGAATTTAAGGATTGAGCATCTGTCAACCCAAAGTTCTCCTCCCCATTGTAAACCGACATCAAGCCTTCATAGATAAAATGGGTGTTCTTTGGTAAATCCTTATATACGCCAGTAACCTCTAATAATCGACTACCTGACTTAAGAGATTTGCCCATCGGGTCTTCCTCTCCAAAAATTCGCTTTGCCATCGATTCCGATAGGATCAGGCTGTTTTTGCCATCTAAAGCGGTCTTTGGATTTCCCTGTATAAACTCATGATCAAAAATCTGCAAGGCCGTGGAATCCGTTTCATGGATATCATCGAGGAAAAAGAACTTCTCCCCATTTTGAAACATCCACTTTTCAGATTTGAAATTGAAGCGAGCAAATTCCTTTATTTCTGGAAATTCTGCTTTCATCAGTCTCCCCATTGCCATTCCACTTAGTGCATACCTGTCCTCAACTTCTGGTTTAAGATAACTGGATCCGACCCGAAATATTCTTTCATATTTTGAGTGATGCTGGTCGTAAGTCCATTCACTTTGCAGGTATAAAAAAGTAATAATGGCTACACTCATCCCCATCGCCAATCCTACAATATTGAGCAATGAATAAAACTTGGTTTTCCATAAATTGCGCAGTATTAACTTGAATCTCATTACTCACTTTTTTAATGATTGGGCATTTTCATGCTTGGAAATCGAAGATTTTTCATTCAAATTGCAGTTGTGGCTGGAGCTTCGGACTTTTAGATTAAAATTCAGAAATAAATCCTTGTTTTATATTACTCAACGGCCACTACCCCTGTATACTACTCGAATTATTATACCAAAATCAAAACTTACTAATAATCAATACTTTATCAAATTGAATCAGAAAAAATATTCTCAAAACGACCGATTCCGTACACCTTAATGTTCATCTTCGTGCAGAAATGAGCGCTTATTTGGAGTGGAATTAAAATCACAATATGGCTAAAAAAAATTATCGCCTACTTTTGATGGAAGACGATAAAGACGTACTCCGCACTTTAGAATTGGTTTTAGGCCATTACTATGAATCCGTTTCTACCGAACAACGCATTTCGAATCTAGCCGATCGATTGGCCAATGAGGTATTTGACCTTGTCCTATTGGATATGAATTTTCGGCCGGGGAAGCAAAGCGGGAAGGAAGGCCTGTTTTGGCTCAAACAAATCAAACAACAAGCCCCAGATACTGCTGTTATTCTTATCACTGCCTATGGTGATATCGACCTGGCTGTCGAAGCCATGAAGCAGGGCGCATCCGATTTTTTACTCAAACCCTGGACCAATGAGAAATTATTAGGTGTGGTTGAAAAGGCACTCCCTAAAAGAAAAAACACTACTCTTTCCCCTACTGAAAATGAGTTCCTGGAAAGTCGATCGCCAGCCATGATCGACGTCATAGAAAAGGTAAAAAAAGTAGCGCCCACAGATGCTAACATCTTATTCCTGGGAGAAAATGGTACCGGGAAAAGTAGCCTGGCAAGCTTCCTTCATCAGCAATCGAATCGGCAGCAGCAAGCTTTTGTGGTAGCAGACCTGGGCGCACTGCACGATAATTTATTTGAATCTACGCTGTTTGGACATGTAAAAGGCGCTTTTACTGATGCAAAAAATGAACGCCAGGGTGTATTTCAAGCAGCTAATGGCGGCACCCTATTCCTAGATGAGATTGGAAATATTCCATTGGAGCAGCAAGGAAAACTACTGCACGTCTTACAAAGTAGAAAGGTAACCAAACTCGGTACGAGCATCGAAGAAGCCATTGATATCCGATTGATCACAGCGACCAATGCACCTCTAGATCAACGGGTGCGCGACCAGCAATTTCGCCAAGATCTATTGTACCGACTCAATACGATCAGCATTACTATCCCTCCCCTGCGAGAAAGAACCGAAGATATTCCGCTGCTATACGAACATTTTTTGGCGGAATTTTCGACCAAATATAACAAGACGGTCAAAACCCTAGCTGGAACCTTGAAGAAACTGGGTCGGTATCATTGGCCGGGTAATATCCGTGAATTTCGAAATGCCTTGGAGCGAGCATTTATCCTGTGTGATGATGAATCGATTGGCCCAGAGGACTTCATTCTTTCCGACAGTTTTCAAGAAACTACTGTCCTAGATTCCTACAATTTGATTGAAATAGAGAAGATGCTTATTTTGAAGGCCATCGATTTACATCATGGTAACCTGACACAAGCCGCTCAAGCATTGGGCGTTACTCGACAAAGTCTCTATCGCAGAATGGAAAAATATGATTTATAATCGTTTTAGCTTATTACTATTTCTTCGCCTTGGGCTGCTCTTTTTTCTTTTGCTGGGCATCGCCATGACTCGCCTGGAAAGCAAGTGGTTTTTCTCCAATCTCATTCTAGGTCTACTTGTCATTCTAATTACTTTAGAGCTTATCCGTTTTATCAATCGTACCAACCTCGACCTAGTTCATCTCTTACAAGCCTTGCAAAAAGATGATTTTGCCACTCACTTTCAAACCAACCGAAGTGGCCGTAACTTTCGCAAATTGTATGGTACGTTTAATGAGGTTATAGAACGCTATCAGGATACAGAAATGCAAAGAGAAGCGCAGAAAGAGTTTTTGGATATCGCTGTGAGCCAGTTAAATGTCGGTATCATCGCACATGAAATAGGAGGGCGCATTTTAATTTTCAATCATTACGCACAGCAAATAGTAGGTACGATAGCCCCCAAAGACTGGGATATTCTCGTACTAAGAAAGATTCCGATCGTAAATATATTACACCAACTTCCCATTGGGGCTCCCAGTATCCACACCCAGCAACTGGGAAATCAACAGCAAAGCTTACTCCTCCAAGCGACAACCTTCTCCTTACTTCAAAAACAGATTCGCCTCTACACCATCAAGGATATCAAAAGTCACCTCGATCAAAAGGAGATAGAATCCTGGCAGAAGGTCATACGAGTGCTGACTCATGAGATTATGAATTCCCTGACGCCTGTCATCTCTCTCACCGAACTAGCACAAACCCTACTGCACGATGAGCAAAGCCCACATCCCTATGCGGAAGACATTCAATCTGCCATCGGCACCGCCAAAGACCGGGCAAAAGGTCTGTTGGCCTTCGTCAGAGGTTATCGGCAATTTCTTAGTGTCCCAGTGCCTAATTTGGCACCCATAGATTTATTTCCATTTATCAAAAATCTTGAGCAACTGCTGCTAGAAACTTTCGAAAAAAATAATATTCAGTTCCAACTGACCTTACCCTCTTCTTCCGTCTCTTTCCCAGGAGATCAATACCTTTTAGAACAAGTTTTCATCAATCTCTTCACCAATGCCGTAGAAGCCCTGGCGGAAACCGAAAATCCGATTCTCCAACTAGACTGTAGCCAAGACAAAAACAGGCTATTGTTTCAATTGAGGGATAATGGTCCAGGAATGCCCCATGAGGTATTTACGCAGATTTTCATCCCATTCTATACCACCAAGGAGAAGGGAACCGGCATAGGTTTGAGTATCTCCAAACAAATTATCCAGTCTCATCAAGGACAACTTTTTGTACAAAGCAAAGAAGGGGAAGGGAGTTGTTTTTTTATTGAACTGTCGGTATTTACCGTGTAACATAAATAACTTGGCATGTTGAGCGTGTCTTTTGGCGAACGACTTCGTTTCTCATCGGTCAGGTAGCTAAGGCTATTTTCCCTCTTCGGGCCTTGTCTTTCACCAAAATACGCTGCTCAAAATACTAAAGAACTTATGCTACACGGTAACATAGACTAGGTGTCAAATAATTTCATCAACGGATACCGTCCTTTTTCCTACTTTTGTGGTATGATACAACTGGGTCAGTACAACCATCTCACTGTCGCTCGTGAAACTCGTCACGGGATGTATTTAGAAGATGAAGAAGGGATAGAGGTTCTTTTGCCTAGAAAATTTGTAGGCGATCTAGCGATAGACGATGCTATTTCTGTTTTCGTTTTCAATGATTCTGAAGATCGACCGACAGCGACAACTTCACCGCCTAAGATTTTGCTTCATCAAGTGGCCTATCTAGAGGTGAAGGAAGTTAATCAGGTAGGGGCTTTTCTAGATTGGGGCTTAGAGAAAGACTTATTGGTCCCTTTTCGGGAACAGCGAATGGATATGGTCAAAGGCCAGTATTATGTCGTATACCTTTATGTGGATGAGGAGAGTAACCGACTAGTAGCTACCAACAAATGGCAACGATTTATCAACAACAAGGAACTGACCGTTAAAGAAGATCAGGAAGTCAACCTAATCGTAACCCATGCGACTGACCTGGGCGTGAATGTTATTATCAATCACAAACACGTCGGCTTGATCTATAAAAATGAGTTATTCAAAAAGCTTCGAGCGGGCAAAAGGCTGAAAGGTTATATCAAACATATCCGACCTGATAATAAGATAGATATCCGTCTTGAGCCAGCCGGCTATGCACATGTAGAGCCCAATGCAGAAAAAATATTGAATAGAATTCGAGATAGTGGTGGGTTCCTGGCCTTGAGTGATAAAAGTGCCCCGGAAGATATCAAGGAGCAATTGGAAATGAGTAAGAAGACTTTTAAAAAAGCGCTTGGTGCTTTGTATAAGCAACAATTAATAGAGATAAAACCGGAAGGAATTTCTTTGGTGGTTAAAGAATAGCCACACATTGCGCGGTAGATGGTTGCGAGTTGATGGATTCCGTGTTCAACAACCCGTACCCCATCAACTCACAATATCTCCATTATCAAATAGACGATTCGTTTACTTTAGGGAAAGCCTGAAAACCCTCTGAGGCCTTGGGCTGAATCAAAATCCGAACAAAATTTGGTTTTGAGCAAGGTCTGCTGGCCTCTGATTGGCAGTAAAAAAGTCAAATTCGGGTAGAATTGAGGGATTAAATTCTATTTTGGAGCACTCTAACCATAGGCTGACCAGGAGAAGCCCCATCTATTCTCAAAAAATCAAAATCAGTATTGGAAATGGAGGCCCTAAGTTTAGGCCGCTCGTGCTGGATGAGGAGTCTGTTTATTGCGCTTAGCCATACTTCGGGCTAGCCTAACAGCATTAGCCGTATGGATAGCAAAGAAAATCCATGCTATTTCAGTTTCTTGGGTTCTAGCTTTAATCCGATCAGCCCCATAATGTTGTTTTTCGGTACCAAAACTACCCTCTAAGCGAGTAGCTCGTTCTTTGGCTAGTATGGATCTGACTTTTTGGCGTTGCTTCTCATCCTTGGCCTTTGGTCCTTTTCTGACAAAGCAAGTTTGAATATGGAGTTTTTTAGCTTTCTTGCGATTGGCATTAGTAGCATAGATTCGATCAGCTGCATAGTGAGTACATTTGCCGAAGCGTTTTTTGTGCTTGGCAATGCTATACCACATGCGAATTCCTTCATGGAAAGCTTCAAATGATAGATGCTCAATGAAATTTAAGCCGTCCACCTGAGAAATATGAGCCTTGGCTCCAAATTCATACTTTTTACGTTCCTTGCCTCGAATAATAGGACGAATATAGGGCTTAAATAAACTGACTATGCGGTGAGCCACCTTACGTACGTTATGGGCTAACATATAGGATTGCTGCTGGTAGATGATTCGAATAACCTTGATCCGATCATATACTTTTTGATTGAGTTGTTGATGGTATTGAGCTCCTAAGTTGAGCAAGACTTGAAGCTGTTCTTGCCATTGAGCCAGCCAGTATAGTAGGGAACGACGTAGTCTCTTTCCTTTGTTTTTGGGTTTGCGTTTGAGTTTTTGGTAAGTCACCACTCGATCAATAGCTTTGCGATATTTGTCTCGACGAGGCAGCGCCATGCTATAGAATCGGCAAGCCTGGATGGTCTGTTTATCCAACCATTTACAGCAGTCCAACAAAAGCTTAACATCGGTGGGATATTTAATATGGCTCTCATAGCAAGTAGCGTCATCCATTAACACATGAGTATTCTCCATATTGGGCTTCCAGTGCTGAGCTAATTTATCTTGTAGCTGAGCCATGTCCATATGCAACCCGAAAAAACGGCGCCAGCGGCCTACCAAATCCTTATCTCGTATGGGCTTATGCAAGGGAATTTGTGTGAAACAAAACAATTGCAAAAAACAGTCGGTGTTGAGTCGCTCAATCAACATTCGGTCACTTAGCTTCAAGTGATGCTTGAGGAACATCAAACCCAAACCACCTGCTATACTCAAATGGGGACGACGTCCTCCTTGATGGCGGGGAGACTTAAAATCTCGAAAGCTGTCGGCTAATTGTTCAAAGGGAATTTGAGCATGGATCTGGCCTAATGGGCTTCGCTCAAAAATCAATTCTGCTGAACTCTTAATCTGGGCAAGGCTGAAAAGTGTGGCTTCCAAAGATTATTTGGTTATCTTGTAGTTAGTTAAATGACTTCGTCCCCCAATTTAGCCTTTTTGGCCCTTTTTGGGGGACTTTTTTTGCCATTTTTTATCCTAATTATTTACGCCTCAGGTCCTTGGATGTTTTCAGGCTTTCCCTACTTTATCGTCCTTCGTCCGGTATGGCTTTTATCTGAAAATCCTGCGTGGCGACTCCTATCAACTCGAAAGTAGCACCAGTCAAATCTTTGTTATACCAGCTATTGATCTTGATCTTTTTGTAGGTCGAAATAGCCGTTTTGGCATCACCTAGGTTCTGGAAGGGTTTGACAATATAGAAAGCTCCATATTGGTTTTTGATCTTCGTATCGCGATGATAGATGAGCCAAACTTCTCCTATACCCTTGGGTGCCATTAATTTATCAGGGTTTGTACTCGCTGGGTATACCGCAAATTGTACAAAATGGAAATCAGGAATTCGGGTAAAAGGCGCCGTAAACTCCTGTCCTGAACCTGATTTTACTTCGCGCTCTTTATTGAGTCCTCTATAGGTAAATTGCGCAGCGAGAAAGTGCGGTACAACACACAGTGCAATAATAACAAACCATCCTTTTTTCATAATGCGTTTTTTAGTACTCTCTGGTAAGCGGTTGTGGAATATTGTTCCATAATTTAACGCTGCCAGAAAAGGTTTTGTAAAGGGTTGATTTTTTTACTGGGAGGTGAATGTCCAAAAATAATAAATAAAGCTACAATATTAAGTTTCTCTATATCTTTCAAATTAAAATACCGATAGACAAGAAACGTTGAGAGTTGGTAATATGGTGCATATCGCAGCTCTTTTCTCTCTCGACGCCACTCTCCTCTTGTCAAATAGACCAATCATAAGGTTTTAGCTGCACTTGAAATCCTTCATAAATCGGATCATTAAGATAGAGATTTCCAAAATCTTCACGGTACCAATCAAAGAGCGAAGAGCACACAATGGTCTTCGAAAACTCATTTACGATAAATTCTGCTCCAATAAAATTATCGGTAGCCATGGCGAGTTGCTGATCGATCCTATTCTCTTGATAAAAAGCGATAGGGGGGCAGGATAAAGCTCCGCAGTTTAAGGCAAAATGTATTCTATAATCCAACGCTTCCACTTGCCATGCCAATTTAACATCATCATTTGGCAAATGTCCTCTGGCATTTTTACGAAGTATCCCATGTTCGATATCATCCAGGGAAAGCCAGTGCCCACCAATGTCTAAGCGATGATTGGCAAAGAAGCCCGGCAATTCTTTCATGTGGATTTTGAGCTGATTGTCAATGATCAAATAATTGGTCATGCCATTATATACATTGATCCAAAAAGCATTTTTCTGCCTATCAGATTTCAGCCCATTAAGGCTTACATTTTTCAATTGATCAATGTAGCCTTCCATCAACTCCCTATCCACCGGTGCCCTAAGTTGATATTGTAACTTTTGTATTTTCAGATCTTTAGAGAATAAGCCCGCATCAAACATCTTTATCCAGTTGTTATCGGGCAATGTATAAATTTTCCAATAACTTTGCCAGATAATAAGTAGGTAACACTTGCTTTTGTAATCAAATATCGATTTTCACATACTGTGCATTTATTGGCTACCCATATCGTTGAATCCGGTTCTTCCCCTTCTCGCCTTAGTGATTATGCCTGTGGTATTTTCCCTCAACTGGTATCTCGAAAAAGCGTAAAGAAGGCTATAAAAAGCGGCGCCATTCGAGTCAATGAGCTCGTCTCTACGACGGCCTACTGGGTCCAAGCCAATGATGAAATCCAATTGTTTGATTTAGAGCAACAAGCACCCAAAAACTATGACTTGGCCTTGGAAGTGGTATATGAAGATGAGGATTTAGCCGTTGTTAATAAGCCAGCAGGTATCGTCGTCAGTGGCAATCAGTTTCGCACGATCACCAACACGCTCGCTTCCAATTTAACGCCTTCTTCTCTTCCCGATGCTTTGCCCTGGCCCAAACCTACTCATCGATTGGATCAAGCGACCAGTGGGTTGCTTTTAATCGCTAAAACGGCTTCAGCTCGGGTACATTTGGGGCGCCAGTTTGAAGATAAAAGTATTAGAAAAAAATACCGGGCTATCTGCATCGGTCAAGTACCGGAATCGGGCCGGATCACTGAATCTATTGGTGATAAATCTGCCTTCACTCGCTATGAATTAGTCAGCAAATCTCTCTCTATCAAAAATAAAACCCTTTCCCTTGTTAGCCTATACCCTGAGACGGGGCGTACCCATCAATTAAGGATTCATTTATCAAATCTAGGATACCCAATACTAGGGGATTCCTTATACGGTAGTGAAGGTTTAATTCTAAAAAGAAAGGGCCTATTTTTAGCAGCAGTCGCCCTGCAATTCCAACACCCTAGAACGGAGCAACCAATGGCCATTGAAATCCCTCACCCTAGCAAGTTTGATAAGTTATTAGAACGAGAGCAAGCCATGTGGGAGAAATGGCAGAGTGGACAGTTAGATTAGGAGTTTGTCTAGCGGTAGGTATTAGAAGCCCGAATGCAAGCTGGCTTACATTGAGCTGATCCAGGAGTTAGTTACTTCGCCTGACTACCAGATTAGCTGTAATTTAATGAGATGATGAAGAAAATCACGCTTGTTGGTATTGCCCTCCATTTTTTCCTGATTGGCGCTATCTCGGCACAAAATGAATTTGGAGCAGTCGGTTCCTTTTGGCGTTATACCTATGAAGCACACGATGGAAATGGAACGGGATGGGAAATCATTGCTATTGAAAAGGATACGATGATCAATGGCTTACTGCATAAAGTCCTGCGTAGAACCTTTTTTCATGAGCAACTCCTTCCTCCTTTGGCTACTAATCAGGGGTCCGAAACGATTGGGGTGATGCGGATAGCCAATGACTCCGTTTTTATCGACAATACTTTGCGTTTGGATTTCAACATGGGGCTTACCGATTCATTGTTATTAACAAATCTTCCTGCTGGTATAGACTTACAATTAGCTGTGGATAGTATCAGTTCTGTACTATTAGCAGGAGAAAATCATCAAATCTGGTACGGTCAAAAGATCTGCTTGAACGGGGCGAGTCCTGGCCCCTATGAAAACTTTACGATCGTCGAAAAGGTGGGGCAAATCGAACAAGGTTATCTATTGTGGAATACGGACGGATGTGCTATCGGAGGAGGAATCAATTCCTTCGTATGCTATCAGAATGGAGACTTCACCTACCCGCCTTCCGCTAGCTGCGAACGATTGACTTTAACGTCGACCGAGATACCGCCTCAACCCAAACCATTATTGGTTTATCCAAATCCAGCTCAAAACCTATTGCATATCAAAAGCCAAGGCAGATCTATGGGGGAAATATCTATCCTAAGTTTGACAGGCCAACGCCTCTTGCGTACGAGGAATCAAGCAACTATCAATATCGAATTTCTTAAAAAGGGTACCTATTTATTGCAAATCCAAATGGATCAACAACTGATAACGAGTAGGTTTGTAAAGCTGTAGCGTACTCGATAGCTGGAGAAAGACTTCTGAAGTGGGTTGGTCGATAGATTAGCTTTCTGCTAAATCTAACTTCACCAAAAATGGATGTACTGACGAGCAGCGATTTGGGAAACCCAAATCGCTGCTCGTCAAATAGAACATACAGTAATAATCTTTGGTCAGTAAGGCTCTGGCAGTGCAAAACCCTTCCTAAAACGGTTATTTTTAGAAAATAAAATTCCGATGACGGGTGAATTTCCCATGTTTTATTAGATTTGTTATCCATTTAGTTTTTAGAGAAATTTTCTCTATCAGTTAATAATCTTTCTCTGAGCTTATTTGGCCAGCATGAGTAATCGAAGCTGTCCAGCTGTCTGTCGCGAAATGGACTCGAGGCAAGCCAGGTAGAAATGAGTGGGACTTTTAGTCTAGGTATTTTGGCCAAACATAAAAAACGGTTGAAAACCTTTCTAACAATTGACTTCGAACGCCTAACCAAATAATAACCGATGACACCAGATATGCAACTCGCATTCGAGCTTCTGTTCTTGGGCATGATTAGCGTTTTCCTCATTTTGGGCCTGGTTGTTTTAACCGCCCGCTTACTAATTTTTGCTGTCAATCGTTGGTCTAGTCCCAGTCTTCGATCGGGTTCTAGCGCCGATCGATTTATCCCTTCTCGTACGGAAACGATCTCTCCAGAAATATTAGCGGTACTCACTGCCAGTGTCGAAGTAGCCACACAAGGGAAAGGGCGCTTGCTGCAGGTGGAAACTGTAAAGTCCTAATTAGCGTGAATCAGCCGAATAACACCAAACGATGAAAAAAGAACTAAAACTCTGCCTAGTCTACCGGGATATGTGGCAATCCTCTGGAAAATATATGCCTCGACTCGATCAATTGCTCAAAGTAGCCGATCCGATCATTGATATGGGCTGCTTTGCACGGGTAGAAACCAATGGAGGAGGATTTGAGCAAATATGCCTACTCTACGGCGAAAATCCGAATAAAGCGGTTCGAGGTTGGACAGAGCCTTTCAATAAAGTGGGGATCCAAACGCAGATGTTGGAAAGAGGACTCAATGGTATCCGGATGAGCCCTGTTTCCGCCGATATTCGACAGTTAATGTTTAAGGTTAAACAAAAGCAGGGCACTAATATTGCCCGTTCTTTTGATGGCCTCAACAATCCGCAAAACTTAGCGCTTTCGTTCCAGTATGCCCGCGAGGCAGGCATGATTGCACAAGGTGCTTTATCGATTACGCATTCGCCTGTACATACCGTTGAGTACTATATCAACTTAGCAGACGCTTATATAGATTTGGGGGCAGAAGAAATCTGCATCAAAGATATGGCAGGTATTGGCCGCCCCGCTTCTATCGGTCGGATGGTGAAGGGGATAAAAGATAGACATCCTGATGTTATTGTACAATACCATGGTCACTCTACTCCCGGTTTTTCAATCGCTTCTTCGCTAGAAGCCGCAAGAGGGGGCGCCGACATTATTGATGTCGGGATGGAGCCTTTGAGTTGGGGAACGGGTCATGCCGATTTATTGAGCGTGCATGAAATGCTGCGGGATGCAGGGTTTACCCTACCCGATATCAATACCAAGGCCTATATGGCAGCTAGACAACTCAGTCAGGAGTTCATTGATGACTTCCTCGGTTACTATATCAATAAGCAGAACCGATTTATGAATAGTCTGCTGATTGGGCCAGGATTGCCGGGCGGTATGATGGGAAGTTTGATGGCTGACTTGGAAAAGAACCTTGCCAGTCTCAATCGATGGCTCACTAAACGAGATCGGCCGACGATGACGCAAGAGGATTTACTCTTGACCTTATTTGATGAGGTTAAACATGCTTGGCCAAAGCTGGGTTATCCGCCATTAGTTACCCCTTACTCTCAATATGTGAAGAATGTATCTCTCATGAATGCCATCCAGCTCATCAAAGGGCAGGAGCGATGGTCCATCATCGATGAGAATACCTGGAATATGATTTTGGGGAAAGCAGGCCAACTTCCGGGCTCCTTAGGTGGCGAAATCCTTGCCCTTGCTCAAGCTGAAGATCGCGAATTTTATACAGGCAATCCACAAGACCTCTACCCTAACGAGTTATCCACTTTCTGTCTCTTATACACATCTCCGAGCCCACGAGACCGAGGCTGATCTC
>OJCB01000508.1_pt1 | contig 14465 bp, 7 predicted proteins | sample 1591501 | NCBI WGS metagenome assembly OJCB01 (sample SAMN05416813, study PRJEB24817) | seawater metagenome | isolation source: Sea water | place: Canada:Atlantic | collected 2013-07 | reverse complement strand
TCGTGGGCTCGGAGATGTGTAATAAGAGACAGGCTGTACTTGTTCTCTTCGAACATCATAGGCGCCCCTTTCTAATACAAAAGCCGCTCGTGGTGCTGGAAGGTCTTGCATCACCATGACTGCTGGGATCGTATCTATAATTTGATTCTTCTCTTCTCTCAGCACCGTCATTTGCTGGTTGATTTTCCTCCATACTGGGCTAGCGTTTATCAAGTAATGTTCTACCAGGTTTTCCGTTGAATATTGTACCGACTCGCTCTCCCCATTCAAGCGCTGATATAAGGTAGTTGATTCTATATCACTTAATCGTCTATTGTATATTTTCAAGTCATCGATAATGGCATGCCCTTTGGTATCCACCTGATAATCATACCTGCCTCCCACTGAGATGGAAGATCTACCGCGAGAGAAGGTTTTTGCCAATTGGTCAAATAGTATCACACTTTTTGACTTTTCCCCATTCTCATATATGCTTACGCCATCCGCACGACCTGATCCATCATACGTAAAAGTAAAATGTGCCCATTTGTCTTTACTCAGTTCCCTTGGCGTGCGAACAGCAATCAGGTTGGCCGGTAATCCATCGATCAATCGAATTGTAGGATAGCCATTTATGATCGCCACTTCATAACCTCTATACCCGTCATTTTTTCCCCCGAGATGGAATAACAGGGGTAAGTAATCATTTTCGTGAAAAGCCTTTATCCAAAAACTAAAAGAAAAGGCATCCGATCGGTCAAAGTCTAGATACTCGTTTTTCACGTTTACCAGATCATAGGCGCCCAGCTTAAAGCCGCTGCCATTTTTACCTTCCACCAATGGTGCTTCCCCTCTTACCGAATGAGATACTTTAGGCGCAGTCTGATCAAATACCTGATTTTCAATCATCTTTTCAAAGGAAAGGTCAACCAATAAATCCTGCTTGAGGTTGATGATTGGATCTTGGTAATCTTGTTTATTTACAGTTTTTTTGAGTTGAGCCAATTTAGCCTCTTCTTCTGCTATTTTTTGATTGATAAAAGCAATTTTCTCTTCTACCGGTTCGGTAGTGAGCAGTACTTGGGGGCCTGAATTGCCATCGTTTTGCGTCATCCCCCGTTCATTCACATCATTAAAGAAATCATATAGTTGGTAGTATTCTTTTTGAGAGATGGGATCATATTTATGGTCATGGCACTTGGCGCATTGCATAGTTAAGCCCAGAAAAGCCGTGGCCACCGTCTCCGTTCGATCGGCTGCATATTCTACCAGGTATTCTTCGGGCACAATGCCCCCTTCCGCATTCAATTTTTGGTTTCTTAAAAAGGCAGTCGCTAGCCTTTGTTCTTTTGTGGCATTGGGTAATTTGTCCCCTGCTATCTGCCATGTAATGAATTGATCAAAGGGCATGTTCTCGTTAAAGGCCTTGATCACCCAATCTCTCCAGGGCCACATCATCCGATAGCCGTCGGTAGAATAACCATGAGAATCAGCGTAGCGAGCTACATCTAACCAATCGAGCGCCATCCGTTCGCCATAATGCGGAGAAGCCAGCAATCTGTCTACTACTTTTTCATAGGCCTGTTGATCCTCATCTGCTAAAAAATCATCCACCTCGGCAATGGTAGGCGGCAAGCCGGTCAGGTCGAGCGTTACCCGTCTTAGTAAGGTCTCTTTATCGGCTTCCTCATTCGGGCTTACTCCTTCCTTTTCTAATTTATATAATACAAAGTTGTCTATACCATTCTCTACCCATTCTTGGTTTTCTACCGTAGGTACATCCCATTTTTGCGGCGGAATAAAAGCCCAATGTGGTTTGTATGCTGCACCCTGCTTGATCCATTTAATGAGAAGCTGTTTCTCGTATTCACTCAAACTCAAATGAGACCCCGGCGGTGGCATGATCTCTTCTGGATCAGTGGCCATGATTCTTTCCACCATTTTGCTTTTTCTGCTATTTCCAGGGACAATCGCAAAGTGGCCTGGGTTTTCTTTCAGTTCGGCATAAGCACCTTCAGGCGTATACAATATCAAGTCAGCCTTCTGACTGGCCTTATCTGGCCCATGGCAAGCAAAACATTTATCGGAAAGAATGGGTTTGACATGGAAGTTATAATCTACTATACCGGGTAGGTCGTCGGATGGGGGGGCATCCAATGCTGACTGATCGTCAGCACAGGAGTACAAGAAAGCTATTATTAAAAAGGCTGGCAGAGCGTATCGCATTTCTGGCTAATTATTCATTTCAGGATCGTACATATTACGATAATGCTACGTAATTACCAACCTATCGGGCATAAGAACAGGGCTAAGGTTTTCTGTATGGAATACAGTAGTTCACTATTTTGGTAGAAGTATGAGAGCTTATTTTTTATCCTTTCCCCTTTGAATAACAAACATATCATGAAGTTGTGTTAAAATCTTGGGGTTTTCCGCGGCAATATCCGTTGTTTCTTGGGGGTCTTGTACTAGGTTAAACAATTGCCAATCTTCCGCTTGTTGCGGTTCTTCGATTTGATATTTGACAATCTTCCAATCCCCATACCTCAAGGCCCAGCGATTGGTCCGAGTGTTCCATATCCAGTATAGATCACGCATTTCCAGGGAATCATTTTTGAAAAGAACCGGATCGAGATCAACGCCATCCAACGGATAGGTACCGACTTCTTCATGCCCAATCAAGTTGGCCAGTGTGGGAAACCAATCGATAACATGTACGGGATCATCTACCTTTTTGGCGGCCAATTTGCCCGGCCAGTTGATGAAGCCTGGCACATGAATGCCGCCTTCCCATACATCCAATTTTGAACCTCTCATGGGTATGGATTGATTAAAATCGGTCAGGTGCAAATCATCTGGGTACGCGTTTCCATTCCAATTGACTTGAGGGCCATTATCTGATGAGAACAAGATCATGGTATTCTCTCTTTTCCCGGATTCATTCAGTGTTTTTACAATATCGCCAATAGCGTGATCGAGATGATTCACGGCTGCTAGGAGGAGGCGTTTTTCGGGATCGGGCTCTCTTTGAATTTTGTTTTCTGGGTCATTGAACCAGGTGATGCTGTCTTCATTCAACCAACGATTCGGGTTTAAGGAATCCAATTGTGTAGGTTGATCTACAAATTCCCCTCTCTCATCCAAAGGAGTGTGGGGGGCGTGAAAGGTCAGAAAAATAAAGAAGGGTTCATCCTCCTCTTTTTTAATAATAGTCGCTACTTCTGAAGCGATGAGATCGGTGGCATGTACACCATCTTCATTGCCTTCGATGGGCTGGTGGTTTCTATGCCATGCCTGTTCAAATTCCCCCGTACGGTAGCGATGATCATACATACCAACTGCACCGGCTAGAGAACCATAGCTTTCCTCAAACCCATAATGATTGGGGCCATTAATCGTATCTGATCCCATGTGCCATTTCCCACAGATGTAAGTTCTATATCCTTCCGTCTGGAACATACTCGCCAGCGTTGGTATGCCTCTGGGAAAGACCTTTTGATTGGTCGCTTGAAGCGCGTTACTTCCAAATCGCCCTGGATAACGTCCCGTAAAAACAGCCACACGAGTAGGTGTACATTGCGGCATGGTGTAGTGTTGGGTGAAGGTGACGCCATTGGTGGCCAGTTGATCGAGATTAGGCGTATATACTTTTGTTGGATTATTGTATCCAACATCTCCCCATCCCATATCATCTGCCAGAATAATGATAACATTGGGCTTCCCGTCGATAGCTTTATGATCGGTAGTACAGGATAGCGTCAATAAAATCAAGAGTATTAGGTAAGGTAGCCGCTGGATCGTTGCTTTCATTGAATTCGTTTTAAAATGGAGGTTCACCTAGAATAAATTGACTTCATTTTAGGTGAACCTCACGCTTTTATTCGCTTTTAAAAGCTATTGCACAGACTAATAACCTGGGTTCTGCGCCAATTCTGCTTCCTTATTGGCATCAATTTCAACCTGAGGGATCGGCAACAAGCGATTGAAAGGCTGAATGGTTGGTCCAGAAACTGCATTGTGAAGCTTCGTGCGTTCCACGAGTTTCCCCATCCTACTCAATGTGATTCTACGGTATTCTTCGCCTAGCAATTCCCTAGCTCTTTCATCCAAAATATAGTCAAGATCCACATCACCCGGTGCCACCATACTCGCACCAGCTCGACTTCGGATCACATTGATATCTGCCGCTGCATTCGTGTTGTCTCCCTTTCCTAGATAGGCTTCTGCTCGCAGCAAATAAACCCCTGCTACCCGAAAGACATACCAATCATTGTAGATCCGTCCGCCCGTATCATAGCCTTGAGGATGTCCATGCGGATGCGTAAACTTTTTATAATACGGAAACAGATTTCGGACGTAATTTGCATCGGTAGCCGCTATAGGTTCTCCAAAATGAGCGGATTCGGGGTTGTTGACCAAGAACACGCGTTGCACATTTTCTTCAGAGTTACGAATGTCGTTAGCAAAATCATCCCACATCCCGGTTTCTACCCAGGGAGTGATTCTAATAAATACAACCGGGCGGCCCAAGAATTCATCCTTCAAAATAGCCTGCTTATTGTCAGGGCTCTTTAATCTTTCTAGGAATGGCCCCCAGGCACGTTCCACAGCGAGCTGGGCTCCACCGTCTACATCAAATTCGAATTGCCAAGCAAAAATATTTTCTTTATTCCCGCCCGAACGATCTTGATTGCCCATTCTAAAGAGATCCCAATATACATTGCCGGGCTTATCCGTCATGGATCCAAATCGGTTATACATCAAGTCATACTGACCATCGTTAAGAATTCGATCTGCTGCAGCTATGGCCTTGTCCCACTGCTGCGTAGCATTGTAAGTTTCCGCTAATAGGTAGTCTGCTGCAGCTTTGGATAATCGAGCACCGCTTGGGTTAGCCGTCGGTAAATTTTGCGTTGCGAACTCCAGGTCTTCCAGGATAAAGTCCAGTACTGAAGCCGCTGGGTCCCGGACAAAGTCAAGCTTCGGCGCTGTCAGTTCCTCTCGTATAATAGGAACATCGCCATAAAACCAAACTAATACTCGATAGGCATAGGCTCGGAAAAATCTTGCCTGCGCTAATACTTGATTGATTTCATCTGCCGACAATTCCACTTTTTCTCCCTGCACTCTGGTGATGAGCACATTAGCATCCTTGATGATGGAATAGCTTTTTCTCCAAAAGTCACGCGCCGTCGAATTGAAGCTATTTACAATGGTATAATCGGTAACAAAGTTTTTGTTATCAATGTGAAAACCTATATCTGCTCCCTGGCCAAATAAGACCTCCCACGCTTTTTCGTGCAAACCTTCATTCCTGGCTTGATATCCACGAGCATTGGCATAGAGGGCCGTTAACCCAGCCTCAAACCCAGCTTTATCGACAAAAGTATTATCCGGAGAAAGAAAATCCCTCGGAATTTCAACTAAGTAATCATCGTTACACGATACAGTTATAATGGCTAGGAAACTTAGCCATAAGAAGACCTTTTTCCTGAATTGATATCTTTTAGTCATTTTATTTTTTTTTAGGTGAAACACTTCCGCTAACAATTAAATCTTGGCTAATCCATTTAAGCGTACTTAAAACCTTAAATCAAGCCCAGTCGTCAGGGTTCTAAGCATCGGGCCATTGGAAATAGTGGTAGCATTTTCCGGATCATAGCCTGTCCAATTGGTACTGGTATAGAGGTTCTTTCCGCTTACAAACAGCCGAAGGCCTGCGATATTCCACTTATTGATTAAGTTCTGGTCGAATGAATAAGATAAAATGACATCCTGTATTCTGATGAAGCTTCTATCTTCCAAAAAGACGTGCCCTCTGGCTGGCTGATAATTGATTCGAGAAGCGGTATTCGAAGGATTGGTGGGTGTCCAGTAATCCATAGCAGGAAAACTAAACCTTTCAGACCAACTAGCAAATGGGGCGTTAGGGTTGTGTCCCCGTAAGTTATCACCCATGTAATAATTATTATTCCCGCCACCTTGGATAGAGTTGATCATCACGAATAGCGACCAATTCTTGTATTCAATTGTAGAGGAAATACTAAATTGATAATTCGCCTGATTATTGCCCAAAATGTATCGATCAGCAGGCGTAAGGTCGCCATCACCATCGTGATCAATAACACGGAAATCACCAGGTTCATACCCGGCCGGTATATCAGACTCATTCGATTGATGAATGCCATCAACGCCATAGCCAAAAAACACCCCTAAAGGTTGGCCGATAAACCATCTATTGGCAATATCATCATCTTCGATTCCATCACCATCATCATCAACGCCAAATAGGTTCTGTATCTTATTTCTATTTAAATCAAAGACAAAGCCTATGTCCCACCTTAAGTCGTTGGTGTTGACAGCCACCGAACTAAGTGCCAATTCAAAACCTTTGTTATTAACCTTCCCAATATTGGTAAAGACAGATGAAAAGCCGGTCAAACTAGGAATACTTCTTCGCAGTAGTAAGTCCTCCGTATTGGAATCATACATATCAATACTACCGGACAATTTACCTTTGAAAAGATCAAAATCAAGTCCCAAGTTGACAACTTTCGTGGTTTCCCATCCCAGGCTGTTATTGGCGATTGAGTTGACGAATGCACCATTTGAAGTGCCGCCGCCATCTCCAAAAACATAATTCCTGGAAGCCAAACGGGCCAGCGTCTGATAGCTACCAATCGCTTGGTTACCATTCTGACCGTAGGAAAGTCTCAGTTTTAATCGATCCAATCCAGCTATATCCTTGAGAAAACCTTCGTTGGACAAAATCCACGAAACCGCCCCTGAATAAAAGGTGGCGTATTTATTTTCATTGGCAAAGCCTGAAAAACCATCTCTCCTTACTGTTCCTGTAATGGAGTACTTATTATCATAGGAATAATTTATTCTTCCCATGATCGCGTTCTGGTTCTGCTCGCCAAAACCAGTTGACACAGCAGGTACACCGCCCAACTCGAGACTATTATAGCCTAAAGACTGGCTGAAAAAATTGGAAGATTGGGCTCTAGTGACGCCGGTAGATTGGTACTCCCTACTATACAAGAAGGTAGCGCCAAGCGAATGCACATTATTAAATGCCCGGTCATAATTGACGATATTATCAAAGGTCCAAGTATTGAAATCTGTGATCGTCTTGGAAGCATCTCCATTGGCAGTGATGGCCAAGGTATTGTCATTAAAGATATACCTCCTATTCGTTCTCTGGTTTCTCGAATAATTCATGGTCCACTTTAAGCCCTTGATAAAAGGAACTTTGATAACGGTGGACAGTATTCCTCTTAAATCGGTCCTTTTATCATGATCATCGATATTTAGATTGAGCAGCGGATGCCGATAAAACGGGTCTTCCATGGGAAAGTATTCCAGTTCTCCGTTTTCTGCGCCGTCTTCATACCAATTACTATATGGGCTCAAGGCATAAACTAAGGGCACGGCTGCGCCTGAATAATCGAGATGGGTAAAAGAGGTTCTTAAGGACAACGTAAACCAATCGGTGATCTTATTGGTGAAGTTGGCCAATGCGGATGTCCTTTGGAAGTTGTCGTTTTCAATAATACCTTCCTGATCGAATACGGAACCTGATAAATAATAGCTTGTTTTATCCGATCTCCCCGAAACACTGGCGGTGAAATCCTGGGTGATCGATTGCTGTACCAGCCGATCGTACCAATCTATGGTTTTTCCGGCCGCTAAGTTATCGGCTTCTGTAATGGTTAGGTAATCACTAATATTCGCAGGATTGGCCTCTTGCCCCGTTGCGGCTCTGAAATCCAATATCTTCTGTTGATATTGTTCTCCGTTCAACACAGGAATCAAAGAAACTGGATCTGAAACGCCATATCTTCCGCTAAAACTAAACTCCGGTTTTTCAGAAGTCCCTTTTTTGGTGGTAATCAATACCACTCCATTCGCAGATCGGGAGCCATAAACAGCAGTGGCACTGGCATCCTTCAGGACATCGACGGATTCGATGTCATTAATGTTAATATTATTTAGGGAGCCCGAATAGATGATTCCATCTATGACAATCAAGGGACCATTTCCGGCAGATATTGAATTGGTACCTCGGATTCTAAAATTAGGTTCTTCTCCAGGCCTATCTGGCGTACCGATAGTAACCCCCGCTACATTACCCTTGATTAGCTGTAGAATATTCGTATTGGGTACATCGGATTGTTTATCGGGATTCACTCTGACCAAACTTCCCGTAACGTCCGTTTTCCGTTGTGTGCCGTAACCGATGACAACTACTTCACCCAAAGAGGCGATATTATCGAGCATCACGACATCAATTACGCTGCGCCCACCAATTTCTACCTCCTGGGGTTCATAACCAGTATAAGAAATAACTAAAATCTGATCATCATCAGCTGTTTCGAGAGAAAACTTGCCATCCACATCAGTGATCGTCCCTCGACTACTTCCCTTCACCATGATGGTAGCTCCAATCAATGGCTGCCCATCGGAATCGGTAACCGAACCCGTAACGGTAAGTTTGTCCTTCATCTCTACGATTACATTGGAAAACTCAGCCGCTGTGGGATTAGCTCTCTTCTGCTTAGTCAACATTGCTTCATCTTGAGGCGTCAAGATAATTTGCCGCCCCATTAACATGAATTGTATTTTGGTATCTGCAAAAAGAGTAGATAACGTTTTTTTGATCTTTTGCTTCGTTACGCTAACATCCACCTTCCGCTTTACGTCTACTAATTTTGAGTTGTATAAGAAGAAAAACTCGCTTTGAGTCTCTATTTCCTCCAACACCCTTTCGACTGGAACATTCTCCATATCCAGGGACAAGAGGTTTTTCTGAGCAGAAGCCTCATTCGCTCCTATGAGTTGGATGGTACTCAAGACGATCAAAAGCAAAATGTTTTTCATTGTGTTGAGGATTTTAGACTGAGGCAAAGAAATGCCCTTACCCCGTGGCTTAGTACGGATTTTTTTCATAATTTGAGAAGGATTTAGTAAGTGTACTAAAGTGGTTTTTAAACGATCTCCATTTAAGCGCTGACTAGGTCTCCTAGGGAAAGTGTTGCCGCACTTTCCCTTCCTTTTGCCTGTCCTGTAAGTTGGTGTTTCGTTACTTGTAAAATTGGTGTCATTTCGTTGTTACGTGTTGGCGGTCTTGCTACAGTGATAAATTGATTTTTCGTTTGCCAAATGTGTTGTCTTTTAATATTTCTCGGCCAACTTCTTCGACTTTGATCGGAGAGGATAGCTTCAGTAGTTTCAATACCTCATCTAGTGTTTCGTCCTGAAATGTTGCCCGAAAAGTATAGGTTTCCAGTCTTTTATCTTTAATCGTAATTTCCACATTATACCATCGATTTAGTCGATCTACGATGTCGACCATCAAGTCTTCTCTGAACACCAGTAAACCTTCTTTCCAGGCTGTACTTTTATAAATATCTACCGCTTTGGTTTGGTGGGAATCTAATTCTTTAAAGTAGGTAAATTGATAGCCTGTATCTAATCGACCCAAGGTGTTGTGTAAGCCATCATCATCTGATTTAAATAACGCTACCTTTCCGGATTCCAGCAAAATGTTACTGGTTTCGTCTTCCGCATAAGCGTTGACATTAAAGGACGTACCCAATGCCACCACTTTAATTTCATTGGTCGTTACAACAAATGGTTTTTCGGGATTACTTAGTACATCAAAATAGGCTTCTCCATCCAGTTGGACTTCTCGGTATCTTCCTGAAAAGGTCGCCGGAAAATGCAGCGAACTTCCTCCATTCAACCAGCCCTCAGAACCATCTGGGAGTTGGAACTGGGTTCTGGCACCTAAAGGAGAATAAATGGAGGAATACGCAACGGTTTGTTGATTTTCAAAAAAACCACTCCATTGTAAATAGGAAAAAAACAATAGCGGAATAAATAGGCCGGCTGCTATTCGACTTGCATACGTAAACCACTTTAGCTTTTTTCGCTTTTCCTGTGCGCGCTTTGCATCCTCCAAACGCAATAGGTGATTGAGTCGATCCAATACTCGCCCTTCATCATAGCCCGCTAGATCCTCCTCTCCCGTACTTTTCTCCCAGAAATCAAAAGAAGCTTTTTTCAGTGCGCTCGTCTTTTCATTGGAATCAAAATAACCCGCCATTTTCTCTCGATCCTCCTCTGTTCCTTTACTATTCAAATATCGATCAACAACTTCCTTATCGATTTCTTTTTTTCCGTTTATACTCATTTGGTTACGCTTTATCTCTTGGTCCATCAAAGGTACGCTACGTAATAGGGTACTTCAGATATCCCAAGAGAACTCCTATTCTCCTTGTAATCCCATTAGTAATATCCCGCTCAATCGCAGATTACTCAGTCGAGCTTGAATTATTTTTAAAAAAAATGAAAGGGTCAGAGATTGACTACTAAATTAATGAAGGTTTACTTGACAAAAAGCCAGAAAAATAAGACCGTAAGGAGGCCTTCATCCAGCAAGGTACTTTTGAGATAGGTTTTGGCGCGAAAGAGGTGGTTTTCAACCGTTCGTTTTGAGATTTCCAATTTCCTGGCGATTTCTTCAGCAGTCAATCCCTCTTTCTTGCTGAGCAAAAAGATTTCCTTTTGACGAGGAGGAAGTTGCTCTAATGACTTTTCTAATAGCTGATTGAGATGGGTATATTCTTGTTGAGGGTTTGAATGATTATCCCTTACATTAGCAAAAAGCGAGTAGGCCCCCAGGTGCTTTTTCTCGCGTTCTAATTTTCGAAACCGCTTTTTAATCGTATTAAATGTGATGGTAAACAGGTAGGCCTGGAAATCAGATTTGACCTTTAGCTTCGCCCGATTTTTCCAAAGGCTTAGAAAAACTTCTTGCACAATCCCCTCTGCGTCCTCTTTGTTTTTAAGGTAGCTGAAGGAAAAAAAATACACCTTCTTATTGAAGACCTTGAATACTTCATCAAAGGAATGGACATCTCCCTTTTTTAGCTTTTTTACAAGATTTTTTTCTTTCCCATTTGACATCCAGGCTAGCGGTTTATTTTTGATTCTCTGATAATTTTTGTGCTCTAGTCAACTAAAATCCTTGATCAACGCTCTCCCGACAGCAAACGTCGGGACGCTTATGATCTTCGTTTTGAGTTGACCACAAAAATTGTCAGAGAAGGTTTATTTTTTTAAAGGTAAATCATTTTTCTTAAAATTAGGCCTTGATGATGAATGGGAAAGCGTCTTCGTCAGGATAAATAGCATACCTCAAGCCTGGAATCCTTTTTGGATGCGCTGCAATGATCAGCAGCCTTTTCTAATTCACAGCTTGTGCTTGCGGAAAAGTCCATGTCCCATCTAAGGTTTCCGGGCGTGGACGATATAATCGGATATTATAACGTAATGGGGACACATTTAAATACAAAGCACCTTTTATTGCTAGAATTGTCACAGGTGGAAAAGCTCCGCAACGGCTAAAAAAAGAGCGCTCCTCAAGGTATACCCAATCTGGAGGGGAACACTGAGGAGCGCAGTATGCTGCTGGTGAAAAATCTATCTGGCTAAGCTAGACCAGTAATTTCATCTCATGTAAAGTGTTTACGTCTGAAAATGTAATTAAAATGAGCAAACCGATATTGAAAAAGCGGAAATCGGAAGGGGGAGACCTGCCTGGCGTTTGCCAGAACAGACAGGTTGAAAAACTAGCCTAGTCCAACCGAGATTCCGTCTTACGATTTCGCATTTCCGCCTTCACATGAGAAATTACTGATAGCTATTACTCAAAAGAGCCTACTGGACTTCATGCTGGGATAAAGTCTATTCTCTTCAATCTAGTAAACCTGGATTTCGTTTTGTCGCGATGCTTTAGAAGTCTGAAGAACAATAATTCTTACAGTTAGGTGCTAGTAGCGCTAGTTGTGTATTATTCACTTTGGTAGGAATATGCCGTTTGTTCACTACAAGATCTTATAAAGGCGGGTGAAGGATCCTGTGGATACGTACAAATATAACATAAATTGGGAAAGATAAATTGGGAAGGTCAAAAAGATAGAAAAAGAAAGCAGCCCCCTTTAAAAAAAACTCTCACTGGTAAAAATCTTTTGACCAGCCTGTGAAATAATCGCTGCTCACTATTTCACAGTAGAAGAAAATGGGGGCTGCTTATTCTTTAGGGCGGGAGTACAAACTCCCGTCTCTCCTCTCTATACAGCATTTTAGTCGGGTGACTTACTGTGCCACATTGAATTAACAGATACAAATTAAGTGATAAATCGCGCCTTGGAAAGGGCAATGCTGCCAATGACAGTATATTTGCAGTGAATTTCACAAAGGACGCAGCTAATGATTGACAGACTAGCCTAAAGAAGTGTATTTTTGTTAGACTAATACTCGACGCAAGGTGGGATTGAGTTGGTTTCAAGCCACTGCGGTATAATATTTCCTGACAACTAATGTCTATGTCCAAACGGATAAAACTTGATAGTTCCAATACATGGCTCACATTCTCCATTGTGGCCCTCTACTCTGTCATTCAGGCTTTTACTCTACTACGTATTTATTCTCAGTATCAACTAGATGAGATGGAAATCAACTGGCCAGAGCTCCTGCAAGATCGGGTAATCTCTTGGCTAATTGGCTTGACTTTTATCATCATCATTGTACAAACAACGCGGCGGTTTTTACTAGAGAATAAAGCCTGGTCAAGGATCGTGTTGATTCATTTTATATTCGCGCTAATTACCTCAGTCATTTGGTACTCCTGTATCTTGCTTTTATCCTACTTATTGGGTTCAGAAGATCCCTTTCTTTATACAGGTAAGAATATGCTCTTTTCTTACTTGATGAATACCGATAAACTCTTTTTGCTTTATCTGGTAACCGTTAGTTTTACTTATTCCTACTATTACTTCCAGCGAGATAGTGTCAATAAAATACAACGTTCTGAAATCCAAAGTCAATTACTTGAGACTAAACTGAAAGTGCTTCAGTCTCAATTGCATCCTCATTTTCTATTCAATACACTCAATAGTATTGCTTCCTTGATGGATATTGATGTGAAGCGAGCCAAGGAAATGGTAGCGGATTTGGGTGATTTGCTTCGCCAGGTCTTGGATAATAGTGACAAGCAAATGAATTTAGTCCCATTGGCAGAAGAGCTAGAGGTATTGCAAAAATATGTACGAATTGAAAAGACTCGTTTTTCAGAAGATTTGGAAGTAGAATGGCAAATTGATTCGGACCTGGCGCAAGTGAAAATTCCCAGTTTGCTTTTGCAGCCACTCGTTGAGAATGCCATTCAGCATGGCTTCTCCAGGGAACATCCCCAGCTTAAGATCGGCATACATTTGAGTCGTTCGAATGGCCATATGCAAATCAATATCACGGACAATGGAAAAGGCTTACACCCTGACTTGGAAGACAAGATTTTCCATAAAGGAATGGGATTGAGTAATACATTTGCTCGACTCAAATCCCTATACGGCGATCAATTTGTGTTCTCTGTCGAAAACCTTTACCCGGGTGTCAGGAATTTTATCGAAATTCCGTGCGTTCCAGCAGTAGGCACCAACAATTGAAGGTGATTTTAAGCATAAGTAATGGTAAAACAATGAGCTTTCATCATTACTAGGCCCTACTCTTTTTCCAAAATTAGTATGAATTAATGCGCTACGAATCTTGAATTGAATCTGAAACCAGGGTATGATTAGAGTACTAATTATCGATGATGAGACTTTAGCTAGGCAAAGAATTCGCCATCTCTTGGCGGGAGAAGCATCTGTAGAAATAATCGGAGAATGTAAGAACGGAACAGATGCTATACATCAGATTCAAACGCAACTACCAGACCTTATCTTTCTCGATATTCAAATGAAGGACATGACGGGCTTTGATGTACTACAGGCTATCCCTGCGGAGGAATTGCCCCTCGTCATTTTCATCACGGCCTATGACAAATACGCGATTAAAGCTTTTGACGTTTTCGCTTTCGACTATCTACTCAAACCTTTCAAAGACGAACGCTTTAAGGTCTCCCTTCACAATGCTATTACTAACCTACAGCAGAAAAAGACAGAACCCCAAAATCAAGAGCTCAGTGACTTGTTGGACTACCTAAAACAGCCCGCTTCTAATAAGCCCGCTCGCCCACAGATGCTACCGCTTAAACTATCCGGCAAAATCAGCTTTGTCGATGTGGATCATATTCAATACATCGTCGGATCAGGTTATTACATTGAGATTTTCACAACAGACAAAAAATACCTATTGCGCGAAACCCTCACGCAGACGCTGACTAAACTTAACCCGGAGCAATTTATCCGCATCCATCGCTCTTCGATTATCAATCTACAATACCTGGATGAAGTCCTTTACGGCAATGCCGGCGAAATCGATGTAAGAATGAAAAACGGAGAGCAATTTCGCCTGAGCAAATCTTATCGGGATGATTTCTTTCGGCAGTTGGGGATTTAAGCGCAAGCCTCTAATCATACACTTCTACCACTGTCTCTTATACACATCTCCGAGCCCACGAGACCGAGGCTGATCTC
>OJCB01000505.1_pt1 | contig 14505 bp, 11 predicted proteins | sample 1591501 | NCBI WGS metagenome assembly OJCB01 (sample SAMN05416813, study PRJEB24817) | seawater metagenome | isolation source: Sea water | place: Canada:Atlantic | collected 2013-07 | reverse complement strand
CTACACTATCCTCTTCGTCGGCAGCGTCAGATGTGTATAAGAGACAGGCCCACGACAGTACGCTTTGTTTTTGAGCAAATTAGCCTAAAAAGGGACCTAGGATATACCACCGTTTTGAAACAGCTGCAACGCATGGCTGATAAGGGAGTAGTCCAGCGTGAACTAAAGGGTAAAACGCACTATTATAGTGCTGTTCATGAGCAAGATGACATTCAATCAAATATGTTTCAGCGCTTTCTAGCCAATGTTTATCAAGGGTCAGCCATGAAATTGGTTCTGCATGCCTTGGGGCAAAAGCCGACGAGCCAAGAGGAAGTCGAAGCTTTACAAAAGTGGATAGAAGCACAAAAAAAGCAAAAAGATGATTAGCTTGAACGGCTTGGAGATTTCTAGTTTAGGAAATGCCATCGGTTGGAGTTTAATCCACAGTCTTTGGCAAATATCACTAGTCGCTTTTTTCTTGTATTTGGGACTGCGGTTTATTCCACAAAAAAAACCAAGGGTTCGCTATGCCTTTTTACTGTTGGGTCTACTGAGCATAGTCGTGTGGTCAGGCTTGACCTTTGTCTATCTTTGGGACCAACAACCGGCTCAGGTGTTGGTTATTCCTTCATCGGATTTACCTCAAGTAGAAGTGCTTTCACAGGAAGCTTCTCCAGCCGTTACTACGACTAGTTTTTTGGAACGATTTCGGTGGTTTGAACGGCAGTTAAATGATTATATGCCAGCTGTTATTATTAGCTGGCTGTTGGGAATGCTTTTATGTTGGTTTTACCTCATCTCCGGACTCTTTCATCTGCATTATTTACAGCGTCATAAAGTTACGCTCCTACCGCCTGAATGGAATGCCCGATTTGGTCATTTGTGCCAACAGATGCGAGTCAGCAGAAAAGTAGGCCTTTATATTTCAGAAATAGTGGACGAGCCGATTACCTTTCAATTCTTGAAACCAGTAATTCTTCTTCCTGTTTCTTTATTTACAGGACTGACTACAACCCAAATTGAGGTACTCATTTTGCATGAATTGGCTCATATTCGGCGGCGAGATTTTGCGGTTAATCTCTTACAAACATTGATTGAAATACTGTTTTTTTATCATCCTGCACTTTGGTGGATTTCGCGCAAAGTCCGAGAAGAACGAGAGCATTGTTGTGATGATGCTGTACTGGCAATACACAACGATCCTGTGTTGTACTCGGAAGCGCTAACGCAGATTCAGTTGCACCATTTTTCACCTAAAAAAAGATTAGTTATGTCAGCCACTGGAAATAAAAGCGCTTTGAGCAAACGGGTATTTCGTTTATTTGGACAATATGATCAGCAGCCGCCACTCTATAGGAGTATACTGATGGTTTCTTTACTCTTACTCTTAAGTTTATCTTCTCAAGCATTTTTTATCGCTTCGCCACCACCTAGCAATGCTCCTGAGGCTTCTAATATGCCTATCGCTGAGCCGATGACTGCTGCCATCGTCAAAGGAGTGGTTTATGATGAAAATAGCAAGCCGCTTATCGGTGTCAATATTTTGATTAAAGGCTTGAAAACCGGGACCATCTCAGATATGGAAGGCCGATTCGAATTGCGGTTACCGGAAGAGTGTGCCACTCTAGTGATTAGTTATGTTGGTAAAGAAACTAGGGAATTTGAAAATACTTGTGGTGGTGAAATGCTTGAAGTGATATTGAAGAAAAAAGAACCTGCTAGTGCTATTAGCAAAGAAACGGTAGTACAAAATACGGTAGAAGAAACGTCTTCACGAGCCATTGTGAGTGGCACGGTTTACGATGAAAACGAACAGCCTTTAATCGGAACTAGTATTCTTATCAAAGGCACCAAGATCGGCACCATTACAGACCTTGAGGGGAACTTCAAACTGCAATTACCAGAGAATTGTGCCACCTTGCTTTTGAACTATTTTGGTATGGAAACTAGAGAATTGGAGAATACCTGTAATGGAGAGATGGTAGAAATCATAATGATTGCAAAGGAACAGTCTAGTCCAGCGACTATTATACCTAGTGCTACAGCAGAATCGCCCGCTCTTACTATAATCACCGGCACCGTCCTCGATGAAAATAGCAAGCCACTTATTGGCACGAGTGTGTTGATCAAAGATAGTAAGATGGGTACAATCACAGACTTATCGGGTGATTTTCAAATCCGACTACCGGAGAATTGTGCAACGCTAGTTTTTAGCTATTCCGGTATGGAAACATGGACAACAGAGGAGCTATGTGGAGCTCAAACCCTTGATGTTGTTCTAAAGAAGAAAGAGGAAGTTTTCGAAGAAGCGACGGAAGAAACGAAGAAACCTTCTCTTGTAGGTGTCGATATCTCAGAAGCGAAAGGCCTATTTTCTGATTTCAAGGTATACCCTAATCCTTCCAGTGATCTGGTAAATATTGGCTTTGACCTTAAATCTGATCAACGAGTAAAAGTGTCTATCTACACCGCTGATGGTAAATTAGTAAAAACCCTACTCAACCAAAGCTTACGTACAGGGCCGCAAGCTATAAGTTGGTCTATTGGACCAAATGGGAAGGGGACTTATCTAGTACAAATGGAAATCAAAAATGCCCTATACCTTAAACGATTAATAGTAGAGTAGATCTATTTTGATGTAAGATAAAACCAGTAAGAAGGCGGACTGAAAAGCAAATGCTGAATCTCAAGTGCCGCCTTCTCTCTCAATCCATTAAGATGTAAGAAATTTCAGCGAGTTGATGATTCATTCGCCTCTTATCAGGAGGTAAATTATGGGCTTAGGCACTTTCAAGGCAAAAAAGAAGGAATTAGTTCTATCGACTTTGCCAAAGGAGATGTACTTTTAAATACTGGAAGGCTTTTTCCATAGAAATGAATCATCAATCGACTTGCCATGAAAACCTTAGCTACTATTCTTGCCGTCGCTCTAATACCCCTATTGGGTTTTTCACAACAGACCATCCATGAATCCATCGTACATGATGGAGAAGAACGGACTTACATTTTATATGTACCTGCCAATTATACGGGAGAATCTGCGGTACCCCTAGTCTTTAATTTTCATGGCTATACGAGTAATGCTAAGCAGCAGATGGGATATGGCGATTTTCGTCCCATTGCCGATACTTCCGGCTTTATCATTGTTCATCCTCAAGGAACCTTGCTCAAGGGTAAAACCCACTGGAATGTAGGTGGATGGACATTGGCAAGTAAAACGGATGATGTAGGTTTTACTGAAGCTCTTCTAGATTCCTTAGCCGCTGAATACAAGATAGATATGGCTCGCGTGTATTCGACAGGCATGTCTAATGGTGGGTATATGAGCTTTCTGTTGGCTTGTCAATTGAGCGATAAAATAGCTGCTGTTGCTTCCGTCACTGGCTCCATGACCCCTCAAATTTTCGATGCCTGCGATCCGCAACATCCCACGCCTATTATGCAAGTACATGGTACAACAGATCCTGTTGTTCCTTACAAGGGGGCGGCTTGGTCAAAATCTATTGATGAGGTACTGAAGTATTGGATAACCTATAACAATTGCAGTTCGACTCCTGAAACAACCGAAATAGCAGATACTGACCAAACTGATGGTAGCACTGTAACCCATCAAATTTATGCAGGAGGAGATAAAACAGCGACTGCTGAACACTTCACGGTAACAGGAGGAAAACATACTTGGCCAGGTACCACCTTCAACAAACCCGGAACGAATCAGGACTTCAATGCTTCTTTAGAAATATGGAAGTTCTTTTCTCGTTATGATATTAATGGAAAACTTAGTAGTAAAAGCGCTGATTAAAAGCAAAAATTAAGGTCGATTTTGTACATTGATCTGTTAAAGCTAAAATGCGCATATATGAAGTTCAATATCATTGTCTTATTGCTTGTAGGAGCATTATTATGGTCTTGTACCCCCAAAACCACGGGGCCCATTACAAAGGATACTACCTCGGTACCTGATAAATATAATGCAGAAAATCCAGTCAAACTAGCTGTCGTGATCTCTGTTGATCAAATGCGATACGACTACCTGGAACGCTTCGGAAGCCTTTTTACGGGCGGATTAAAAGAGTTATCAGAGAAGAGTACTATTTATACCCAAGCTTATCATGAGCATTCGATGACAGCCACTGCGCCTGGCCATGCCACCCTATCGACGGGCTGTTATCCGATGAATCATGGGATCATTGGAAATAACTTTTATAACCAAAAGACAAAGCGTTCTATTTACGGAGTAAGTGATCCTTCGGTCTCATTAATTGGTGGGGCACAAGCAGCACCCGGGGTTTCTCCTAAAAATTTAAAGCGAAATGCACTAGGAGATCATCTCAAGAAGGCTTCTTCCAAAAGCAAGGTATTCTCCGTAGCTATCAAAGATCGAACTAGTATTCTACTTGGAGGTAAAAAGCCAAATCATGCCTTTTGGTTCGATAATGGCAGCCTGAAATTCATCTCCTCTTCTTACTATGGCCGGAGTTTGCCGTCTTATATAGATGAAATGAAAGCCATGGATCTATATGCGGATGAAATTGAAAAAGGCTGGCACAAAAAACTGCCAGATGAGGCTTATAAACTCTCTAGGGAAGATAATTTCATTTTTGAGAATGGCCAATTCCTACCCGAGTTTCCTCATACCAAGAAAAGAACGGCGGGCTTCATTCGTCCAGAAATGAAAAACACCATGATCATGCGCCTGACGCCACTTGGCGATAAGTATGTATTGGACATGGCCCAGAAGATTATCCAGGAAGAGCAACTAGGAAAGGACGATAAAACAGATATTTTATTTGTGGGCTGTTCAAATGCTGATGCGATTGGGCATCACTTTGGCCCCATGAGTCAGGAGGTACAGGACTATTACCTTTGGTTGGATGAATACCTGGAAACTTTTATTGCTTATTTGGATAAAACGGTTGGTCGGGCCAATTATGTAATAGGACTTAGTGCGGATCATGGCGTGCTCACTATGCCCGAAGAACTCAGCAAAAGGAATATAGATGCAAAACGCATTTCGGGCAAAGATTTTCTTGACATGATTACCCAGGCAGAGAAGGCAGCGGCGACCCAACTTGGCGTGGCCGATTCTTTGTTTCTATCGGCTGGCAGTGCTGGTATCACCCCCGATTATGCACTGACTCGCAAGAAGGGGCACAAAGATGCAAAGGTGAGACAAGTGATTGCCGAAGCACTAGAAGAATTGGACCTTGTTGAAGAGGTTTTTACACTAGAAACCTTGGCGGCACCCAATGGACAAGAAATGCAAGAATTGTTTCGCCGATCGTCCTATCCAGAAAGAGGACATCATATCAAAATGCGTTATAAAGAGAATTACTTAGCAGGTTATAGTAATAACGGGACAACGCACGGTTCTCCATACGATTATGACCAACATGTACCGATTCTATTTTTTGGTGGAAAGATTCCTGCCCAAAAAATTGACCGGAAAGTGGCTACGGTTGACCTTGCCCCTACTATGGCTCGGTTGATCGGCTTACAGCCTAAAGAAAAGATGGATGGTGAAGTCTTACTGGAAGCAGTAATGAGTCAGTAAAAGCCGGATTGTAAAACTTCAAGTTGATAAAGGTGTCCTACGCTAGAGAGGAACCTTTATCAACTTGAATTCATCTGCTAATCCTCCTTTTGTGGCACAAAGAACAAAGTAACCTCTCCGCAATTTACGATCAGTTGCTCTTTATCTATTTTGAAACTACTGGCCTGGCGGAGGTATTCAAAGTAGTTTCTTTCCAGATCATTGTGCTCAGGACAGCGCATCTTCGTGGCGCCTACCGTTTGTATCTGAACGGTATTATTTTCTACCTTAGCATCCGCGAAATACTGATTACAGACGGCTCTTCCGCTTAACCGACCATCGGCAAAAATGGCGGTTATCGTAAGGTCATCTGGTAATTGGCCTGCCGACCATTTCTTTAATTGCCAATTACTAGCTGTAATATCATCCGTTGATTGAGAAGGACAGCCAAAGCATAATAGTGAGACTAAGAGAATTAAGGGTGTTAAAAAATGATTCATGATGGTGGTGTATTAGTTGGTGAGTGTTAATGCAATGCTAGTTGGAGACCAGTAAATCAAAGGAATGGCTATAAAGATAAAAACTACAGCATAAAGTAAGGGCTCATTTTAATTGAGACCTGCCCAATTATACGCTAAAACCACAAATAAACTTATGCGACCATTGATTATATTGGGAAGTGCTCGAAGTGAGGGCAATACCCGACGAGCAGTCGACTATTTAATACAGTTGAATGATTGTGAAATAATAGACTTGAACGATTGGAGTTTTTCCTATTATGACTATGAACACCGCAACCTGGAAGATGATTTCATACGTATTATAGAACGGGTACTACAGCATGATATCCTCATCTTTGCCTCACCGATTTACTGGTATACGATGAGTGCCGTGATGAAAACTTTTTTTGATAGAATATCTGATCTATTAAAAATCCATAAAGATAAAGGGCGGAAGTTGAGAGGGAAAACGATGTATGTGGTGAGTTGTAATGGAGATGCTGAAGACTACCCCAGTTTTGCCAAACCTTTTGAACTGTCGGCGGATTATTTAGGGATGCAATATGGGGGATATACCCACACCTGGGTGAGTGATGGAGAGCTGTCGGCGATGGCAAAGCAAGGATTGGAGCAGTTAGCTCATAGGTTGAAAGGGCCTTCGAAATAATAAACCAACTTCTTTATCTAGTAACTACTAATCCAAGGACATGGACCTCAAAACCTGGAAAAAAAACGGCCAGTACTTTACTTACAAAGGAGAGCATCCTGTTTTTTTTCAGGATGAAGGAAATGGAGAAGTACTACTATTATTGCATGGATTTCCCACGGCTTCTTGGGATTGGCACAAAATATGGACTCCTTTGCGCGATCGCTATCGTTTGATAGCAGCTGATTTTATAGGTTTTGGCTATTCTGCCAAGCCATTTGCTTATGCTTATTCCATCCTTGATCAGGCCGATTTGATAGAAGCACTATTGCAACATCTGCGAATAGATACGGTCCATGTACTTGCGCATGATTACGGAGATACCGTTTTGCAAGAACTACTTGCCCGCACGCAAGATCGCAAGAAAAAAGGGGCACAAGGACTCAAAATCGAAAGTGTAGTTTTGTTGAATGGCGGTCTTTTTCCCGAAACTCACCGACCACGACCTATCCAAAAAGCATTGATTAGTCCAGTAGGCTTACTGTTCACGCCCTTTCTGAACAAGCAAAAACTGAAGAAAAATTTCCATGAGATTTTCGGCGAGGCTACTCCACCCAGTGACCAAGAAATTGCTGAATTTTATGACTTACTATCTTTTGATCGAGGTAAATATATTTTCCATAAGTTAATCCGTTATATGCAAGAGCGGAAGCAATATAGAGAGCGTTGGGTAAATGCGCTACAAACGGCAGAACAACCCATTCGTTTGATAAATGGTGGTGCCGACCCGATCTCCGGTAAACATATGGTCGAGCGTTATCAGGAATTAATACCCATGGCAGATGTAGTGCTCTTTGATGACATTGGCCATTATCCCCAAACAGAAGCGCCAGATCGTTTATTGAAGCATTATCTGGAATTTCGAGATTAGCTAAAAGGAACCCTCTGCTCAGCCTTTGCGTTAAGACAATTACCATGGCTATAAGGAAGCAAGCATTAACGGCGTTTTTGACCGACCTATTTCAGCAAGGAGAAGTAGTGGTAGAAGGACAATTGAAGCCCTTCCTTCCGGTAGACTTGGAGGCGAGTAAGCATTTATTAGAAAAGATCTACGAGGAAGAAGGAGCCGATTTACCCTTTGATTCTCCAGCCTTTGACGATGGAGCAGCGATGTGGAGCGCTCAATTTTTGTACAGGGCAGTGCAATTTGCGCTGCTGCGGGAATTAGATGATCAGTCTATTCAACAAGAGTTGCGCCCCTTCCCTGCTGAAGTCACGCCCTCTGCTATTATCGCTGTCGATCTATGTATGCGCTATTTACCTGATCTTTTCAAACTGGTTCGAGGCTTAGCCCCTGATGATGTTTTAGTAAGGTATATTCGACAGACCGCCGCGCAATGGCCTTATTCAGCAGTAGGTATGGATGTAACGAAAGAACCAAATAATATAGCAGCGGTTCTATCGGATAATGACCTCCGACAGATCTATTTGGAACGAGTAATTGCCCTGAATGATACGATAGCCGTAAAGCATTTCCAGCTTATGCCATGGCTAGAAGCGATGGCCGGATTATACCCCGAACAATTATTACCGCAAGCATTCAATGACTTGAGAAATGAAAGAGCTAATACCGCAAATTAATCAATTGAACCAGGTGCTTAATCACCTGAAAAATACTTTCGTTGGAAAAGATGAAATCATCGATTTGATGGGCGTGGCCCTAGTGGCGCGCGAGAATCTTTTCATGTTGGGGCCTCCAGGTACCGCTAAAAGTGCAATGGTTCGAGCACTCGCAAAATTATTGAAGGGTAAGACCTTCGAGTATTTATTGACTCGTTTCACTGAACCTAATGAGTTATTTGGACCATTTGATATTCGGAAATTAAGAGAAGGAGAGTTGTTGACCAACACGGAGGGGATGCTGCCAGAAGCCAATTTGATTTTTTTGGATGAACTCCTCAATGCCAATAGTGCTATTCTGAATAGTTTATTAATGGTACTGAATGAGCGCATTTTTCGGCGTGGACGGGAAACAAAAGACCTCCCTGCTTTAATGATAGTCAGTGCCAGTAATCACCTTCCTGAAGATGATGCTTTGCAAGCGCTTTTTGACCGTTTCTTGGTTCGGGTTCGTTGTGATAATGTGGCCCCTGATTTATTAAACCAAGTTTTAGATGCGGGGTGGAAATTAGAGCAAAAAGCAGAAGTGGATGCTCCTGACATTACAGCGGAAGAAATTCATGATCTACAAGAATTGATCAGTACGGTAAATTTAGACGCTGTTCGGAAACCTTATATAGAACTCATCCAACAATTACGGAATGCGGGGGTAGCGGTATCTGATCGGCGAGCGGTAAAACTACAACGACTCATGGCGGCCAGTGCCCTACTTTGCCAGCGCCAGGAAGCTATTCTTTCCGATACTTGGGTAATCCGTTACATATGGGATACTGAGGAACAAGAAGAAATTATTGCGGGGATCGTCAATAATGTAGTAGAGACAGATGATAGTAGTAGCCAACATCCTCGTGCCTCACAAAGTAACTTACCCGATCCCGATGAGATTTATAAAGAAGTAAACAACTTAACTAATCAATGGGATGCCGCGGAAGTTTCGGGGGTAGAGCGCAGTCAAATCAAAGACCGCTTGCGCTACCTGAATGGCCGGTGCGAATGGATTTCCAACGAAGATCAACGCAAATATGTAAAAGAACCTATCGAGAATTTATGGAATAGAATTTTGGAAAGTAATGAATTGAGTTGATATGACGAATTGGGTTTATACCATGGCAAGTAATCAGAAAAAAGCCTTGTATAGCATCAGGACTTTGACGGGTTGGCTCGTGGCAGAAAACGAAACAAGGATCTGGTTGAAAGGGGAGACAGGAGAAGGAGTGCCCTTGGCGATTCAGCAGTTACCCTGTAGGGAGCGATTCCAAATGGATGAAAACAATCGTTTATTCTTGGTAGGAAAATTGACGCCTACCGCTGTACTTCCTGAATTAAACTGGCAGACCTTATCCGATTTTTTGCCTGTGGAAATGCCTGTTGCCGCTTTACCAGGCGAAGGAATAGCAGCGGTAGAATTACAATTGGTCCGCTCTGGAAAAGAGAGAAAAAGTGAATTATTATTGGTCGATTGGAAAGAGTGGGAGCGTTATGCTAAAAAGGCACCGAATATTCGCCTAACCCGGCTACGCTTTGCCACGAATGAGCAGGGAGAAACACTAATATGGGGTGATCCATTACCCCCGCTACCCGGAACGGTATTCTGGCAAACCCACCAGGTCTTTTTACCTGCTGGATGGACCTTCGAACAAGAGATTATGGCCGAAATAGTAGCCGAAACTTACTGTAAAGACAAAAGCGCTTTTTTACTTTTTAGTGTAACGGGGCAGTGGGAGAAAATAGATTGGGCTCATTTTGTAGCCGCTAGCCGCAATGCGATAAATCAAACAAAAGTGTAATCGAATAGATTGATCATGGGAACGCCATTATATTCCATACGTAATTACTTCAAATTTTCTCAGCAGTACTTCTGGCAATGGGCAGAGGGAGGAGAGGTAGTGGAATGGCGTAATGGAGATACGATCTGTTACCGAGATGATTTGGCGAATATTCTGGCGGCTACCGCAGAAAGTGGTTTGCCTCCAATAGGAACGATTCTTCTTTTGCTCGTCGCTTGTCAGGATAAACCCTTATCCGTTTACGAAAAACAGTTGATGGAGACTGTCCAACAACTCCCGCAACCTGCAACATTGCGAGAAACGATGGAAGGTTTTGTATCTCAAGCCATCGAGTTTATGGAGGTTATCCAATCCCTGCCTGCTGCCTTACGATCAGGTAATAATCGGATTCATTTGCTGAATGCTCTCATAAATAAAGTGCCTAATAAGATTCCTGCAAATAAGGCTAAAGAGATGTCACTAACCTTAGATTCAGGAGAGTGGGATGCCCTCTTTGTGAAGGGAAGCAGTAAAATTGATTGGAAAACGCTTAAGATAGATCTGGAGAATCTGAGTCATTTGTTTGGGTTTTTCAATACTAAAGAGGAGTTAGAATTAGTACTACGGACTGGGCTAAAGCAGCTACCTAGCCCAGCGGATATAGAAGAAGAGTTGCCTGCCATAGATATCTTGAAGCAACTAGCCAAAGACCCGAAGACGCAAGGCTTAGCTCGCTTGACCAAGCATTTGCTAGCAGCCCTGCGGATCCCTATGAAAACGATAGGAGCCAGTGACCTGCCTTTTGGTGGGGTTTCTGATATTACCAATCGAGGCGATTTTGATAGATTGTTGCTTAGCGAATTGGCACAGGATGAGGATATGCTTAGCGTTCGATTAGTTAATAATGAGGCATTATACCTCCGACGAGAGGAACCACCTGATCAGAAGATACAGCAGCGGATCGTCTTGATTGATCAGACGATTAAAATGTGGGGCTTGCCTCGGGTGTTTGCTATGTCAGCTGCGCTTGCTTTGACCCAGGAGAAAAAAGAGAAAATCCAAGTGGAAAGCTATGGTTTAGGTGGGCAGAAATCCGAGCCCCTAGATTTGAGTACAAGGGAAGGTGTGATTAAGGCATTGGAGCGTTTAGATGTTCATTTACATTGTGGAGAGGCCTTGCAGGCTTTTATACAAGAAGACCCGAATAAGGAAGCGCCCGAACTTATTCTTATTACCGAGGAGTCTGCTTTTTATCAAGCTGACTTTCAAAAAATCATACAAAGGAATAAAGGGCGATTACATTTTGTCGTTTTGATCAATCGATCTGGCCAATTATCGTTCTTTCAGTATACTAATGGAAGACGGAAGTTATTGCGAAAGTCTATTTTTGACTTACAGGAGTTATTGTTTAGTCCATCGAAAAAACCGCTACTGGATGAGCGTAAATCGGAGCGCTTACCCATGGCACTTCGAATGGAAAAATTTCCTCTATTGTTTCCCACCACTAGAGTGAATCTTAGGCGAGCTTATACCCATCATATTGTGGATATAGGCGCAGTGGTTTCTATCAGTCCGGATCAGCGACTTTTACTGTGGATGTCTAAGACTAAGGGGGCAATAGAACTGAAATCCACGATCGAAAAAGGCAAATATGCTTTTGGCTATGACGATGAAAATAGACTCTATATTGTTGCGCTGCAAACGGATGTTTTGCACTTGTACAGTGTCCATCTGCGACAACGCACAATTGACCATGTAGCTATTGACTTTAATAGGGACCTTCGACGATTCGATTTTCTATTTGATAAGCCCTACTTCAAATTTTTTAATTACAGCTATTATTTTAAGCTAGATACCCTTAGTCATGCCATTACTCAGGTCGACTCATCCTATATGGAACGGAGGAGAGAGACGACGCGTAAAAAGCCATATATTCATGAAATGACCGAGATTAAGAAAATAATTAATCCCGGTTATTCCACCCTTACGAATGTAAAACGGGTATTTGTAAATCAAGAGGGATATTTAGCTATCAATAATTGGGAGGTTCGTTTGGAGAATAAACAGCTAAAGTTAGTTGCTTTTCAGCGAGACGCTAGCCAACCATTAGAACCAAGAATGACAGAGGGGCAATCATTATTGACTGAAAATCCGGCGTTACTATTTCGCACCAAACAATGGGAGGATGGGAGTAGCGTATGGATAGACCCGAGAGGTTTTCTTCATCTTCAAAGCAGCAATCGTAAACGGCCAGAAATCAGCTTGGCCTTAGTGCTCAATATGCCATTGGCTGCCTGGGCCTCAGATGGTGTATGTTGTGGCCCCCTTTACTTTACAGAAGGAACAGGTATGAGAGTAATCGAGCCTACTATTTTTTATGAAAAATATATTCAACCCTTTATAGAAACTATAAAATAAGGTGAAAATAGCCCTTACATATCAAGTGACTGAGTCACATCCTATGCGAGCTGTCTTCATACGAAGTCATAGTTCTGCTATATGGTTGCAATGGCTAGGGGCGTTGGGGATTCCGCTGTCGGAATTGGAATGCTATGTCGTACCTCAGTCGATTCAGACCAGAACGCCTGCCGGTCTATTCGTCATTTTTAATGACGAGCTTTCCGTTGAATATGCTACTACAGTTTTTGCTTATCGATTAATTGGAGACCGATTATATATTCCTATTGACGCGAAAGTATCTCCCCCAATCTTACCGGAAGAATGGGACAATATCCTATTATACGATCGACAATTTTTTCATCCTACGATTGGTTTGGTTGGTTTTTCGCTGCAAGATAAAGTCGACTTTAGCGACTTATTAGTACTGCCTGAGCCTAGCCAGCGAGTTTGGAATCTAGCACGAAAGGGACGGTCACAGCGCCCACCTTTAAGGGCTATAAGTATTGATACACCACCCATTCAAGACTTTATTAATGAGTTGAAAAAAGAGATAGCCCCACTTCCATTAGATGAAATTCCAAAGCACCCAACGGAAAAACAGTCTTCCTTGCAAGAAGAGATAGATCAGCTAAAACGCTTTATGTTGAAGCAGTTTTTGAAGGCGACTGAAAAAGGCAAAGAAGATAAAGATAAACCCTCATCAGCTGGTCAATCAACGTCAGATCGGATGGATCGTTATGCGAATAGCGGTGAGGGTGGTGGATTATTGAGTGGACTTTGGGGAAAGGCAGAGCAATGGCTCGGTGATCGTTTAGCCGATTTGGAAAAACGTCGAGAGCGAGAGATTGAGCGTTTGCTTAAGTTGTTTGAGGAAGATCCAGAGCAAGCTCTTCGATATTCTATCCCATTGGGTGGCCCGTATCATAGTAGAGGCGCTGCTCCTCCTACTGGCCGGCTGGGACGTCGGAATACGGACTTCAACTTGGAGGGACTAGGCGGCGGCCGTAAAGCGGATTTCTGGCAACTGGATAAATACTATGCCAGCTTAAGAGAAAGCTATCAAAAAGCGGCCAAAGAACAACTAAAGCAGGGCGACTACCGGAAAGCCGCCTATATATATGCACAGTTGTTGGGTGACTACCACTCCGCGGCTAGTGCTTTGGAGCAAGGTAAATATTATAGAGAAGCTGCGATTTTGTATAAGGATCATCTCAAGCAGGTACCCAAAGCTGCCAAATGTCTAGAAGAGGGTGGTTTACTTTTGGAGGCGATTACCTTGTACAAGGAACTAGGTAAAAATGAGAAGGTGGGTGATCTGTATGCGCAAATTGATCAAGAAGAGCAAGCGGCCCTTGCCTATGAACGAGCTATCCATCAATATTTGCAATTAGATAATTATTTGGAGGCTAGCCGTATCTATGAGGAAAAGCTTGAAGCACCACAGCAGTTAGAAGCCTTACTACTCGAAGGTTGGAAGAATTCCAAGCAAGCAGAGGAGTGTTTGGTTAAATATTTTGAAATAAAAAGTGAAAGGGGAGATTTGGAGGTAGGGGAAATCATGCAAGAGGTTTACCAGGAATTCGTGCCAAGTGGTAAGAAGACCGCCTTTTTACATGTTTTACTCCGATTGGAAAGAAAAACGCCTGCAACAAAAGCACATAGCCGAGATATAGCATACGAAATCATCAGTGAAAATGCAGTAAAGGGTAAATGGGCAGATTTATCCTACCTGAAACATTTTATAGAAAATGATCCACTCCTAAGCAAAGATACTAGCAAGTTCTTATTCCATAATAAGAAGGAGCCAGGTCGCTATGACGCTCATGCAACTGAGATGAAATTGGACGACAGAGTAGCTTGGGAAACAACTATTTCTTACCGGAATCAGTTATTGGTATTTGGCCGAAGGGAAGGGCGATTGGTAGTGGCTAGAGTCAATTGGAAGGGTAGGATATCCTACCTGTCTCTTATACACATCTGACGCTGCCGACGAAGAGG
>OJCB01000504.1_pt1 | contig 14522 bp, 11 predicted proteins | sample 1591501 | NCBI WGS metagenome assembly OJCB01 (sample SAMN05416813, study PRJEB24817) | seawater metagenome | isolation source: Sea water | place: Canada:Atlantic | collected 2013-07 | reverse complement strand
ATCAGCCTCGGTCTCGTGGGCTCGGAGATGTGTATAAGAGACAGGAGCAGGGGCTCAAGGGTATCGACTTCGTAATCAAATTCGGTGAACGCTTCAAAAACTGGAACAGGTCGAACCAGGGTCAGAAGACGGTTTCGACAACCGGCTGCGCGGTCATGGATGTTTCCGGCTTCGCCACCAAGCCGCTCGATGAGATCGGCGCGATCCAGTTCTTTCAACTGCCGGACTGTTTGAATTCCCCACAGTTGGAAAAGCTCCCGCCACTCAGGGGAAAGATCGAGAACATCGAGCGGTAAGGGATCGAGACAGGACTCTTCCCCCGGCAGAATGACAAACGTGCTTGAGTCTAAAGATGAAGACGTATCAATGCCATACGCTGTCCCGGAGTGTTCATTGAGAAGCGGGGAAGCCAGCTGCTCCATATTTGAGACGGCCCCCGGGTTTTCGACAGAACGGTTTCCCAACAATGCACGATACTCAATGGCACGCGCGGCGAGGCGGGCGAGATCAGGATTTCTTCCGAAACCAATCTGCGTGGTGAGTTGTTTTTCAGCGAAATGTTTCGCTATCTCCCGTCCGAGAGATTCCGCCCGTGCCCGGTTTTGAATTTGGGCAATGCCTCCCAGGTCGACAATACAAATGCCGTCGGTAGTCGCCTCGTAATCCGGGGAGAGATTGTCAGCGTAGGCAAAGAGCTCCTTATTGAGCTGCTCTTCGGCATGAGGTGAGCGATTGAGCAAAGCGAGGTATTCGCACCGGGCCTGCGCCTGAGTTGCCGTCATCCCGATGTGAACGCCAAACTCAGCAGCTTCGGGAGAGCTTTGCAAAACCCGCGTCTTGCCACGGTCCTGCTTTGTCGAGGTTTTAGCGCCTTCATCAAGAACAGCAATAGGCTGATAGCGATGTCCCGGATGTGAGCGGAGCAATGCTTGAAGATAGCTGTTAGGAACTTGAATGGCGGCGAACATACCGGGAGCGGGGTTTCAGTTTTGACTTCCAGCGCCCTCCTAACTCGCCAGACTCAATTCATTGCGCTCTCCTTTCTTCTGATCACTACTGCTGACTACCCGATCCCTCACCACTCTGACACGCAGCTTTCCGGTCCATTGCGATTCAGGGCTTTCGCAATCGTTGAGAGTATAAAGACCTCTCATTTCAAAACGGAGGGAGGCACTGGGAATGACGGGAGCCGGGGTAAAGGCAATGAGCGTCCCTCCGTTTTCCTCAAGCTGACTCCGCAGGCGAAACCAGGACGATGAGGCAACTCGACGAACTTCCCGCAAATCGCAGAGCTGCAGATCCAAAATCACACGGGGCAAATTGGCATCCCGCACAATGAGATCGGCCACTTTAATCGCCTCCGAAACACTGCGGCACCGCGCCCATAGAAAAGTGCCATCCAGTGGACTCGATTTTTCCGGAGGAGCTCCCCCGCGTTGGCTTTCGGCTCCGCTGTTGCCGCTAGCAGCGCCTGCATTCTCCGGGGAAAAAGTAGGATGAGAAGCGGGATCAAATGCATCCGCGCCGTCGATCAAAACCAGATGCTGCTGCTTGCGAACGGCATGAGTCAGCATCCGGTGAAAGGCGACTCCGCCCCCGGCAGTATGTGACCTTCCGGCGCCTTCTTTGCCTGATGTCCCGCCCGAATAGATTTCACAAACGGTCCCTTTCCCTATCCCTTCGCGATCCAGCCAATCGACACCGGTTTCAATGCACTCACGAACTGCCGGTGGATCGCGGTGGGCGGAGGCGAATTCTTTCTTCAACTGCGTCCGGAGCGCAGCGATACGGGGATCTGTTTGCAGGGAATTCTCCATGCTGATTAGGTGTTCTCTGTCTGTGTTTCGATTGAACGAAACGTGTTTGGTTTCGCATGATGATAATACATTATGAACAGTGTTCAAATGATTTATTCATACCTCCGTATTTCCCCATGAATCTTGGAAAAAACAGGGACTACTCCGTCACTGCGAAATCGAAGACGGTCTCTTTCATCCCGACCTGCAGCTCTTTGATTGAACCGGGCACCACTCCGGAACCACCCAGCAAAACAATCGCGAGCTTTTCCACGGACTGGAGTGAGCTGACCTCAGTGACCTGTCGACATTTGGAAAGATTCAGCTGAGATAGATTTTTAAGCGAACTGAGTTCCGAAATATCCTGCAGGCTCTCGCAGCCAGTCAAATCAAGCTGCTCGATTTGCGAGGCGACACCAATTCCGCTGAGGTTTTTCAATGAGGGACAATGAGTAAAACCGGCGTATTGAGAAATAGAAGCAGGCAAGCCTTCGAGAGATCGAAACTTCGGACATGCCTCCAAATGAATTTCTGTGAGCGACTCCAGGCCGGCAAAAGGTTCCAGAGTTTCCAGTTCATCCTGCCCCCCGAGCCGAAGCACTTTCAGCTCAGACAAAGTCCCGATCTCACTGAAATCAGCAAGGTTCACATTCCGGATATCGAGCACGACAAGCTTTTCCAGATTCCCCACCCCTTCCAGCTTTTGAAGCTGGTCACAGTTGCTCACATCGAGATCAGTGAGGGATTTCAGGTAGCCAAGTCCGTCGATCAAGACCAGACCGCCGCAGCCATCGACATAGAGTTGCTCCAATTTTTCACACGAACTCAAATTCAATTCCTTCAGTGCCCGACAACGACTCAGGTAGAGGTTTTTCAAGCGCTCCAGACCGGAAACGTCGATCTGCTCCAGCTTACCGGCACCACTCAAATCAATTGTCGTGAGCGAGGGAAGATCTCGAAGCGCGGAAGCATCCACAAAAAAGCGGGAGTCCGTGATGAAGAATTCCTCCAAATTCGGCAAACCGGTGACACCTTTCGCACTGGTCAGCTTCGGACAATCAATCGCCATCAGTGAAAGCAACGAACTGAGTCGCTCAACACCGTGAAAAGATTCGAGATTCGGAGAACCCGTCAGATCAAGAATCGTCACATCACCGGCCCGCTCCACCACCCGGGAAAAAGCCTCCAGATCCACCAGCTTTTCACTGGAACACCCAATATGCAGGGAATCCTCTTCCGCTGAAACATCCGCACTGTACACCGTTTCCAGTTCCTGAATCGCCGCTCGACGATCCTGTTTTTTCCACTGAAAGAATATCCCCGCGATCGCAATAATCGCGAAAACGAAAAGGACGTAACGTGCGATGCTCTTCATAAAACGGTTCGGTCCCTTTACTACGGACCGAAGGCACGACTCCATAGAGGAATCTCAAGAGATCGGGGAGAGGCTGCCAACTCTTATAAATCCAAGGGGGTAAACTGAATCAAGGAACCGGCAGACGGTCCAAAATCGTGGCAATGATTTGCTCACTGGTAATCTCCTCGGCCTCGGCCTCGTAGCTGAGCAAAATCCGGTGACGAAGAACATCGTAGACCAGGTTCTTCACATCCTGAGGAACGACATAGCCCCTGCCCTGCAAAAACGCGGAAGCTTTTGCCGCCAGCGTGAGATTAATCGTCCCCCGCGGTGAGGCACCTGCCCGAATCAGAGGTTTCAGCGCTGGCTCAATTTGTTCGGGAGTTCGGGTCGCCTGAATCAGGCGCACAATGTAATCCTTCACCCCGTCATCAATATAAATGGAATTCACAAGATTTCGGCTCTCGATCACAGTGGCCGGATCGACGACCGGACGGGTCTCCGTTTTGGGAGACGAAGTCGCCATGCGGTCCAGAATGATTCGCTCTTCGTCAATGCTTGGGTAGTCGACAATCACTTTCACCAAAAAACGGTCAAGCTGCGCCTCGGGAAGCTGATAGGTTCCCTCTTGATCAATCGGGTTTTGGGTCGCCAAAACCAGGAACGGATCGGGCAAACGATAAGTCGTATCACCGATAGTTACCTGCCTTTCCTGCATCGCCTCCAAAAGTGCACTCTGCACTTTTGCCGGGGCACGGTTGATTTCGTCTGCGAGAATCAGATTGGAAAAAACAGGACCCAGCTTCGGGGAGAACTCATTGGTCTGAGGATTGAAAATCAAGGTCCCCAGCAAATCGGCCGGCAAAAGATCAGGAGTAAACTGAATCCGCTGAAACTGCGCTGCGAGAGCGCCGGCCAGTGTATTTACGGTCAGGGTTTTGGCCAAGCCGGGAACACCTTCCAGTAAAACGTGACCATTCGTCAGTAAACCGATCAGGAGCCGCTCAACCAAAGCATCCTGCCCGACGACAACATTCGCCATTTCCTGCTTAACGGCCGTCGCCCACACGCCCTGCTGCTGAATCTTTTCAGCAAGTTCATTGGTATCAATTGTCTGCATAGAGGAAAAACGTCACACGCCCAAATGAGGGAGTGTGAATAGAATGGCGGAATTTTTCCGGTGTGCAAGCGCCCATCCAGTGGATAGGCATACTCTAAAGGTCGACTACGCAGGTGCAGCTTCAATTTCCTCAGGTTCCTCGTCCGGCTCATCACTATCCGAAAGGCGCCGGTCAACAACTGCTTCGAGACTGCGCTTCCAAATGTAGCGCCTGAAAAGAACTTTAATCGATGCAGTCAATGGCACCGCCAGCAAGGCCCCCAGCAAACCGCCGAGAAGAAGCGACCAGAAAAGAACGGAGAAGATCACCGTCAATGGATGAAGCCCGACCGAATCGCCCACGATTTTCGGCGCGGTCACCAGCCCGTTGATCTGTTGGAGAATGATAAAGATCAGAAGAACAATCAGTGGATATGCCCAAACCTGTGGAAGAAAATTCCAGGCATTCACCAGAACCTCCACCTCAAGAGGAGCCTCCGCGACTTCCGGCTTGATCTCGTTCACAATCAATTTTTCCACTTTACCGCCCTCCACCAGACGAACCTCCGCGACTTTCCCGACCTCCGGAGTGACATCGCCGACAATTGACGCTTTCTCCGTAGCTCCAAAATGGGCCATCGCTATCAAGACAGCCGGAACCATCACCATCAAATTTCCGATATAGGGAATCAATCCAAGAATGGCGAGAAAAACCCCGATCAAAAGAGCATAGGGTAAGCCGATTACAGACAAAGCGACTGCGACGAGTGCCCCGTCAATCAGACTGACGACCATTTGCCCCCGAAAGAATGAAATCAGATAGCCGTTCACCTCTTTCAGAGTATCAACCACTTCATCTTTGAAGTCGGATGCCCTTATCGGAAGGTAATCACTCCATTTTTCCGAAATCGAATGCCCCTCCCGAAGAAAGTAAAAAAGATAAATCGGAACAAGCAGCAACCCCAGCAGATATCCAAAGAAGCCGAAAGCCCCCCTCACTCTGGCCCAACCCCACTCTCCAATTTTTTGAGCGATATTCGGAATTTCTTCGGAAAGCCAAACTCTCCCACGTTCAAAATATTTCTTAACCTGCCCGTCACCAAAATATCCGTTCAAAGCATCTGAACTCTTTCTCAGCAATTCCGTGGCGCCATCCTGAAGCGTAGCCTTGTTCTCATACAGTTCCTGCGCCTGCCCGAAAGTAGGAACGAACACTCGCCACACTAGAAAAACGATCACGAGAAGAAATCCGATGTAAACCGTCAACATCGACCACTTATGCGACCACCCCCTCTTCTGGAGCCAGCGGATGATTGGCTCAAGGAGATAGGCAATGATTCCCGCAACAGCCAGGGGAACCAGAACCGGTTGCAGATAGCTAAGGACCGTTCCACTCACCATCACGAGCCCCACAGCAATCAAACCAATCAAGACAATCGAAAATGCAGTGATCGCACTCCAGAGAGTTCTTCGCTGAAAGCGACTGGGAATTTCCGGCAAAGAGGATTCAGGATCAGATTCAGTCATTTATGGCTCAAAATAAAAGTTCGCGATTCAATCGCAACACTTTGAACACTCCCTCAAGCACAGACAATTACAAAATAAGGATCAAAATGGAAATTGTTCCCAGCATTCAAAAAGAATGTGAATAACCTGCTGAATCCGCCTTTAAAACAGCTTGTTTTTTCCAAAATCTATGCCTCATTTTTTTTCACCCTGTCCATTTTTTTCGAACACCCTCCCGTATCGGACAAGCAGGCATGACAAAACCACCTCATGCAGCACTATCATTTAAATAATCCTTAAAGGATTTATAATTAACGACTTACAAGGAAACTAATTGTTCCTGATTTAAAAATAACAACATTATGCCTCAGTGACTCTCAGTAAGTTACACAGACTTTTGAATGATCGTTTCTGAAAATAAATCGAATGCGCTAAGTCCCATTTTTCGCTTACTCACACTTTAAAGAATGTGAATAACTTTGTGAATAACTTGGGGATAAGATCTGAAAGAATTGAAAATTTGCCAAACGCCCGCCCTTATTCCAATCCTTAAACCCTTTCCCGCCAATGGTTTCTTTCCGCAGGAATCGTGCTAAAGAAGGAACGGCATGTTTGTTGATCATATCAAAATTTACGCAAAGGCGGGCGACGGTGGAAACGGTTGCTCAAGCTTTCGGCGAGAAAAGTTCGTTCCCAAAGGTGGACCGGATGGTGGCGACGGCGGCAAAGGCGGCGACGTGATCATTGAAGTCAGTAATCACACCGACAATTTACGCGAATTTTTCTACCGCCACCGCTACAAAGGGGAACCGGGAAGACATGGTCAGGGACAGCGAATGAGTGGTAAGTCCGGAAAGGACCTGGTCATGAAAGTTCCACCCGGGACCATGATTTACCGGATCGATGAAACTCCTCCGGGAAAAAAACCTGAAGAGGCCGCCCCTGAATTTTCCCCGGATACGGAAATCGTCGAAGCTGAGGGAGAAATGATCCTGATGTCCCGCGATGGTGAAGACGAGATTGTTGAAGAGAATCTCGATGACAATGAACTCGCTGAAGACGTCCAGGGTAACTGGATGGAAGAGGACGATGGCGATGATTCCTTACTTGAGGAGCCAGTCAGCGAAGAGAGCCCTGAGGAATCAGAAGAGACCGAAGCCGGGGATGATGAAGAAGACTCCCCCGGCGAACTCATTGCGGATCTCACTGAAATTGGTCAGAGAATAGTTCTTTGCAAAGGAGGCGGAGGAGGAAAAGGCAATTGGAACTTCCGAACCGATACGAATCAGGCACCGATCGAAATCACTGTTGGTGTAAAAGGGACTGACGGCACATTCCTCTTTGAGTTACGTAAAATTGCGGACGTCGGCCTGGTCGGATTCCCCAATGCAGGAAAATCCACTTTGCTTGGCGCACTTTCCAACGCTGAACCCAAGGTGGCAGCTTATCCTTTCACTACCTTGAAACCGATGGTGGGCGTCGTCGACTTCGCCGGATTTTATCGGGCGACTGTTGCCGACATTCCCGGACTCATTGAGGGAGCTCATCGAAATGTCGGGCTTGGCCATGATTTCCTCCGCCATATCAGCCGGTGCACCGTGTTTCTCTTCGTCGTGGATTGTGCCGCAGTCGATCAACGGGATCCCATTAGTGATATTCAGATTCTCCGTAAAGAGCTTCGTCTCTATGATGAAGAGCTCGGGAAACGGGAATGGTTCATCGTTGCCAACAAGATCGACCTCGAGGAATCAGATATTTTTCTCGAACCTCTCAAAACAAGATTTCCCAAGCAGGAAATCTTCCCCATCTCTGCTCAAACAGGTCAAGGGCTCGACGAACTGAAGAAGCGCCTCTGTGAGGTGGTTGGAGTCAGGCCTGCTTGAACCTGCTCTTGCACCCTCGTTATCCATACTCTACCCTTTCACGCATGAAATTTGGAAGCACCATTACCCGCTCCAACATTATCAACGCAATCATCATAGGCTGACCTGCCGGGTGATTGCGATTCGTTCTCTACACTCTCCACGCTTTTCCCCTTCGGAAAAAAAGCTGGAAATCCTTTGGAAAAGAACCGACTCGGGATCACTCTGCGACTCAAGCCTGTTGAATCGAAGACCCAACCCTGTTAAATCGAATCGATGAACGAGACTCATCCCGACGTAAAACTCTACGACACCACCCTGCGCGACGGAACGCAGGGTGAAGGCGTCAACTTCAGCTCTTTGGACAAAATCCGTATTGCCAAAGAACTGGACAACTTCGGCATGGATTACATTGAAGGAGGTTGGCCCGGATCGAACCCGAAAGACGTTTCCTTTTTCGAGCGAGCTGTCGATGTGGACTGGAAACACGCAAAGGTCGCCGCCTTCGGAAGTACCCGCCGGAAAAACACCCCGGTGGAAGATGATCCTCAGGTAAAACTTCTTCTCGATGCGAAAACACCCGTGATCACCTTTTTCGGCAAAAGCTGGAGATTGCACGTCACCGAAATCCTCACGACTACGGAGGAGGAGAATCAGGCCATGATCCGCGACACCACCCGTTATCTTAAAGAGAACGGGCGCGAGGTGATCTACGATGCCGAACATTTTTTCGACGGTTATAAAGATGCCCCGGAACATGCCCTCGCCACCCTTGCCGCAGCCAAAGAAGGCGGAGCGGACTGGCTCGTCCTTTGCGATACCAATGGAGGGGCGATGCCTCACGAGGTCGCCGAAATCACGGAGATCGTTGTAAAAGAGTTTGGAATTCCTGTCGGGATTCACTCCCACGATGACACGGGCGTGGGAGTCGCCAATGCCCTGGCATCGATCCGCGCCGGTTCAGCTCAGGTCCAGGGTACGATCAATGGCTACGGCGAGCGCGTCGGAAACTGTAACCTCACCACCGTGATCCCAAATCTTCAGCTAAAGATGGATCGCCCCATGGTCGCCGACATCAGCAAACTCTCTCACATGGCCAGCTTTGTCGATGACCTTGCCAACTGCGCCCACAACATTCGCGCGCCTTATGTCGGAGCGACAGCATTCGCCCACAAAGGCGGAATGCATGTGAACGCCGTTCAAAAAGTCGCTCACAGCTTCGAGCACGTCGCACCTGAAACCGTCGGAAACAAACAGCGTATCCTTGTTTCCGAACTTTCCGGTCAATCCAATGTCCTGATGAAGGCAGAGGAACTCAATTTGCCGGTCGAGAAAGGAAGTGATGAGGCCAAAGCAATTCTGACCAGTCTCAAGGAAATGGAGGAGCAGGGTTACGAATTCGAGGCCGCTGAAGCCTCATTTGAATTGCTGATCCGTCAGCATCTAAAGACCTACAAACCGTTTTTCGATCTCCACGAGTACTATTGCAGCTACCGCCGTGACGGGGATCGCGATTACGACATTTGTTCGGCGACAGTCAAAGCGACGGTCAACGGAATTGAAGAGTATCGGGTTGCCGAAGGTGACGGCCCCGTCAACGCGCTTGACGGAGCTCTTCGAAAAGCACTGAAGGACCACTATCCGGTGATCACAGAAATGATGCTTAAAGATTACAAAGTCCGCATCATCGACAGCCACCACGGAACAGCAGCGAAGACGCGGGTGCTGATTCTGAGTTCCGATGGAAAAGAGGAATGGGGAACGGTCGGCGTCAGTTCGAATATCATCCAGGCAAGCTGGCACGCTCTCGTCGACTCGATGGAGTATTTCCTGATGAAGCGAGGTGAGTAACTCCGCTCTGCACAGTCAAAGGGTCCGGTATCGACCACGATTTTTCGTGCATCGATTGAATCGGTTTCGTAGAAAGGAAGGTGATGAAATTATCTTTCACCTTCGTCCTGTTTGTCTTTCTCAGTTCCATTTTCTTAAAGGCTGCTGAACGGCCCAACATCCTGCTCATTTTCACCGATGATCAGGGATGGAATGATGTTGGCTGTTACGGATCTGAAATCCCAACGCCGAATATTGACCGGATCGGCGCGGAGGGAATTCAGTTCAATCGATTCTATTCAGCCTCTTCCATTTGCACGCCGTCCCGCTTTGGTTTGCTTACCGGAAGAAATCCGGCGCGATCCGAAGACCAGCTCCTCAGCGCTCTGATGTTCATGGCGGACGAACATGCGGAGACAGGGATTCAAAAGCACGAAACTACGATCGCTGAAGTATTAAGGGATCAGGCCGGCTACGACACGGCCCTGATCGGGAAATGGCATTTGGGACACGGAACAGTAGGCCTCCTGCCGGTAAACCATGGTTTTTCCCTATTCAAAGGACACACCGGGGGCTGCATCGATTTTTTCACGATGACTTATGGGAAGATTCCCGACTGGTATCACGGAACTGAGCTTGTTAGCGAGAATGGATACGCGACCGAGTTGATCACCGATGAAGCCCTCGGCTTCCTTTCGGGGCGGGACACGGCGGAGAAGCCGTTCTTCCTGTACCTCGCCTACAATGCGCCTCACTTTGGAAAAGGCTACAGCCCGAAGGATCAGGCACCGGTGAACCTGATGCAAGCACAGGCCGCCGATCTGAAGCGAGTCGATTTCATTGAGGACAAAATCAGGCGCGAGTTTGCCGCAATGACCGTAAACCTCGATGACGGAGTAGGCCGTGTTTTGAAAGCATTGGAAGAGAAAGACCTCGATAAAGATACTCTCGTGATTTTTCTTACTGATCACGGAGGCGACCCAAGCTATGGAGGCAGTAACACTCCACTACGTGGCCAGAAGGCAAGCTTGTTTGAAGGCGGCATTCGAGTCCCCTGCATGATGCGCTGGCCGGGAAAAATTGAAGCGGGAAGAAAGTCGGACGCGCTCGCGTGGTCGCCGGATTTGTTTCCCACCTTTTGCAAACTTGCCGGGGTCGAAGTTCCTTCCCCGAAAAATGTGATCGATGGCGAAGACATTTCCAGAATCCTTCTTGAGGGTAATCCTGCTAAAGATTTCAGCCGAGAAATGTATTGGGAAACCGGCGCACATAAAGAGCTCGAACGAAAGGGCTGGCAAGCTTACCGAACCGATCAATACAAATATGTCCACGATCCCAAAGCCGGTGACTTCCTTTTTGATTTGGAGGACGATCCTTTTGAGAAAAAGAATCTGGCAGACTCAGATCCGGACCGTCTCGCAAAATGGAAATTGCGGGCCGATTATCTGGCGAAGCAATACCGGAACACCCCGATACCGGATTGAACACCTCTCACTACCCCGAAATCACTTCGCAAAAAGTCGTTCGAAAAGGGACTTCGACTTTTCCGGAGTGGTAGCTTCGGTGGAGGTCTCCTGTTCAATGATGGTCTCAATCATTTCCGGAACCTCGGGACGAACTGTTTGCGATCCATCAATTTCCGGAACATCGATCACCGATGTGTAAACCCGGTTAGGGTTGCTTCGCAAAAAGGTATTGATCGGAACTCTCACCGTCCGTGATTCGTAGCGGAGGTCCCGATGAGAATCCATGAATGATCGGGGACTGTAATAAGTATTGTAGCTTTTTGAGTAGAGGTCGCGTCTCATCCCCACTCGCAGATCTTTGCGGATTTCGAAATGGAGGTGCGCTGCATACATATTGTAGGGGCCCCGGCCAATCGTTCCGACAAGATCACCTCGACTCACTTTTTGACCGACTTTTAAACTGCGTCGCTTCAGATGCCCGTATAGCGAATCGATAAACGCAATCTGACCGTTCTTCTCACGGAAGGCATGGCGGATGATGGTTACATTTCCCCAACCCCGATTGTAATCTTCAGAAAAGACAACCACTCCGTGACCAATATTGTATACCGGCGCTCCTTCATCCGTGTTTCCGCCGCCGTTTCCATTCCAGTCTTCACCAAGGTGGCCACCGGGCGAAAATCCGCGGTAGACGTAGTATCCCCATCCGTTTGGTTTTCCGACTGGATAATCGAAACCATCAGCCAGCTGAGCCGTCGTGTAGGACTGCGCTTTGACATCGGGAGTCACCACGATCAGCAGTAGAACCGCCATCAGAGGCAGGAGGCTCTGAGAAATAAAAGGGAGTCTGGGGAAGGTTTTCAAAATGAAGTCTTCGGTTCGCAAAAGTGAGACGCTGACATTACGAATGAACGGTGGCTTCCCTTAGTCTGACTTTTCAAAAAAATGCCGTCAATCTTTTCCCCTGTCGAAATCAATCAGACCGTTCCGAACTTGAAATAGCAAAAAGCCGCGATACCGGCGATCAGGCAATAGATTCCAAAATATTCAAATTTTCCGCGACGAATGGCCACCAGAACGGTGTAGATGGCGATCAAGCCGGAGATAAACGCAACGACAGCACCGATAATATAATTTTGAAGAAGGGCGGACTCGACTCCCTCCAACTTCCTGAACTCCAGCAATGCCGCCGCAGCGATCGCGGGAATCGCCATTAGAAAGGAAAACTCGGCTGCATCCGAAGACTTTGTTCCAGCCAACATGCCTGATACGATTGTCGAACCAGAGCGGGAAATTCCCGGGAGGATTGCCAGGGCCTGCCCGACTCCCATTGCGAGAGCGGAGGGAGCCTTGATCTCCCGCTGCCCTTTGCGACGGGAAAGGATACGGGGAAGAAAGAGTAGGGCTCCGGTCACCAGCAACAAAAGAGCAACCACCTCAGGTTTTTCGTAGACTCCTTCAAAGGAGTCCTTCAGAGGGGAGAACCCGACGATTCCGGCCGGAATACTGGCGAGGAAGAGGTAGAAAATCATCTTCCGGTCTTTCGCATACTCCTCTTTAAAGGGCGGGATGATCGAAAGCACCATTCTCCAAAGAGGCTTCCAGAAATAGATAATCACCGAAACGAGAGTCCCGAAATGAACGAAAATCTCGAAGGTAACCCCCTTATCATCAACTCCCAGAAGCTTCTGCACAATCACGAGGTGCCCTGAGGAGGAGACCGGCAGAAATTCGGTCAGGCCCTGAACCAGGCCAAGGATGATTGCTTCCAACATGTTCATAACTTCGAAAAAGGGCAACGAATGTTGCCGGAATTGAGAATGCGGAAAGATTTCCGTCGGATTCTTCTACAAAACAAGCAGTTAATCTTAATGCGCGTTGTTTTCTCACAGGGAAGCAGTCTTTCCCTGTAGCTCGCTTTTCTCGATTTCCCGGAAGAAAGCGAGTCCTGCAGAGCCAATGCTACTATGACAAGAAATCCTTCCCTCTGATAATTAAAGGCGGAATACGATCTCGGAATCACAGAGGGAATCAGTCCTCACCAATTAGAGAGCCCCTAAAGCAGGGCTGGTAAGCAGCACCGGGAGCATCTCTTTCTTCGGTTCCTTTTCTGCAATCACTGCAATTGAATTCACCGGGGAAGACCTGTGCCCGCGACGCGTTCAGCGGTAAATTGTAATCCCGCCAAGTTTAATGAACTCTATGAGAATCCAGACTGAGGAGAAATTTCCGGGTGAGAGCGGATACCGGGAAGTTCCTAACCTGACTCGACAAGGGATCCACTGAGAAAGCCACTCATCTCCACAGTGGAATCTATAAGAAGGGAAGGCTTCTCTGATTTTTCATTCCGAAAAATGGATTCATCTCTCAAAATTCGACAGATTCTGTTGATATCCCGCAATCTTTGAATATATATTTAGCCCCATTCGCACGACAGAGTCTCAAAAATGAAAGTTTTATCATTTTTTTCTTGTGTTTATATAAAAACTGGTTTGTATTGAGTTCTATAAGCATCATTGCTATCAATTTCGTATTTTCTAGAAACTGCCCTATCGGAAGAATCCGATATCATTTCCGGAGCCTATTGAACTTGAGGAACAAGAAAAGCTGTTAACCACTAGAAACATGTCAGACGAAGAAGCTCCGGAATTGATGACCGTCAAAGAGACGGCCGAATACCTACGAATCCCCCTACCAACGGTGTATTATCTCGTTCAGCGCGGGCAGTTGCCTGCGATTCAGATTGGTGGTCGTTGGAGAATTAAAAGAAGTCTTCTTGATCGGGACATTCTGAAAACTGATGAAGGCGGTCAACCTACGGTTCTCGTTGTGGATGATGATCCTGCGCTTCAGACGCTTTTTAAGCAGTTTCTCAAGAAAGCCGGGTTTGGACGCATTGTAGTCGGAACAGGCGCTGAGGCGCTCTCCTATGCTGATAAACAGCGCTTTGATCTGGTCTTCCTCGACCTCAAGCTCCCTGATATTCCAGGTGATGAGCTTTATGCCAAGTTGAAGGAGAAATATCCTGATCTTCCTATCGTAATTATTACCGGTTACCCCGACAGTGAGATTCTTACTAAGATTCTCTCCAGTGGGCCCGTTACAGTTATTAAGAAGCCAATTGAATACGAACAATTGAACAGAACGGTTAAAATCCTTGGTCACAAGGGTGCAGACGTTGCCTGATTGCTTCCGACTATTTTCATATTATTACTCCCTGACGGGCCGGGTTTCTCTACGAGATTCCCGGCCTTGTCATTTCCAGGCGTAGCGAAATGTGACAGAGACTCCGCTTGTTCGCACAGTTGCTAAATTGATCAGGCTTTTTTCGCAGTCTATCGGTGACCGTCGAGAATGGCTCTGCATTAAGGAGAGTCATCGTGGACTCATCGAAAGAAGGAAGATTGGCATCTTCTGCTACAATCCATTGCCGTAGCACAACTTGCAAAAGTTCTAAGGCTTGGAACTTGAATGTTAGGATCGCTTAAAGCAGTGCCATTCGTGACTGGCGAATTCATTCCTGCAGGATATCGTCAGCTAGCCCCTCTCGGACTCAAAAGGCTTACTATGGATTTTCTGTGGCCGAGTTCCGGAACAAAATTGGTA
>OJCB01000502.1_pt1 | contig 14539 bp, 15 predicted proteins | sample 1591501 | NCBI WGS metagenome assembly OJCB01 (sample SAMN05416813, study PRJEB24817) | seawater metagenome | isolation source: Sea water | place: Canada:Atlantic | collected 2013-07 | reverse complement strand
GAGATCAGCCTCGGTCTCGTGGGCTCGGAGATGTGTATAAGAGACAGGTGACACCATCGGGAACGTTCACCCCGAGCTCTCCGGCGTCGCGCACGGCTGCTGCTGCGTGAGCTGCCGCGATCACTGCCTTCGAAGGTACACAACCGACGTTCAGACAATCGCCTCCCATCAATTCTCTCTCGATCAGTGCGACTTTTCCTCCCATACCCGCAGCGATGGAGGAAGCAACGAGACCGGCGGTTCCCGCTCCGATAACGACCAGATTGTATTTGCCCACTGCCCTGGGATTCTCCCAGTCCTCCGGGTGAACATTCGACGCAAGTTTAAGATTGTGTTCGTCCTGTGGATAAAGCGGCCCTAGTGTTTCTTGACTCATTTGTTGGAAAGATTGGTGGTGGTGAAATCCGTTGCCGATCAATTGGTCGGCAGGAAGTCACTCTGGCTTACAATGATGCACTTGCTGTGAAAATATTTAAATCACATATCTTCAGTTTTTTCGCATTCCTTCTTTGTGCGGCGACAATTTTCGGCTGGTGGAGAAGTACCCGGATCTGGGAAGGCCACTATTTTGAGACGCCCTATGGAATTCTCAGTCTACAGACCGAGTCTTCCATCTTTGTAGTCGGCGTGGAGTTCATGCAACACGACCATCGATGGTTCGCCTGGTCGAATGCGGATCCAATTTGGAACGATTCGATGCGGGTCATCTGGAAACCGCCACTGCTCACTTCCTCCTACGGGAAAAACTCTGTGATGATGCCCTATTGGCAACTCACCGGGTTCTTCGGCATTCTTGCCCTCTTTCTTTTCTTCTATGAATTCAGGCGGCGGCGCAGAGTTACTGCCCCTCCTGCACCGCTTTCCCCAGTTCCTGAATCAAATTGAGGATCTCGGGATTGTTGCCGATGATCTCCTGAAACAAATTGGTCGCGGCGGCGGGAGCACTTGGATCTGCCGGAGTGTCTGTAATTTTCCAGGCATTGGCCCAGGCGACAGTGCCCTTGGTGTAGCCATCAGCGATGAGCCTTTCCTCCAGATCCGGCATGTGCCCGGCTCCGTAAAAAATCGCGAACTTCCCTTTCTGATCGGAATTTTCAGCAATGACCTCACTTAATTTCGTCATCACCACTTTATTCCTTTCACCGACGAGAACAGTCCCATCGTCCCCTTCCATCTGAGCGATCAGGGCCTCAGACTCGCTCAAAAATGGAGCGATAGTTCGCTTCAAGGTGGCGGAATCACCAGACATCACCGCTGTCATCAGCATCCCCATCATTTGGCTCATGGCAGCTTCATCGGTCGGAAGACCAGGCATCTTTCCGGACTGCGCGAGATCCATCGCACGAGTCATCAATGTGGAAAGAGATTCATTCTTTGCTGCCATCAAAGCCTGAAACTGTTCGTGATCGACATCTGCATGGACAAAATTCGGCGCGTCGTAATTGATTCCTGTGAGCTGAAATTCCAGACCCAATATTTTTGACGCCATTCCCTGAATACCGCTCAGTCCAGAAAGCGGATTGTCGGGATCCGCAGCTGCATTGGGATCCCGATCCTGAAATTTTCCTCCGACCAGTTCGTAAAGAACGGCATCGTAACTTTCAAAAAGAGTATTCAAACTTTTGAAATAATCCGCGTCGCCCAGATGAACCGCCGCCACCAGGTCAACGACAACTTGTCCTTTTTGAAAACGCGTCACCGCTGTTTGCAATACATCAGGATCCCCATCGAGCGCCGCCGGGGAGTAGCGAACATAGTCTGCGACTTCCTCCTCAACTTTTTCAGTCGGTTCCTTTTCCGCTTTTGGAGACTGCTCCTGGGCGAAGGCCTGGGGAATGATCGGAAAAAGCAGGAGAAGGAAACGGAGGAAAAATGACTTCATAGGATTCGTTTAGACGTTTTAACCCTGTCGGGCGTTCGATTATACTCTGTTTCATTGAAACAGGCAGCCACCTATTTCAAAGAAAGAACGACGAATTCGCCGGTTTCGTCACGACAATAGAGTCGTCCATTGGCAATTACAGGCACGGTCCAAACCCGCCCATTGAGCACTTTCTGTTTGAGAGTAGGCTTGTAGACATCAGTCGAAACCGGAGCAATTTGAAGATCCCCGGAGTCAGTAAGCACGAAAAGTTTTCCGTCGGCGATAGTGATAGCTCCATGACCAATGGAAGCTTCCGACCACAGGGTTTCCCCATCGATCATCTTCATGCATTTCAGGGCCGTGCCATCTTTTCCTTCATCGCCGTCGATTCCGTAGAGATACTCATCGACAAGGATCGCAGCATTCATTTGTGACTTCAGGTCACGACTTTTCCACACAGAAACGGGAGCTTCCTTACCCTCCCATTTGAGTAAAACCGCGCCTTTCCCGTATCCGCTGGCGATGAGAATGGTATCTCCGCTGACCACAGGATTCGCGGCATTGACTCCGTAGCGGGTCATCCATCGTTCGCTCCAGACTTCTTTCCCTGTCTCAGGTTCAACACAGACATAGGAACGTTTCGTCGAAAAAATGAGGTAGTCTTTCCCCTCGTGAGTCAAAGGTTCCGGAGTGGAATAGCCGGCGACGTCGTTCTTTGATTTCCAGACCACACTGCCGTCGGACTTATTCAAAGCCATCCCGGCCGCTCCCGCATTGATATAAAGACGGTCACCAAGGACCAGCGGAGCTCCGGTAAATCCCCACTCCGGCTTGGTGTATTCGAAATCTTTGACTAAGTGCACCTGCCACATGACTTTTCCATCCTCAGCATTGAGGCAGAAAAGCTCCCCTTCGCGTGCGCCATAGTAAACGCGGTCCCCGTCGATTGTCGCCGTGCCGGTTGTTCCGCCGGGAAAATAACGATCCCCCAGAGGCTGCGGGTAGGAGAATTTCCAGATCTCGTTCCCCTCGGTCTCGTCAAAGCAGAACAAGGTATCGGTATCTGATCCGTTGTGTCCCGGAACGATTACTTTTCCGCCGCCAATAACCGGGGCGCTGTAGCCGAGCCCTAGCTTGGCTTTCCAGGCGGTTTCGAGTTTTCCGTCTGATTTTAAACCGGTTTCTGCTGAAATCCCCGTGCCACCAGGCCCCCGAAACCGTGGCCAGTCATCTGCAATTCCCATTCCCACAAAGACTTGCAAAAGAAAGAGAGGAAATAGCCACGACAAGTTGACGGAGGATGCTTGAAACGCCAGATTTTTCATATGCTTAGGTTCCCCCTTTTCTTCCTCTTGGCAACATCCGCAATCTTGATTTCACCCTCCAATCTGGACGCCCGGGAAATCGTCGTGTCCAGCTTTGGGAAGCTGAGTACAGGTGAGGAAGCCAAACTTTACACTCTGGAAAACAGCGCAGGAGTCCGCGTTAAACTGAGTGACTTTGGTGCCCTGCTTGTTTCGGTGGAAGCACCTGATCGCGATGATAACCTGAGCAAGGTAACTCTTTCCTACAAAAACGCTGCTGAAGCTGAAAAAGGAGGCGTATTTGGAAACGTCGTTGGACGATTTGCCAACCGAATCGACACGGGAGGTTTCACTATTAACGATGTCCGTTACGATCTGGAAACCGTGAATCCAAAAACAAAGGTGCATATCCATGGAGGAAAAACAGGGTTTCAGCGCCAACTCTGGAAGACGGAACTGCTTCCTCCCAAGGCAGTGAAATTCTCCCTGACAAGTCCTGATGGGCATGAAGGATACCCGGGAAGAGTGGAAGTGAGCGTCACCTATTCCCTCAATGATGATGGGGAATTGATTCTCCACTATCGTGGAACAACAGATAAGCCGACTCATCTGAATCTGACGAATCACGCTTATTTTAATCTAAGTGGGAGCGGGGATGTTTTAGATCATGAACTGGCCCTCACCTGCGACGAAGTCCTAGAAGTGGATTCAAGAAAAATCCCCACAGGAAAAAGACTTTCAGTAAAGGATTCGCCCTTTGATTTTCGGAAAGGTAAAAAGATTGGTAGGGATATCGCAGGAGTAAATGATGGCGGATATGATCACTGCTTCATCGTTTCCGAAGAGAATATGCGGAAAGCGGTGATCCATTTTGCAAGCCTCAGCGATCCTGCTTCCGGGCGGACTCTGGATATTTCGACTACCTGCCCCGGAGTTCAGGTCTTTACGGCCAACCATTTTAAGGGAAAGCCGTTTCCCAAATGGGGAGGAATTTGTTTCGAAACACAGTTTTATCCCGACGCCCCGAACAAACCTGGATTCCCATCTACGTTGCTGCGTCCCGGCGAAACCTATGAAGAAATCACCGAATTCCATTTCGGAGTGTTGAAATAGCGCCTCATTCCGTTGAATATATTTTCTAAGGTTGAAGACCTTCTTTCCGTCTTAAATGCAGTAAGAACCCGCGCTTCCATGCGTCCAACCCTAGTGAACCCTAAACCCACCGTGAATCGAATGAAAAAAATCTCTCTACTTACCCTAACCATCGCTCTGGCAGCGTTTCCTTTCATTTCGCAGGCAGATGAAGCCAAAACCGTTTCATCCATCTTCCCTGCACAACTCGAAGATGCTGAAGGAAACCCTGTTGAAGCTTCCACTCTCAAAGGAAAAACCGTAGCAATTTACTTTTCCGCTCACTGGTGCCCACCGTGCCGCACCTTCACACCCTCTCTGGTTAAGTTCCACGAAGCCAACAAGGACAAGGATTTCGAGATCGTATTCGTCAGTCTGGATAACTCCGCCAAAGAGAAAAAACACTATATTGAAGACGTGGGGATGAAATGGCTCACCGTAGCTGGCAACCGCTCCGAAGACGGTTCTGCACTCGCAGAGAAATACAGCGTCCGCGGCATTCCTAAACTGGTCGTTCTCGCACCGGATGGCTCAACGGTGACGACTGAAGGTCGCAACGATGTGTCGGGCGCTCCTGACAAGGCTCTGGAAAAGTGGAAGAAATCTTCTGATTCCTGATTGGTCACGATTGAAAGTGAATCCCTTTAGCTGAAGCCGCTCCTTCGACAGGGGCGGCTTTTTCCTTTGGCAAATGTATTGATAGCCCGCCCCCTCTTTCCCCCATCATTGGATGAAGTCGAAATCACACCCTCGAAAACCGGATGAAGATCTTGATCTGGTGAGTCGTGCCCGTGAAGGAGACACTGCAGCCTTTGACGAGTTGGTGATAAAATATACGCCTCGACTGTATGGACTGGTCTATCACATGACCTCCAATCACGAGGACACCAATGACGTGCTCCAGGATGTTTTTGCCAAGGCTTACCGGGCGCTAAAGCGTTTCAGGGGGAAATCCACCTTCTACACCTGGATCTATTCGATCGCGACGAACATGACGCTGAACTTCCTGAAAAAGCGGAACCGTCGGCGTGGGCTCAGTCTCGATGACATCGATAACGCCATCGAAAACGACAAAGAATTCATCGAGTTGACCTCAAAGAGCGACCCTGTTCGGGAGGCGAATATTTCCGAATTGCAGGAAAGATTGAACATGGCCATGCAGAAGCTGTCTGAAGATCACAGGGCAGTGGTAACCATGTTTGATATTCAGGGAATACCGCATGCCGAAATTTCAAAGATTTTGGGAGTATCGGAGGGAACGATTCGTTCACGCCTTTTCTATGCCCATCGCCAGCTGCAGACCTACCTCGAAGATTTTGTAAAAAACTAAGGAGTGAGTATTACCGAGATCACGGGATACCCACTGTTGAACTTTCCCGATAGAAAACGTAAACTAGCCAACTCCAGAGCCACATTCTATGAGCGACTCCAGTGACATTGAAAAACTTCTCCGTTTGAAGAAGTATGAAACCCCGGGCGATGAATATTTTGAGCAGTTTGCTCAGGATTTCAAAGACCGGCAGCGCTCCGAAATGCTGCAACACTCCTCCGTGAGTTTGCTCGGTGAGCGGGTTTCTCAATTTGTCAGCGAAATGGGTCCCGCAAAATGGGCACTTCCGACCATGGCCGCCGCCGCTGCAGTTGCAGGCGGCATTTTCATTTTTAATTCCGACAATACCCCACTTTCTACAGAACAGCCTATCGCTACTCAGATGATCTTGAGTCCCGATCAGACCACTCTTGAAGGGAACCCAACCATCAATCTGGATCTCTCAAAACCAAAAGAGAAGATCCCGGGAATGCCCGAAAGATCCGATGGATCAATGATTCCAGTAGGTTTGCACGGGCCACTGCGTCAATTTTGATCAGGGTCAATTTTACTGACTCGGTATGAATTATTTCCTCCAGCGCAGTGGGTTCTTCGCATTGGCAGCCTGGGCAGGCGCGGGCATTTTTGCTCTCAATGCTCAAGATGCGGTCGAAAAGAGTGAATCCAAGGCACGCCCCTTCACTGTCATCTGGGCAGGCGGCGGGAAATTTCCCGCAGTTTGCATCGGTAAAGATAACTGGCTGGTATGTACCATTCCGCCAGGCTTGAGTGAAATCGAAGCCTCAAGCGCTCCCTCCGTGGAAGTCGGCGGCAATAAAATCTCAACAAGTGTGATTCATGTCTGCAAGGAACATGGAATCTGTCTACTTGAGACGGAGTCCAAATTGCCTGATACAAAGCCTTTTGCCCTCGCTGGTCAGGAGAAAATAAAACCCGGCGTCCAATTGACCTCACTTTCCTCCGGCGAAAGCTGTCGCAGTCTGGTTACCGGAAAAGATTTTGAATACCTGGGGAAAAATCTTCCCTGCCCTCTTCTGAGAATTCGGATGGAAAATGACAGTGATCATTTTTGCCGCCCTGGAACCCCTTTGATCAACGAAGACGGGGAGATTCATGGGCTGGTTCTTCCGCGAAGGCTGAAGAATGATCGCACTGCTCATGCTATTCCGGCACCGGTTCTGCAAAAGATCATCTGGGAAATGGAGCATTGCCAGAAGAGCGGCCCTGTGTGGTTGGGGTTTGCCCTTCTGACCAGTTCCACGACGCCGGAAATCATGCAGATCAAGGATAATTCGCCTTCAAGTAGAGCGGGACTGAAAGTCGGAGACGTAATTCTTTCTATCAACGGGAATCCTATTCAGGGCATGCCGGATATCGTGGAATTGATTCACAGCCTGCCCGCAGAAACTCCTGCAAAAATTCGGATCCTGAGAGAATTGAAAGAGATGAATGTGGATGTGACTCCGGCTTTTGCCGGGAAATCAGCTGCCGAATAAGTCCATCCGACCTTGAAAGCCGGATTACTTTCGCATTCCTATGCGGCCTTCCAGCGCACGCATCAGCGTCAATTCATCCGCTGACTCAAGTCCCCCGCCCGCGGGAATTCCCTGGGCGAGTCGAGAAACCTCGATCTCCGGGAACTCGGAAAAAATCTCGGCAAGATAATTCGAAGTCGCCTCGCCTTCAACATCTGCACTGAGGGCGAGAATCACTTCAGTGAATACTCCTTCCCGCAATCGTAGAATCAGTTCACCAATCCGGAGATCATCTGGCCCGATATTATCGAGTGGAGAAATTTTTCCCCGAAGTGAATGATAATGCCCTCGAAAGGCTCCCGACCGTTCCAGAGGCAGGATATCCGTCGGCTGCTCCACCACGCAAAGGCTTGCAGAATCGCGCTGCAAGCCGTCGCAGATCGCGCAGCCGTTCTCCTCAGTCGAAAAGAATCCGCAGGTATCGCATTCCCCTACAAGCTGCCCCGCCAGGGCCACTATTGACGCAAAAGGATCCGTGATCTCTTCACCTTGTTGCAACATCCATACAGCAATTCGTTCTGCACTTTTGGGACCAATTCCCGGAAGTCGCTTCAGTTGCGAAATCAAGACACGAACTGGTTCTGGATAGTCGACTTGCATTCCTTTCGTAGTAAAAAGTGGGAAGGTAAAAAGTGAGAAGTGGCTACGTTTGAAATATTGAACTCACATCAATCCGATCAATCGGGCGTGGCCGTCTTCGGTCAGCTCGTGGTGACCTTCCGCACGAATGGAACCCGGATCTGCCAATCCTTCCTGAGCTTTCGAGATAAAAAAGCGGGTCGGACCATCCTCGACTCCCGGAGTCTGGGAACGACTAAGACAATCAAGCGCCTCCTCATATTTCGCTTCACGGAAAAAAATGAGCCCTTTCCAGAAAAGGTCCCGCCGGGCCCGGTCTTCGTCCCGAAAATTTTCTTTCGTTGAAAGAAGCTGATAAATCTCGGTCATCACCCCGTCTTCAGGATCATAAAACATTTCCAGAGCCCGCAACTCTACATCTTCGTGAACGAGATTATACGTTTTGGCGCTTACGAGCAGATCAGAGCCATAGCGAACATTTCCATGTGCAAGCCGTCGGGAATAATCAATCTCGCTTCCGATCCCGCTGAAAAAGAAATGCTGCATAGAACCATAAACCCCCACCGTCATTGGCCCCGAGCTGATCCCTACACCCCATTGCAATTTGTGAAACCAGCGAGTCTCGCATTCCTGATTGAGATTGTTCAAGCGCGACCGCAATTCAAGAGCGGCACGACAGGCTTCCTCGGCATGATTCCCCCCCGGTTTTAGCATTCCGAAAAAGACTCGAACGAGTTCCGGTCCGGACTCATCGAGATAGGCACCACGCGCCATCAGGAAATTCGAGGCATTGCGCAAAAACAGATTTGTCATTCGCAGCAACTCGGCCGGTTCGAGTTTCTCCCGAAGTTCTGCATGATTAAATACCCGGCAGGTCAAAACGGTCACTTCCCGAACCGCTCCGCTGAAATCAGGCGGTTCCGGTGCATCCATCAACTCATCAAAGGTTCGCTGCGAAACACGCATTCCGAGAACGTTTTCCAAAACCCGCTTTCGCATTCCTTTCTCCGTTCCTGCAAAAATCATTCCCGCAGTGGCGGCCAAAAGAATGGCAGACAATGAGGAAAATGGCTCAAACAGCTGACCGTAAAGAGCCATCGTCGGTGAAAGACCTAAGACCACGAGAGTCACCGAGAGAATCACAAAAACTTTCTGTGGCAGTTGAGAAACGTCGACCACGCTCCAGGCCACGCCCATCGAAGCAAAGGCGATCACGAGAATTTCCAACCAGACAACCCGGTTTGCAGTATCCGACTCAAACAAGCCACGTCCGGCATAGAGTTGGCTCAGCCAGATTGCAGCCGGCTCAAATGCCCGCAAAAAATAGAGCATCAGCACCACAAAAAGTACTGACACTCCGATTGCCAAAGATGTGAGGACGTAGCGTCTCATTCAATAGAAGATTCCCATTCGTCCCGGAACTGTCGAGGGGTTTCGTTACGCCAACTTAACTGGGAAGGGACAGGATGACAAGTTTTGAGATGTGCCCGTCCATTTCAGACACAAGCAGCAAAGCTCCCATCTCTGACATAGAGACGGGAGACCTCGAAGCCCCGGCGGAAATAGACCGCAAACTACTGACGCTGAAACAAAAGGCCGGGATCACCCTCCGGGCTGCCTGCCAGGATAAACCGCATGCTGTTTTCCTTCTCCAGGTCGATATCACCCACCATCTGAACGTCCTCGTCAGCAAGAACCAGAAGTCCTTCGTCATCAATTGACCAGTCACCCGTCAGAACAGGCTCTTCGCCTTTTCCTTCATAGTCCCAGGAAAATGTTCCGTCATCTTTGAGACTCAGGGTGATTTCCTTTTCGTCCACAGACTGAGCCGTCCACGTTCCGACGATGGCTGTCTCGGGAAGAATGACAAGATCATCCATGTTGACCGTTCCCTCATCAAGCGTGGCCGAATCCTCTTCGTCTTCAGTTTTTGAACTGGCCGCCAAATCCCTCAACTGGATCGCAACCGAGTCAGTTGGTTGCAATTCAGCAACGCGGTCAAACATTGCGTAGGCTTCGTCAAGGTGACCGGCCACCATGTAGTGATAGCCCAAAAGGAAGCGCGAATCTGCCGAATCCGGCGCATTGGTGGCATACTCTTCCAGTTTCCTCAGTTGTTCGATGTAGGTGTCCGTTGTTTCATAGAATCCATCCATCGTATCCCAATCCCAACCGGGACCTGATGCGAGAACGGGATTCAGCACACCCGAAGCATCGCCGTAGCGCCCAAGGGCAAACAAAGAGAGCGCTCTGAACTCATGCAAAGTTGAATCTCCCGGCTGATGGGAGATTGCCTCATCCGTAGCCATCAGTGCTGCGAGATAATCCCCCTCCCTGAAAGCAGTTCGAGCAAGCTCCAGAGCTTCAGAAGACTTTTCTGCCTCTGTGAGCTCCTCCTCATCTGACTGAAGCGGACGATTCGCTGCGACTCTGGCGATTGGCTCCGAGTAGGTAAGTGTTTCTGAGTAGGCCTGAACGGGAGGTGCACTGTAGGGATTCCGGTAACTGGAATATCCGGTATCGTAGAACAGAGATCCCAGGCTCCAGGAGCTCAGACCCCACGGTACGATAGTACTGAGACCGGAGCGTTGCGACAGATACCCCGGAGGGCGGTGAGGCTGCGGGCATCGTCCGTTTATATGATTTCTCCACTGATTGTTCCAACCGTAATTCCAGCTTCCCCGGCGCCAGGAATGATGCGTTTGCGCACTCCACCAAGGGCGACTGCCCCAGGCATTGGGGCGATACGCATAGTTGATCGAATTCCGGAAGTTGTTGTGAAGAATCACCGGTCTATGGTGATGACTGCTGTGGTGAGGGTTCCAAATCGTCGGAGCCTTATGCCAGGTAGATCCCCAATGCCTTGATATGGTTGGCCGGGAAGTGATCGCATGCAAATGCTGTGGGCACCTGTGGCCGTTAGGTTTGTTGGTGTGTTTTCCTGAAGGTTTCCGATTCAGCTTCCCGTGATTATTCCCCGGTTTGTTGTGATTGTGGCCGGCGTGTTTTTTGTTCCCGGGCTTTTTGTTATTCGACGAATTCTTACCGTTCCCTGGAGTTTTTCGGGTTCCCGGCGTGACTTTAATTCCCGGTTTCGGTTTGTTGCCATGCTTATTGGAGCTACTGGCTCCACCGGTATTGCCTTTCCCTTTGGCACTGCTGTTCCCCTTACCTGGATTTCCTTTTCCTTTGGCACCACTGCTGTTCCCTTTGCTTGAATTTCCTTTCCCTTTGGCACCACTGCTGTTTCCGCCTCCTGAAGGTTTCGCCTGAGGCTTGGGAGTGTTCATCTTGGGAGGCACGCCTGGTTTTGAGTTTCCCTTCCCTTTATTCGACGCATTTCCCTTCCCTTTACTTGATGAAGAAGTTTTCGGTTTGGTCGGAGGCTTTGGCGCGGGCCTTGTCGAAGGCTTTTTAGTCGCAGGCTTTGCTGCAGGTTTAGTCGGAGGCTTTGCTGCAGGCCTTGTCGCGGGTTTAGTCCCGGGCATTGTCGCGGGTTTTGTTGCGGGTTTTGCCGCGGGTTTCACTGGAGGTCTTGGCGCAGGCTTTTTAGTCGCGGGCTTTACCGGAGGTCGTGGCGCAGGCTTTTTAACCGCAGGCTTTTTAACCGCAGGCTTTTTAACCGCAGGCTTTACCGCAGGTCTTGGCGCAGGTCTTGGCGCAGGCTTTTTAATCGCAGGCTTTGCCGCAGGTCTCGGCGCAGGCCTTTTTATCGCAGGCTTTGCCGCAGGTCTCGGCGCAGGCCTTTTTATCGCGGGCTTTGCCGCAGGTCTCGGCGCAGGCCTTCTTATCGCAGGCTTCGCCGCAGGTCTCGGCGCAGGCTTCGCCGCAGGTCTCGGCGCAGGTCTTCTTATCACAGGCTTGGCCGCATGTCTCGGTGCAGGTCTTGCCGCAGGTCTCGGTGCAGGCCTGGAAGTGGAACTGGCTCCCGCTGTATTCCGATTATTATTGCTAGTGCCCTTTTTATTCTTGGCGTAGCTGAATACGACGGATGCTGAAAGTAAAAGTATGAGAGTCGTTGTTTTGACAAAGTGTTTCATGGGAATAGACGGGTGAATAGTTGTGGGGTTGTTCGTCTTGAGAACTTTCAATCGATTTTCAAAATCAAAAAACAGGTCTCTTTGGTTGGTTTGACGAATCAAACGCGGCACCTATGCTGAAATTATTCGATTTTTTTCAAATTACTCATTCTTTCTCCTCTGTGATTCCAATTTTTCCGTCTTCAAAACAGAGGACGGTCTTTGCACCGTAGGAAACCTCTGGCATGAAACGATCGAGAATCACCTCAATCAGACCTTCCGGCTGGAAGTGTTCCGGCTTGGTCTCGGGATGCGGGTAATAGACAAAACCTCGCGCCATTTCCTCTCCGACGCGAAGCTGGCAACATATGAAGGAAAAATCTTCAGCAGGCTCAATTTCGTGCCATTTCACCTGGGTAAAAACGTAATCCGCGTCCACGATGAAGAAATCGAGAGGCGAGATAGATACATTGATCGTGGCAGGATAGAACTCACTCAAATCCAGTCCGAGTTCCGAAAAATACGGAAACTGCATTGCTAGCGTTCCACCGGGAAACCGGGGATCATCTCCCTGTCCGGACGCAACCTGATGCCCCCGAACGACCGTTCCCTTGACCTCCATTCTTCCGTCTTTTATTGGTGCTCCCATGAGACTTCTACTCTCCTGCCTTTTTCTTGCCGTAATTTGCCACAGCTTTGCCGATGAGTCACCTCTCCCGGCAGACGAACATTTCAAAGTCGAGACTGTCGCTGGCGGACTTGTCGACGCCATGGAAATCGCGGTTTTGCCAAAAGGCGATGTCCTGATAATAGAACGTACCGGAGGGGTAAAGCATTTTGATCCTGCTACCGGAATGACCGAACTTGTCACCACAATCCCTGTTGAAGTTCGCAAAGAAACCTTTGCGAGAGAGTCCGGACTGCTGGGAATTACCCCGGATCCCGATTTCGAGACAAACTCTCATATCTATCTATTTTACTCCGTTCCAGGCAATTCGATGCAACGGCTCGCCCGCTTCAATTTCAGCAATGGAGAGCTATCCAATGAAACCCTCATTCTGGAATTTCCCCATGACCGCGAGAATGCGGTCTGTCACGAAGGAGGCTCTCTCGCCTTCGGCCCTGATGGAAACCTGTTTCTCTCAACCGGCGACAATACCTGTCCATTCGAGTCAAATGGCTCCGCACCTATCGATCAGCGCCCTGAACGCCACTGGTATGATGCCCAACGCTCTGCGGCCAACACCAATGATTTGCGTGGAAAGATCCTCCGAATCCGACCAAAACCCGAAGGTGGTTACGAGATTCCGGAGGGCAATCTGTTTCCGAAATCCGATAAGACCCGGCCTGAAATTTATGCAATGGGTTGCCGCAACCCCTTCCGTATTTCTGTCGACTCCAAATCCGGATTCGTTTACTGGGGCGAAGTCGGCCCTGATGCTGCGGAAACCAATGACCGCGGCTCCATCGGATTTGATGAAATAAACCAGGCTCGTGAAGCCGGGTATTTCGGATGGCCCTATTTCGTGGCGGATAACAAGGCTTATACAGACTACGACTTCGCAGCTGAAAAGCTTGGGAAACCGTTCAATCCGGCGGCGCCTATCAATGACTCCCCCAACAATACAGGAAAGCAAAACCTGCCCGCAGCGACCGCTCCTCTTTGGTTTTATCCAAGGGCTTCTGCCTGCGCCGGCCCGGTTTATCATCGCGAGCAGTTTCCTGATACTCAATCAAAGCTGCCGGATGTTTTCGACAACTGTCTGATTGCCTACGATTGGACCAGCGGCTGGGTTCGGGCGATCAAGCTCGATGAAAACGGGGATATCGTCTGGAACAAGCCCTGGCTCTCCCGACATTTGTTAATCCATCCCGTTGATATGGAAACCGCTCCGACCGGAGAAATCTACATTCTCGAGTACGGTTCCGCCTGGTATGACGGAGCCGATGGCCGGCTTCGCAAAATCTCCTACTCAGAGACTCCAGTACCCCTCGAAATGACGGCAGCCGACCCACGAATGAAAGGGCTTGATCTCGAGCATCCCGGTTCAAAGATCATTGCCAAGAGCACTTGTCTTGCCTGCCATCTAACAGATCAGAAATCGATCGGACCGAAGTACTCCGATGTAGCCAAAAAATACTCCGGAGATTCCGCCGCGCGCGATATCCTCGCCAAGAAAATCCTCACCGGAGGCGTCGGCGTATGGGGCCCAATCCCAATGCCACCGCATCCTCAACACAATATCGAAGAAACGCAGCAGATCGTTGATGCCATTTTGAAAATGACGCCGAAGAAAGACGAGGCAGAGGAGTAATCCCTTTTTAGGAAACCACTTTATCTCGATCCGTTTTCTCTGATTTTGTTGCTGCCGACGGGGAGGACTTTGCATTCCGCTGGCCCTTCTTCCGGTTCAATCTTCGGAACAAGGTCATCGCTTTGGCATCTGAAAACCAGTCACCTGCCACCTGTTTAGCGAGCCCCGCAAGACGGGGATGATCAGTCCGGGCACGGGATGGAAGCAACTTGGCGCTGAGCTCCATCACCCGGCACATCCGGGTAAACGCTGAGAAATAGGCTTCGTGAAGGTCGTTGGTATGTCGCTTCAGTGCCGCAAGATCCACCTTGAGAGCGTCCCCGATCTGCTCACTCCAGTCACCCTCGTAATCGAGTTCCACCGGAACACCGTGATATTCCCATTGAGCACAATAGGATGCTGTAACTTCTGTTCCTGTCTCTTATACACATCTGACGCTGCCGACGAAGAGGATAGTGTAGA